>Ga0070741_10001407_pt1 | contig 73879 bp, 66 predicted proteins | sample Coa_R1_4_FD_66440 | JGI IMG/M metagenome (GOLD analysis project Ga0070741, IMG submission 66440) | Surface soil microbial communities from Centralia Pennsylvania, which are recovering from an underground coalmine fire - Coalmine... | ecosystem: Environmental > Terrestrial > Soil > Unclassified ...
GTAGCGACATTTTTGCTCCTGGTCTCTGAATATATAAAGGAATACGGAGGCAATGTGGAAGTTCCGCCGGCTGTGCTTGCCGACGCATACTCACCGGATATCCGGGTTCAATTCCGCGAAAAATTTCTGCGAGTCCCAATGGGACCGGCTGCAAGCTTGTATGGTTCACAACTGATGAATGCTGGTAAGCATGGTGATCTGCGGGCGATGGCTCGCCTGCCTCTTCTCCCGCCGCTTGCAGTTTCCGCTCTGCTTGCGTTTCGTTTAACAGGCAGCGATAAAGGAGTTTGGTAATTTACGCAACTCATCATTTAATACTGCACTACAGAAAACACCCGATGGCCTAATAGTATCCTGCACAGTAGACTGATGTTGTGAAGAGACCCGAATCATATCGCTTGAATAGAACCGCCCCAAATTCCACTTAAGATTTACGCTGCATAGTGGTTCTCGAACCTGCTTTCCCTGCTTAATAAACCTGATTTCTGGCAGTGGGAAAAGTGTTTTTGGAGGTTGAAAGGGTATACATGAGAATTGCACAAGTAGCTCCTTTATACGAAAGTGTTCCGCCGAAGCTCTACGGTGGAACGGAACGTGTGGTTTCATGGTTGACGGAAGAATTAGTTCGCGCGGGTCATGATGTAACACTGTTTGCCAGCGGTGATTCATTAACCCAGGCCCAGTTGATTTCCACAACCCCCCAAGCGCTGCGCCTGAACCCTGATTGCATCGATCAACTTGCTCATCATGTGGTAATGCTGGAAAAAGTGTTCGACGAACGCCACAATTTTGATCTTATCCATTTTCATATTGATTATTTGCATTTTTCTTTTAGCCGCCGTGAACGATTGACACAACTGACTACTTTGCATGGCCGTCTCGATATTCCTGATTTAGTTCCCCTCTATCAAGCTTTTCCAGAAATGCCTGTAGTTTCAATTTCGGATGCTCAACAAAAGCCTCTTCCCTGGGCAAACTGGAAAGGAACCGTGCATCATGGTCTTCCGAAAGACAGTTTTGATTTATACCCTGAACCAGGAAAGTACCTTGCCTTTCTTGGCCGGACATCGCCGGAAAAAGGCCTGGACCGTGCCATAGAAATGGCGAAACGCACAGGTATTCCACTGAAGATTGCGGCCAAAATTGACAACGGAGATCGTGAGTATTTTGAAGCTCATATCAAACCGTTGTTTGATCATCCTTTAATCGAGTTTCTCGGCGAGATTGGCTACGCGGAAAAGAATGAGTTTTTGGGAAATGCAATGGCCTTGCTTTTTCCCATTGATTGGCCAGAACCTTTTGGGCTTGTCATGATTGAGGCGATGGCATGTGGCACTCCCGTAATCGCCTTCCCTCATGGCGCTGTCCCCGAGGTTCTAAAGGATGGAGTGAATGGTTTCATCGTCGAGGACATCGCTAGTGCTGTGCAAGCGATCAAAAACATTGATAGCATCGACAGAAAGAGCTGCCGTAGACAATTCGAACGGCATTTTACTTCCACACGAATGGCTCAAGATTATTTAAAAATCTACAGGCAAATGGTCGCCGCCGAATCCGAGCAGATTGCTATGCCAGATGGAGCTCTTAGTTGGACGAAGCTAACGTCACCCAGCAGTACTACATAGCCACCAAGTCATCCCCTGCCGACGACCGTACACGTGTTCTGAAGTACGGTAAGCTGTTTTCTGTATTCGACCGCTTGGGGGATATTCAGACCGGAGGCCTTGGTGAGCAGGGAATCTTCTTCGAAGGTACCCGCCATCTTTCTCAGCAAGCTATTCACTTATGGAACTCTTCTCCCTTGTTCCTCAGCTCTACCATTGAGACTAACAATTTTCTGTTTACTGCCGACCTGGCAAATCTTGATGTCTCGCGTGGAGACCAGGTTGTCATTCCTCGGGGCACCTTGCACATCCTGCGCACAAAGTTTTTTTGGGAAGATATTGGTTACGAAGAATTTCGTTTCGACAACTATGGAATGTCCGATCTCGTAGTTCCCTTTCGCATGTTCGTCGATGCTGATTTCGCTGACATCTTCGAGGTCCGGGGAATGCATCGTGCCGAGCGAGGCCGCAGGCTTGAAAACCAAATCGAACAGGATTCGATTTTATTGTCGTACATAGGCTTGGATAAGGTAACCCGGCGCACTCGCATCCGGTGCGAACCCGCGCCCATGAGCATCGCTTCTTCAGAATTCGATTACAAGATATCGCTACATCCCAAAGAAAGTGCCACGATTCGCTTCACCCTGTCTTGCGATAACAAAGCCGGAAATAATTCGATCGGCTATTCGCGAGCTATGGCTGCAACAGGCGAACACCGGAACAGAACGGAACAGTGTCTTCCAGAAATCTATAGCTCCAACTCTCGATTGAATGATTGGATCAGGCGCTCATTTTCCGACGTAGAAATGATGATCGTCGGCAATCCTGAAAAAGATTATCCCTACGCCGGAGTTCCGTGGTTCAGCACTGTCTTTGGACGCGATGGCATCATCACCGCAATGCAGATGCTATGGCTAAATCCCAAGATTGCAAAGGGAGTTCTCGAATATCTGGCCGAAACACAGGCCAAAGAATTTAATCCTGAAATTGAGGCTGAACCCGGGAAAATTCTGCACGAAATGCGGCACGGTGAAATGGCCGCGCTCGGAGAAGTCCCCTTCGGCCGGTATTACGGAACTGTAGACGCTACGCCTCTGTTCATTATGCTCGCCGGAGCATATTACAAGCGCACCGGAGATCGTGATTTGCTGAATGCATTGTGGCCGCACATTGAACTTGCTCTGAAATGGATCGATAAATACGGAGACGTTGACGGAGATGGGTTTGTGGAGTATTCCCGCCATGGCCGAACTGGACTGGTACAGCAGGGGTGGAAAGACTCCAATGATTCCGTCTTTCACGCAGATGGAACTCTGGCCGAGGCGCCCATTGCCCTATGCGAAGTTCAGGGTTATGTTTATGCTGCCAAGCAAGCTGCCGCAGAATTAGCATCGATTCGAGGAGATACTGCCAAATGCAAACAGCTGGAAGCTGAGGCCGTGGAGCTTCAAAAACATTTTGAGGAAGCTTTCTGGTGCCCAGACCTTTCCACTTTCGCTTTGGCTTTGGACGGACAAAAAAAGCCTTGCAAAGTTCGCGCTTCCAATGCAGGTCACTGTTTGTTTACGGGCATCGCCACACAAGAAAAAGGAAAATTCGTGGCCGAACAGCTTCTCACGCCGCATTCCTTTACCGGTTGGGGCGTTCGCACTGTAGAGTGCGGCCAGTCTCGTTATAATCCGCTTTCATATCACAATGGATCAGTCTGGCCTCATGACAATTCCTTAATCGCGGTTGGCCTTGCCAAATATGGCTGCAAACACTTAGCCGGGAAAATTTTATTGGGACTCCTTGATTTGAGCAATACGGTCGAATTGCACCGCCTGCCCGAATTGATCTGCGGACTTGAGCGTCGGCGCGGGGAGGGCCCCACTCTTTATCCTGTAGCCTGCTCGCCGCAGGCTTGGGCGGCCGGGGCGGTATTTTTTTTACTACAAGCATGCTTGGGGATAAGTATTAACGAAGAGCACAAGCAAATCGTCTTTGATCGTCCTTATTTGCCCGATGGCATACCGCAGTTATGGATTAAGAATCTCCGCTTAGGTACTGATTCTGTTGATCTTCAGTTAGATCGCCAGAGAGACACTGTGGGGGTGCAAGTACTAGAAAAACATGGTAACTTCAACGTGTTTGTGAATCTCTAATTCGGTTTTCTCAATAGCCTTTAGTCGTATACGACAATCCCTCAACTCTCGTACAGGAACTCCCTAGGTAAGTTACTGCTAATCCTCTATATCGCCAGTGCCGCCCAGCTCCTAAATTCGAAAGAGAACACAATATTTGGAGGACAGCATGACGAGAGCTGCAGCTTTTTTGTCAGCCACGTTGCTTGCTGCCTCGCTTGGGGTCGCACAGAATACTTCCACGAGCGGAACAGCAAGTCACCAAAATACAGCACCGGGAAATATAGCGACACAGAATCAAAATACCGCAGCCGCAACAGGTTTGGAGAAAGCAAGCCAAAACCCAGGCTCTGCCCCTACCACGACGGAAGATATCGCTTCGCCTGACGAAATCAAGGAAAGTGGTGTAGAAAATCCAACCCAGAATTCAACTGCCCTGCAATTGCTTGGCTTAATAGGTGTCGGGTCCCTTATCGCAGGTTTTTTCATGCGCCGTTAGGATGCACTGCCAAGCGCAGATCCTAACGGCCGTTCTGCAATTCTCTGTATCCAGTTATTAATGCGCCTGAACATCCCTTCCAGACCTAAAGCGCGTCCACCGCTAATCTACAGCCTCAACCTTATAGGTATGTTTCACCAACAAACGTTAAGATGATATCGGAATCAGACGTTTAATTTAGGTGCTCGTAGGGGCACACAGAAGAGGTCTTAGAACAATGACATTCAAATCTGGCAATATGAAGCGATCCCTCCTGGCGCTCAGCACCGCGATTTTACTTCTCGGCAGCTTGAGCTGGGCAGCCGACGAAGACAAAACCAGTATTCAGAAACGTATCGATAATGCCGCCAATGTTCTCAATGAAATTATGGGAACACCGGACAAAGCGATTCCCGATAAAGTTATGAGTGATGCTCAATGCATTGCCGTAATTCCTTCCATGGTGAAGATTGCCGTAGGATTCGGCGGCAATCATGGTAAGGGTGTTGCTACTTGCAGAACGGCACATGGTTGGAGCGCTCCCGCACCCATCACGATTACTGGCGGAAGCTGGGGCTTGCAGTTAGGCGGTCAAGCAGTTGATCTGGTTCTAATTGTCACCAATCAGCAGGGCATGCAACATCTCCTCTCAAGCAAGTTCAAGCTGGGCGCCGAAGCGTCAGCAGCCGCGGGTCCGGTAGGACGTGATGCTGGTGCGGATACGGATTGGAAGATGAAAGCAGAAGTCCTGACCTACTCCCGTGCGCGCGGCCTTTTTGCCGGCGTAGATCTGAGCGGCTCTGCGATTACTCAGGATAAAGACGAAACTCATCTTCTCTATGGGAAAATGGTTCCCTTCGAATCAATTCTCAGCGGAAAAGTTCCCCCTCCAGATGGTAGTTCGTCATTTCTAGCTGCTGTTCGGAAGTATTCGCATCAAGCTAATGATCAAGGCAGCTTAACTGCACCTGCGACGGCGCCAACGACCACAGCGAACGCCTCTCAACAATAAAGGCTTCGGGAAGAACGAAGAACAAAGTTTTCCCCTAAATTAAAAGGCCAGATCTAGAACCTGAGATCTGGCCCTTTTCTCATAGCATTTAACCATGCTGTCATTTCTGAGCACCCGTCGTCCGGGGAGAATCGGGCTTTCGCTAGCAAGCCTGACATGCCCGAAAAATAAGTGCCGTTAGCTGGAAGCTACCCTGCTGTTAACACACTCTTCAAACTGGATGGCACGACGGATGGAGCTATGTTCGGCGAGCACTCGTTCTTGCGCCGAGCGTCCAATCTTGCGGATTCTTTCGTCACCCAATTCGTCGGCATATTGAATGACATCGGCGGAAGAGTTGGCCAGCAGAATCTCCTCGCCCGGAGTGAAGAACGTATCGATTCCCTTCCACTCATCCGAAACAATCGTCGCTCCACATCCGGCCGCTTCAAATAAACGAACCGAAGGAGAATATCCGGCCTCCACCATCTCTTTGCGGGTGAGATTTAGAGTAAGGCGCGAGGAACAATAAAACGCAGGATGGAAGCGAGGTTCCAGGTGAATGATGCGTTCGACATTACTTGGCCAGAAAAGATCCTTCGGGTATTGCGGTCCGGCTAGTAGAAATTTTCTTCCGGGCAATTTCTGGGCAGGGTTGCAAAACAACTCATTTAACTTGCTTTGCCGATCGCGGGCATAAGTTCCCATATAACTGAGATCGCAAACGAAGCGGCTTTGCGGTTCACAGAAGCTATATTTGTCCGGATCAAATGAGCAGTAGAGCGGCACTGCATTCTGCGCTCCGAATTCGGACTCTAATTCCCCAAGCATGGGACCGCCCGTAAAACTAAAATACACATCAAAACCGGGTATATGCCCAGGCTTTATGTATTCCGTGTCTCCCGAGCGCAGCTTCGCCATCGTGATTGGCGTGTCAATGTCATAAAAAGCTTTTGTTCCAGCCGCTGAATCGAGGACTTCATCGATGGCTAAAAGGCCATCCGGACAATACGAACCCACCATTGCTACATCAGCGTCCCTAAGTTCCCGGTGCGCAGCCTGCCTTATATCCTGCCAATTTTCGTAAATGCGAACGTCACAAAAAGGCGGCTCCGGCATATCGCGGTTGGAAGCGTACCACTCCTGATCTTTCTCGAAGAAAACAATCCTGTGCCCGCGTGCTCTTAATGCGCGTGCCAGAGAGCGGTACGTAGTCGCGTGACCGTTCCCCCACGATGAGGTAATTGAAAGTCCAAATATTACGATCTTCAACTCGCAGCCTCAGTAATGAATGAAGCAAAATTCGAAACTTGAATCTCTTCCGCCTGTTCACTCGCGCCTGCTTGTCTTAAGATCTTGTGAACCTCTTCCGCGCGCAAAGCATATGTATGCTCTTTCAAAGCTCGTCGTCGCATAGCTGAACCAATTTCCTTGGCCTGTTCGAGGGAAACCTGCCGCAGAAATCCGGCGATATCTTCCGCCGATAACGCCACCAGTATTTCGCGATTCGGCTCGAAAAATTCTGCGATTCCGGTCCACGAATCCGTGATCAAACATGCTCCCGCACCGGCTGCTTCAAATACCCGCGTAGGCGGTGAGAAGCCTACATTCGCCATCGACTCGCGGTTTATGTTTAACACCATCCGGGCTGAGCAATTGATTCGATTATGATCGCCGGTTCCGACATGCCCAATCCAACGAACGTTTTTCGGCAGCGTCCGGCTTCCCCACCCTTCGCCTCCAAGTACAAATGAAAACTCAGGCGCCAATTCAGCTGCCGCAAAAAAGAACTGTTCCACTCGTTTCTCGCGGTCAGGAAGACGGTTCCCCACAAAAGCCAAATCACATTCCATCTTCGGATCGGGATTAACTGGGTGATGCGTTTCCGGATCCAGTCCGTTATAAATTGGAAAGCAATTCTGCGCTCCCAAACTTAGATAGTGATCGATAACCGGAGCGCCGCCTCCATAAGTAAAGATGAAATCGTACTGAGATATTAATGGGCGAAAGGGATCGGACGAATCTGCTTCCACACGCGCCAACGTCGCGGGAGCATCAACATCCCAAAACGCTGCTTTGCTCCGGACCGAACGGCATTTTAGAATTTCAGCCTCAAGCAGTTCGTCATCCGCCCCGACGCCACTATGTTTAATAATTAGATCTGCGTCACACGCCTCAGCGAGCACCTCATCCAGATCATCAGGAGTTCGATACAGGCGAACCGTTGCATAATCGATTTCGGCCGCATCACGATTCTGCTGCCGTTGATAAATATCAGGTTCCGCGAAGGCGATCTCGTATCCCAATCGATGAAGATTTTTGTATATGCCGCGATAATAGGTCGCGGCCCCATTCCAATAACAGGACGTAAGACTGGATCCAAATACAAATAGTTTCATCTTCCCAATTCCTCACAGATTTCTAACAATTCGCTCGCACGATGCGCGCAAGTATGCCGATTCCGAATCGTTTCTAAGCCGTTGTCCGCAAGTTGCTGTCGAGCAGCCTCATCCGCCAAAAGGTGCTGTATCTCCCCCGCCATGCTCCGCCCATCAGTGACACACACATAATCCTCGCCTGGTCGAAACAACTTCTCACTATCCGTCCATGGTGAGCAGATCAGCGGCGAACCGCAAGCCATAACTTCAAACATCCGAATAGTCGGGATTCCGCTCAATCCATTCGAATAGAACTTGCGCGGAACATGCAAACTTAAAACACTTCGCGCATAAGTTTCGGGTGCGTCGAGATTCGGCAAATACCCGCGATACTCAATTCCCGTTTCCCCCAATTGCCGCAATGCCGGCTGGGGATAGCGCACCCCATAAACGGCAATCTTGCGATCACGCATATTCCGAGCCGGTTCGATGAGGAATTCTTCAAGCTCGCGTGTACGCTCTTCGTCGCCCCAGTTCCCCACCCAGACAATATCGGTATTCTTCTCGGCGATAAGAGGCTTGAAGTGAGCGGTATCTGCCGCCTCCTGAAAATTCCATGTTCGCTTAACCCCGAAGCCATCTGTATAAATGCGGCGAATCGCCTCTCCAAAAGCCAGTACCCCATCAAATAGATGAAGCGGCATTTGCAAGATCTGTTTGGGATTCGTATAAGCGCGGTGATGAGTATCGTGAAAAAGCCCGCTAAATCCCAATTTTGATTTGAGCGAGACGATGGTCTCTACGACTTCAACAGGATTCCATTCGTGAACAATTACTACATCGGCTTCGCGCAGCTCTCGTTCGGCGAATGCCGGGAAGCTACTGCCGTTCCGATAGAAACGAATATCCAACGCCGGGAATGCCTGTCTAAATTGGCTGATGGCAGCCGAAGCGATTTCACTTCCCTCTTCCTCAAGATTTGCCGCCGACCAGGAATTCTCCTCTTCGTAGCAGCGAACCTCATGCCCAAGGTTAACCAGTTCATTCGCGAGCCCGCGCAAAAAATGCGCGTTGCCATGATTCCAATCTGATACCCAGGAATGCGCAAAGATGCGGAATTTGAGGTGTCCGTTCATGCGACCCTCGCCAGCGACATCACATTCTCATAGAGAGCTTCGTATTGATCGACCATCTTTTCCGCCGTGTATCGCTCGCGGGCTCGTTGATAAGCGCGGCTGCCGCACCTTCGCTGTAAAGCTTCGTCTTCGGCAAGTTTTCGAATCACCGCCGCTAAATCATCAGGTTCATTTCGCTGGAAGTAAACCGCCGCATCCTCCCATATCTCGCGAAATGTCGGGATGTCATTTGCCACCAGAGCGCAGCCCGATAAAGCAGCTTCCAAAGGAGCCAGCCCAAAAGGCTCATAACAAGACGTTGCCGCATAGATCGCGGATCGGGAAAGCAATTGCTGCATTTGTTCCTGAGTCTGCTCTCCCATAAAATGCACGTTTCTCGAAGCGGATTTTTCTGATCCTGAATCTATTCTGTGTGGATGTTCAAGCGAACCCGCAACATAGATCGGAACAGCCTGCTCGCACTTTAGAAGCAGAGACATCCGCTTTCCCTCGTCCCAAAGCCGGCCGGCTGTCACAACGATGTTTTCCTTTAACTCACAAGAGGCGAACAGATCAGGATCGCGACCGTTATAGATAACCTGTGCGGCACGTGGACGCGTGTAGTAAGTACGAACTTGATCGAGCATCCACTGTGAAGGCGCAACCACAACGTCGGCATGATCCAAGCCATGCGTAACAGTTTCCCGGTACCAACAAATCCACGGACTCTCATCCGGCTCGTGTCCATGCACTGCAACCCACCAGCTCACGACATCGCTATGCGCCACCACGATGCGCGGAACTCCCGGCGCTACATTGCTATAGCAATATTGGTTTAAATGCAGAATGTCGGGCTGAACTTCGCGGACAACCATCTCCAGATAGGATCGCGATTCCTCAATATCGCGCTGCGCCACTTCCATCCATTCGAGACGATAATCCGTTGGACGATAATCCAGTTCATGAAAACTTTCGGCCCATGAAATTTGGACCGGCTTGGGCAATTTTCCAAAGCTGACCAGGGTTACTTTATTTCCACGTCCCAGTAGAGCTTTGACCAATTCTTGCGTGTACGTCCAAACACCACCAACCGTATCGGTCGTGATCAGTACATGCATTCCAATTCCTCAATTGGAGTAGGCTGTTGTTCCTGGATATCGCTAAATCCTTTTTGGCGGAAAGTCTCTGTGTAATATTCGTGCGCCCGCTCCCATGCCCGGTCATCGGGCGCGCCAAATACCTGCTGATAAAAAGGCGTTCCCGGATAGGGGAACATAGGCACTGGCTCGCTCACCCATACACCATGTTTCTTCAGATTGTCTTGCCACGCACGAATCTGCCCGCGTTCGTCATGCTCCGTCAGAATCAAATTTGCCTGTACCCAATCAATCCGCTGCTTGGCGTAAATAAGGAGTTCAGAAATCCGCTCCGTTGAAATCCGGCAATTTTTATTCAGCTCATCTCTTCCTTCATCCGTAATAGACTCAATTCCGCATTCCATTGAGATGCAACGTGCGCTTCCCAAAAGATCGAGCGTTTCTTCATTCCACAGATCAATTCTTGTTTGCAGTCCAATCGTTAAAGGACGATAACTCAGCTCTTTCAACAAACGCTGCACATTCTTGCCGACACCAAAAATCTCGTCGATCCAATAGATGTAATTCACCCCGCGTGCAATTAAGCGATCCACTTCTGCGAGTACGGCGTCTACATCGCGTTCGCGAAATTTATTGCGGAACAGCGTTTTATTGCAGAACGAACATGACCACGGACATCCCCGCGCGAACTCGAGCTCAGCCCCGCGGCCCGAACCGGAAAACACATGATGCCGGTGCTCATGCGTTTCGACGTTGTAATTGTCAAAACTGAGAGCCCCTAACTTCTTCATATCCGTTACGCCCAATGAAGCATTCAAATGCTCGCCAGCTTCGTCGCGCCAGCAGCATCCATCGATCTCCGCCCATGGGCGTGACGCTAGCTGGGGCAGAGTCTCATCCGGCTCGCCGCGCAATGCAACATCGCACCTCAATTTACGAAGGGTGGCAGCCGGCGTGGCTGAAGCGTGTGGCCCAATTGCAACTTTTACGGCACGGCTATCCAACTCCGCAAACCATTGTTGCGGAATTCGCAACTCCGGCGGCGGACACCGCCAGAACAGGTAAGAAGGAGCCGTGGGAATCACGAGAAAATCCGGATCAAAGCTCTCCAATCTTTTTTTAACTTCAGGCGTACCAAGCTTTTCGAGCTGCCCATCCACCAAAAGAGCCTCGTGTCCGGCAGCTTGAATCTGATCAAAAGCAAACAGCAATTCCAGGGGATAGTGGGGCTCCTGGCATCCGAAGTACGTTGATCCCTTAAAGCTCCACGCCGGGTTAACCAGCGCGAACTTCACGAAGCAGCTCCTGCAATACTCTCCAATGCCGCATGCTCGGTTTGCCGGTGCATCGGACTGATAATTCCCTGGTTTTCTTTCCACCACTCATAAATGCTTTGCATGGTTTCCAGCACATCCATGCGCGGCTCCCATCCAGTGTGCTCGCGCAGCTTGGCTGAATTCGTAACGTAAAACAGCTGATCGCCAGGCCGGGCTTTCTGTGTTTCAAATCGCAATCGCTTTCCCGTAAGCCCTTCGATAGAGTCAACGACCTCCAGCAAGGAAACTGAGTTCTGTGGACCACCACCTACGTTATAAATCTGGCCAGCGGTTTTTGTACTGTGCGCTCGCACACCTTCAAACGCCCGCACTAAATCATCTACACACAACACATCACGTACCTGCCGTCCATCCCCATAAATCGTTATGGGCCGGTCCTGCAACGCTGAATAAAGGAAGTGGGCAATCCACCCCTGGTCTTCGTTGCCAAACTGTCTGGCCCCCGCGATGCACGACATACGAAACACAACTGTGGGCAATCCAAACATCCGGCAATAATCATGCACATATTGATCCGCCGCCCCTTTCGAGCAACCATAGGGAGAATAAAAGTCCAGCGGCTGCGATTCATCCACTCCTTCGTCGCCATCACAGCAATATCGCGTCAGTGTTTCAAACACAGGCCGGGACGCGAGATGCCCATACACCTTGTTGGTCGAAGTAAACAGGATGTGCGGCTTGCGGCCACTCTTGCGCGCCGCTTCAAGAATGTTTAGCGTCCCGCCAACATTTACTTCAAAATCAAATTTCGGATCGTCCAGAGAACTGGTCACCGCGACCTGCGCCGCGAAGTGATATATCTCAGATGCTGACTGCACCGCTTTCTGCACCATCATGGCATCGCGAACATCTCCAATCGTTATTTTCAAGCGGTCGGAGTCCCTGGCCTCGTTTTGCAACCATCTCAGGTTCTGGTGAACGCCACGACGAGACAAATTATCGAAAATATGAATGTTAGCGTCCGTATTCTTCAGAAGCCGATAGGCCCAGTTCGAGCCAATAAACCCAGCGCCTCCAAAGATCAACACAGAACCAAACGGCACTAATTTATTCATGATGATCTCTAACATCCCCCTCTGACTGGTGTCATAATCTGCGGTTCGTGAGCTAGGCAACCAGCCCGTGCACACTCAACCGCTCCACTGCTTCCTGCACATAATCGTTTGCTTCCTGTGACTTCAACCATTCCACAACTTCTCCCATGCCATCCTTCAGTTGAAAACTCGGTTTATATTCAAGCGTGGCCGAAATAGCTGAAATATCCGCAAAGCAGTGGCGAATATCCCCCGCTCGATATTTTCCTGTGATGTCCAGCGGAATCGAGACTCCCAGCGATCTGCCCAGCTCGCTCGCCACATCGCGGATCGTGACTGGCTCTCCAGAGCCCACATTCAGCGCTCTTCCATCTGCCGCTGAACTTTCCATTGCGAGAAGGTTCGCCTGTACGACATCATGCACGCTGACAAAGTCGCGCATTTGAAAACCGTCTTCAAACAACAATGGCGAGTTCCCGTTCATCAGGCGGGAGGCAAAAATCGCGGCAACCCCCGTATAAGGGTTCGACAGCGCTTGTCGAGTGCCATAAATATTGAAATAGCGCAATGCGACTACCGGGATTCCATAGGTACGGCCAAACAGTAACGCCATCTCCTCTTGATCTTTTTTCGAGAGCGCATAAATCGAGGTGCATTGCAACGGTTTGTCTTCTTGTGTGGGTAAAGGAGCAACAGGCTCATTGCAGTGCGGGCACAGAGTCTCCCATTGTTTATCTTTCAACTGCTGTAGATCTCGTGGCCCCGGCTCGACTTCACCGCACTGCGAACACGTATATTGGCCCTCCCCGTAAATTGACATCGAGGAAGCAAGAACTATCTTCTCCGGATAAGAACGCGTATCCAGAATGGCCTGGAACAGATTCGCTGTCCCCTGGTTGTTCACCGCTGTGTAATCAGCTATGCGATACATTGACTGGCCTACACCAACCGCCGCCGCTAAGTGAAAAATAACTTCTGCTTCCCGGACTGCATCCGACAGTTGGTCGAGATCGCGCACGTCTCCTTGAATGAACTCGGCATCATTGGAAAGGTAATCAGGAATGCCGCCAGGATGAACTTGAGGACTCAGATTGTCAAAAATGCATACTTCATGACCTTGGCGCAACAAAGCATCCGCAGTATGAGACCCGACAAAACCAGCACCCCCCGTGATCAAAACTTTTTTCCGTTTCACTTCACCTGACTCCTGTTCAAAAGCTCTCTCTGACGATTAATAACAAGTCCTATACTTCCAAATATTTCCGGCCCTAAGATGACGCTCTGGCCTACAAACGTAACTTTGGATGAAGAGGTTTGTAGTTGAGATGTCTAACAGAATCGTTAACAGCTTTGGTTAAACAAATTTTGGCAAGCCGCTACTCTGGGCAGAATTGTCATCCTGAGCATAGATGGAATGTTCGCTTTCGAACGTTCCATCCAGTCGAAGGCCCCTACGCAACCAAAGATACTAACTAGAGTCACCCTGCCACTGAAATCAACCCTTCCTTTGAAGTGCCTTCCTGCATTACTTCAGCCGGGGCATATCGCTCAATCACCCAGCGCGCAAAGTGGGAAAAGTCGCTGGGGCGAATTGGCGGACTAGTGTGATGCGGCGCCAGTCCCAAGTGTTCGGGCGTGAAACAGAGTGTAATCGTGGTATTAAATCCTTCCAATGCCTGCATTTGACGATCAAACCAGATTTCGGCGTTGGGCCTGTAGGAATCAGCCCAACTCAGGCCCGTGCGTAAATATTTGACGTTCAGGTTTCGCAACCACTCAGTTGCCAATTCAAGACGATGGTCTTCGAAATGAAACCATTGGCAAATTCCTAATCCTTCAGGAAAATTCTTGCTGGCCAGCTTTGGAGTTCCGTCTTCCCGTAAAACTCCCATATAGTAATGCCGGTAATATGCGCTGCCCTCCGCTTCTTTATGTCGCGTGGTCGCCGTCCACGTGGCAGGCAAATCGAACAGGCTATACCAATGCACCCGCTCGACCAGGGGCAACAACAACTCAGCCGTACGCTGAATTCCAAAAGCCTGTACCTCTTCCGCGCCGAACGAAGACACACCTGCTTCAGAGACCCAGACCGGTTTGCTTGTGACCTGCTGAATCTCCTCAATCTTGCGCGGCCAGTCGTGTATGCTCCAATGGTTCCAATCCAAAGGGAAGCCATGGATTGAAACCACGTCGACTTCGTCGATCACGCCTAAGCTCGCCAACAATTTGACGAAGTTAGGATCGACCGGTGACATTCCTCCTAAAACAATCCGCAGCTTCGGATTCACCTGGCGTATAGCCTGAGCCGCACCAATCACCATCTCGGCGAAAATTTTCCAGTCGCGATCGAGATTGAAATCCCAGTGGGAAAGATTGTTCGGCTCGTTCCATAGCATCACCGCTTCGACCATGCGTCTCTCACTTTTTGCAAATCTCGATTATTATTGCGAATCTACCTTGGAATCGTTCCACCGGAATCAAATCGTTCCGTCCAGTTCCATATCCAAAATGTAATGACCATTGCGTCTAACTTCACCGGGCGCGCAGATCCATGTATCTAATTCTGGACGATTTTTGATTTCAAGCCCTGAACTCCGCAACATGCCTTCCACCGCGGCCCGGTTCGGGATCCACCAGTTCGTGTAATCATGCGAATAACTTTTCTCGATGAAATACATCGCGGGAAAATCAGGTTCGCGAAATATTTCTTCATTCCAGAATGAATAGTCCTCTTCCCATTGGCGCACTTCGCGGGAGCCGCGCGTCAGGGTTTGGAAAATCAGGGTGCCCTTCACTTTTTTGATCACTTTATCCAGCGCAAATAATGGATAACGCAAGTGATAGAACACGCCCATGAATATTACGCAATCAAATTGGCCGGGAATTTCATCCACCGAATACACCGAGCGTTTTTCAAATTCGATATCTAAGCCAAGGGTCTCGGCGGCAAAACGCGCCTGGTTCAGATATCTGTCATCGACATCGATGCCCAGAACTCGCTTTGCGCCGCGTTGCTTTACCTGGATGGAATAAAATCCGCCATTACAACCAATATCAAGAACACTCGCTCCCGTAAAATCCTTCGGAATCTCCGCCTCAATGGCTTTCCATTTGATATTCGGGAAGTCGCCAAGGAAATGATTCGGCGCCGTGGGAACGCCATGCAGGTTCAGGTTGTGAAACCATTCCCCAAGCTCCGCGATCTGCGCCGCCAGCTTCGGGTCTGGCGCATCAGGGATTTGCGAAACTGTTTCTTCTCGGCGATCTGAGGCCTCAGAAATGTATGCCATGTCTTTCCGCAAAATGTATGTTCAAAGGATGCGGCTAGCGGCTCTGCCGTTGTGTACAACAGAGATGTTTGCGGGAACGCTCCGAACACTCAGAAAAGAATGGGTTTGCATTTAGCCGTCTGCAACCGCAAGTCTAAGAAGCACATCCAATTGGCTCTGTGCCGGAAGAGGTTTGTGTTGAGGCGATGCCTGCTTATGCCTGAAGAAAGTTCCATTCCGCCAGTCGTAACTTCAGTCACCTCTTCCGAGCCGCCGGCGCTCGAAGCCGAACAGGAAAAACTTTATCGCGATGTCCTCTCAATTCTGAACGAGGAACGAATTCCCTACACCGTCGCAGGAGCGTTCGCCTTACAGCAGTACACAGGTATTTGGCGGTTTACCAAGGATCTGGACATATTTCTTTGCTCGGATCATCAAGCGGCCGCGCTACAAATTCTTGAGAAGCAAGGTTTTAATTGTGAAACCTGTGATCCAGTCTGGCTGGCCAAGGCTCACCGCGGAGATTACTTCGTCGATCTAATTACCGGAATGAGCAACGCGGTCATCGTTGTAGACAAGTCGTGGGTCGAGCGGGCAAATCCTACGGTGGTACTTGGTATTCCAACCCGCATCCTTGCACCCGAAGAGCTTTTAGCTTCAAAGCTTTTCGTTGCCCGCCGCGAGCGCTTCGACGGAGCAGATATCGCTCACATCATTTATGGCACGAAAGGAAAAATTGATTGGAACCGGATTTTGCACCTGATGGGAGATCATTGGGAAGTTTTACTGTGGTCGCTAATTCTATTTCGCTACATCTATCCTGGCCAGACGGACTATGTTCCTCTAACTCTTTGGCAGGATTTGCTTTCCCGTTACATGCATACAGTTTCGAATCCCAATCCCAAAGCAAAATTCCGCGGCAGCTTGATAGACGACAATATGTTCTCTATTGACGTAAAAGAATGGGGCCTGCCGGACGTGGAAGAGCAATATCGCGCACAGAGGATTCGCCGCAAAGTTCCATGCTCGTAAGATTTTAACGGCCTGACAATGAGAATTGCCGCCACTGCCGATTTGCATTTCACGCCTGCGCGCTTCACTGCGTTGAAAGATCAGCTCTACAAAGTTCGTGACGAAGCCGATGTGCTCGTTCTCGCCGGCGACCTCACCAATTTCGGCCAGCCCGCTGAGATGGAACCGCTTCTGAATGCAATAGTTCGATTGCGAATTCCAACTATTGCTGTGCTGGGAAACCATGATTTCGAAAGTGGCCAGCAAGATGAACTGATGCGGATGATGTCCGAAGAAGGCCTCAAAGTTCTCGATGGCAGCGCTTATGAACGCGATGGCGTGGGATTCGCCGGAGCCAAAGGATTTGTTGGCGGATTTGGGCGCGGAGTATTAACTGCGTTCGGCGAGCCTGAGATTAAAACATTCGTGCGCGCTTCGATTGACGAAACATTAAAACTTGAGCGCGCCATGTCGCAGTTGAGAACAAAAAAACGCGTTGTCGTGCTGCATTACGCGCCCATCGCCGCCACTGTCGATGGTGAAGCTCCTGAAATTTATCCCTTCCTCGGAACTTCAAGATTGGCGGAAGTCATTGACCGTCATGGCGCGGACTTAGTTCTTCATGGACACGCTCACAACGGCAAGACCGACGGACGAACCACGGGAGGAGTTCCCGTTCATAACGTCGCCATCACTCTACTGCAATCTCAGAACCCGCCAGCCGTATATCGCATATTCGACGTCTAGCCTTAAATAGTCATGCTGAGCGAAGGCCTCGTTTTGGTTCACGAAAGGCAAGGACGAGTCGAAGTATCCCTATATCGCCAACGCGGGGATTCCTCGCAAAGGACACCCGGAAAAACGGTCATAAGCACAAAAGTGTACGTACGCATTGCGGTTTCAAGAATGCGTTCTAACGAACACGAGCCTGTCAGTGACCTCATCCATCTCGCGTGATCGAATCGATGCCACAGCAGCCCCACAATGCAATTGCGGAGCATTCTGCGCAACCAGCGAAGCGCGACGAATCCATGGGGCCTAAAAACCCCCCGCGATGGGCGGCTATGTCATTGATTCTCGTAAGTACATCTATAAATGTCCATACATTAGCGAAGCTGCTATATAAGCTCCCTGACCTTTTCTGAAACCGCAGTCAACGCAATCTTGCCGCGGTTCGGTTCGCCTCTGACCAGCGACTCGGCGAGATGCATTGCCTGATCTGCCGTAACCTTTCCCGGCAAAGGCGGTTCCAGCGGATCGACGACTGCTTGTAGAATCGCGGGACCTGGCGCGGACAAGAATTGCTCCATCGTTGATCCGCACTCACGCGGATCATCCACGGTGAATCCGATTCCACCGCAGGCATGCGCGAATTCCGCAAAGTCAATGGGGTGAAGATCGACTCCGAACTCGGGGTTCCCAAGAAAGACCATTTGCTCCCATTTGATTTGCCCCAACGTATTGTTCTTGATGATTACCACTTTGATGGGAAGCTGATATTTCACTGCCGTAACAAAATCAGCCATCAGCATGGAAAAGCCGCCATCCCCAACAAAAGCGACAACCTGCCGGTCCGGATAAGCGACTTGCGCGCCCAGAGCATACGGCAATCCCGGGGCCATAGTTGCCAAAGTTCCCGACAACGAATGCATTTGTCCGCGCTGTGATTTAATTTGCCTCGCCCACCAAGTGGTGATGGTTCCACTGTCACAGGTAGTAATCGCGTTGGCGTGAAGACGCTTACCAAGTTCCCACGCAACCACTTGCGGCTTCATCGGCTTATCTTGACGAGTAGCCCGCTTTTCCATCACTTCCCACCACTCCTGCATTCCCTTCTGAGCTTTTTCCAGAAAGCTCCGGTTCGCGCTTCGCTTCACCATCGGGATCAATGATTGCAATGTGCTGCGAGCGTCTCCGACTAATCCAACTTCAACCGGAAAACGCAACCCGATGCGCTGGGGATTATGATCGATCTGCACTCCCTTGGCCTGATCTGGCTTGGGCATGAATTCTATGTAGGGAAAAGAACTGCCAACGATCAGCAGTGTGTCGCATTCTTCCATGGCCTCCTGGGACGGGCGTGTGCCGAGAAGTCCAATGCCTCCCGTTGTGTAGGGGCTGTCGTCTGGTACGGCAGCTTTGCCCAGCAACGCTTTGATAATGGGTGCGCCAAGTCTTTCCGCAATTTGCTCCAGTTCGTCTCCAGCATGCAGAGCACCCTGTCCGGCGAGGATGGCGATCTTCTTTCCTGTGTTGAGGATAGCTGCCGCCGCTTGAAGTTCCGATTCAGGCGGCACGGGGCGCAGAGGCGCATTCGCATCGGAGGTGTGATGGGGAACATTTCTTTTTGACCGTTGGCTGCTTTTCACTTCAGCTTCCTGAAAATCAACGGGAAAAGTGATGTGCGATACGGTGTGATACCCCAAAGACGTTCGGCAAGCCAGATCCACAACATTTTCTACGTGCGTCGGTCCCATGATTCGTTCATCGTATTGAGCTACGTCGATAAAAAGTTTGTCGAGCGCAACATCCTGTTGGGTGTAGGTGCCGATCAAATCATGAAACTGGAGACCGGTGATCGCGAGTACGGGTGCTCCGTCCATTTTTGCGTCATAAAGCCCATTGAGCAGATGAATGCCGCCCGGTCCTGAGGTCGCGAGGCAAACTCCCAACTTGCCGGTGAACTTTGCATAAGCACATGCCATGAATGCGGCCGACTCTTCATGACGCACTTGAATAAAGCGAATCTTTTGCTGACGGGTTCGCAGCGCTTCCATAATTCCGTTAATTCCGTCTCCGGGCAGCCCAAAAATTACTTCGACTCCCCACTCGATTAGTCTTTCAATCATTACGTCTGCGGCTGTCATTACACTCTCCTGAATGTACAAGCGAAAAATTACGGATTTCAGTTGCTTGGATGCAGAAGGGCAGGCTGTGGGCAACGGTTGTGAAGCATCAGAAAAAAGATGACAGGCTTTGGGAGTTAGGCAAACTTCAAGTGATAAAAACAGATGAAGATGAAAAGGATGAAAAGGGGAAGCTCAAAACCAAGCGCCTGTTAGTCTGACGCCTGCTTTTCGCCGCGGTACAGAATGATTCCAAGTTGGATACAGGCTAAACCGGATGGGAGCTTATTGTGAGGTGCCGTAAGTTGCTGCCATGGACAGTGTGAGTACACGTAAGCTCCTACTCCACGTCCAGGTGCGATTATTCGTGAGTGGCTGCCACTCACGTTAAGAACTCAGCACCGGGTTTGCGTGTCCGGTGACTTCGCGTAAAGGAAAGTGAAAACGACATGTCAACTATTGTGCTGATCATCCTGATTCTTCTGCTACTCGGTGCGCTCCCCACATGGCCATACAGCAGCGGCTGGGGATATTATCCAAGTGGCGGCTTGGGACTCGTTGTTCTGATCGTTCTGATTCTCGTGCTGACGGGCCGCTTTTAGCGGCCCCGCTTTTTTTGCACACCTTTTTTATTGCAGATTGCTTTCCCATTGGGGCATAAAGTTCATCCAAACCCCTGCACTATTCCCTACGTATTGAAAGGACCATCCAATGACTGCGGATTCCAACTACGGCCAATTTGTTTCCGATCTCGGCGAAATAAGACGCAAGGCGCGTCAACACATCGAAAATGGTGCAGTCACAGAAAACTACCGCGCAGATCGCGGCACTGTAATCAAAATATTGAATGATGCTCTTGCAACAGAGCTGGTTTGCGTATTGCGTTATAAACGGCACCACTACATGGCCAGCGGCATTCATGCCCAGGCAGTAGCTGCGGAATTTCTGGAGCATGCGCAAGAAGAGCAGGAACACGCGGATAATATTGCGGAAAGAATCACTCAGCTGGATGGAGAACCGGATTTTAATCCGGAGACTCTAACCAGGAGAAGCCATTCCCAGTATGTCGAGGGCACAAGTCTTATAGACATGATTAAGGAAGACCTGGTTGCCGAGCGCATTGCCATTGACTCTTATAGCGACATCATTCGCTACCTTGGCGATAAAGACCCGACCAGCCGCCGGGTTATGGAAAAGATTCTGGCGAAAGAAGAGGAACATGCCGAGGATATGAAGACCTTAATCGAGTCAATTTCGCAGATCGAAAGAAAAGATGACGCAATGACAAAATCGAGTAAACCGGCAGCGTAAGCGGGAAAGCGTGTTCCAATCGTTGAGAAATTATCCGCTCTGACTCGACACGGATGCATTCGGAAATTTGGCTCGTCAGGCATCCACTTTATTTGTGGAGCGAACCGGAATTTCTTCCACGTTCTTGAAGACGGCGAGTCCGCGTTCCAACGCGAGCCTCACATCTTCATCGGCTCCTTTAGAAGCTCCTTCGATACGAAGCACCGCATCGCAGCGCTCCAGCAGCCGGCTTGCAACCGGATAGAGGTATTGTTCGGCGATTGCATCTCCTAAAGCCTTCGATCCTGCTTGCCGAATGATAGGCAACGCAACCCACTCGCCAATCATGGGGATATGTCCGGCTCTGTAGATTGCCAATGAGTACGATTCCAGGCGATCGAGATTTTTCTGAATCAGCGCAGGATCATCGTTGGTACCAGAGCGATAGGGACCAGCGATGAGAATGATGAGCGGCTTTGAAAGAGTCATAAATTCTCCGCAACAACTTTAGCAGAGCACAGCTTTGTGAATGCGTTTCGTTATTAGCGATCAGCGACGGTCTCCTGAATCTTGCGAACGGGGTGCGGGTCAAAAGCGCCCGTCCAGATTCCGATTTGTTTTAGTGAAACAGGGGGCTTCATCTCCAATCCAGGGCGCTCCTTCTGCGCTCAATTCAGCTCACACGTGCCAGGCTGATATACGGCATTTTACTAACATCGTGCTACAGGCACTCGTTGCGGGTTTTACAGCCTATCCCGAATAGTCCAACCTCCTGAGGCGGCCTACCCTTTAAGGGTGCACACACAAGCAACCTCGTCTGAATGGAACACATAGGCTTCATGTTCCCTAATTTGTTAACAGGAGGAAGATACGAATGAAAAAAATATCATTATCACTGATAACCGCGTTGTTCTTTTTCGTGGCAGCAGCAGTTGCTCAGAGTTCGCCATCGGGAGCAAGCAATTCTCAAGGGACAACAGGTTCTTCTCCAGCGATGAATGGGCAAACTGGTTCTCAAGGATCCACTAGCCCCGGTATGGATCAGAGTGGAACTCAATCCGGCATGTCGGATCATCAATCGAGTAACTCCGATATGAAAGGCGAAAAGAAGTTAAAAGGTTGCGTAGAGTCACAAGGCGGGCAGTATATGCTCGCAACCAAGAAAGGCAAGACAGTCGCACTGAGTGGACAGGATGTCTCCGCGCATGTGGGACATGAAGTTGCGGTGCACGGTTCGTGGGGGCCTAGTTCGATGTCTTCTACCAGCGCCGGCACCAGCTCCAGCGCCAGCGCCGAGTCCGGGCAAACCTTTAATGTAACCAGTGTCGACATGATTTCCGACAGCTGTGGCGGGAAAAACAAGAGCGATACCTCGACGAGTAAGTAATTCAGCACTTAGCTTTTCCGAATCCAGAGTCCTAAGGCTCTGGATTTTTTTTGTTTACTGACATCGGTGTTTGGTCATCCAAGCACGCGGAGGATTTATGACACTCAGTTTGAGGCGGCAAAGACCGAACACATGGAAAGGCATGGCCGCTGGCCTGGCAGGTGGGCTGGTTGCAGCCTGGACCATGAATCAGTTTCAGGCACTGCTCAGTAAGGCATCGGAGAAGCTAAAGAGCAACGGGGCGAATGGAAGTGGTCACAAGAAGAATCCTTCTGAGGGCGATGCCGAAGATGGCACCATGAAAGCCGCGGATAAAATTTCATCCAGCGTATTTGGAGTCAATCTAACAAAAGAACAAAAGAAAAAAGCTGGGCCTGTGGTTCACTACTTTGTTGGATCGGCAACGGGAGCTTTATACGGGGCATTTGCTGAACACATCCCGGCAGTTACCACGGCAGAGGGCATTCCTTTTGGAACTGCTGTATTCCTCGGAGCGGATGAAGTAGCCGTCCCAGCTTTCGGATTGTCAAAGCCGCCGCAAGAATATCCGTTAAGCGTGCACGCTTCAGCTTTGGCTTCGCACTTGGTTTATGGGGCTACCACCGAAATTGTGCGGAAACTGCTACGACAGGGGCTGGATAAAATCTGATTTGGCGCGGATAAAAATGAAAAAAATGGCGGACAAGCTGCCCTCAGCGAAGCCGTAGGGGGTGTCCGCCATAGTTTGATGGTCTACTCTGCAACAATTCTAAACTCGAGTGCTTCCTCGCCGTCCCAAGTGCGTGACCAGTGAAATTACGAACAGCACGAGGAAAACAAAGAACAAAAGCTTGGCGATGCCGGCGGATGCAACAGCGATACCTGTAAAACCGAAGACTGCCGCGACGATCGCTACCAACAAGAACATCAAAGCCCAATAAAGCATCACTGCCTCCTTATTCAATTCGTGTGTCCTCAAACCCTTCAGGACTCACCTGAAAGCTTAAGGTTTGGGCAGTTGTTTTACGATCAAGCCGAAGCTGTACATCATACGGCATCTTCCTGTAGAGACTTGGGACCTATGTTGTAGAGGCAAAAGCGATTATGAGGAATACTGGCTTCACAACAGGTAGACGGAAGAGGGTGAGAACTTGGACATGCGGCGAAACTATACCACAGGAGGCGATGCCGCACGCTGTGAGCGGATGATGTTGTTAAGTGTGAGATTGTTCCGGGCGAAATAAGCCTGTGCGGGTGTGTCATCTGCAAAATCCGGAGTGAGCCGCTCCCTGAGAATCTTGAGCAGGCTCTTGCGGATAATGAAGCTCTGCGCCTCGAATAGCACATCGTAAATAGTCAGCGGGCCGTTCAGCCCTTGGCGGAGTGTCTCGCCATATTTATCAAGTATCCTGCCGCCATGCGCCAGAATATTGCGCACCGAGTACAAATCGTCAACAACATTCCCGATCGTGATCGGCGGGTCTGGCTGCTCCAGCGTGTCCGGTATGTCCCCGTCATCGTAGATCGAAGTGTTCTCCCCTAAGAACCACTTTATTCGGGCTTTTCCCACAACGCCGCCCCGGTGCTGCCGATCCTGTGTGGTGTAGATGGATTCGATTGCCGAGGACCAAAGCATATATCTCGACTTGCGAAACTGGTCGAGTTGCCAATAGCCGAGCTCGTGGTACTGAGCCGCCATCATGAATTTCCAGCAGCCCTTCATGGCGTTCAAGAACAACGGCGCATAGGTTCGCAGGTCGTCCGCATCTTGATCCCGCAGCAGAAACAGTTTGTGTACCTGAGGAACTTCCATCATTTCGATAGACGAGTTAAAGCTGCTGATGTTGAAGGTTCCATCTTCCCGGAAAGTTCCTGTCATGTGGCTCGCTGTCTGGCGCATCGGGCGGATCAGCCGCAGGCATGCATTAAGGTTCCTCAGCATTACCTCTGAGTTCTCGACATGCTTGTGCTCGGGAATCATTCCGCTGCTTTCAAAGGTCGCCTGCCCGTCAAATCGATGCACGAGTGCATAGTGCACATCCTTCAAGTCTCCAACGGCACGGCTGCCCAGATTTTTTTCAACGTATTTGAATTCATCTTCTCGAATGCATTTAGAGACATCCTCAATGCAAACTCCCGGCACGATCTCGAATGGCAAGCGGCTCACGTCGAATCGCTCTCCGAGGACTTCGCCACGGGCGATGCCATAGATGGCATAAAGGCTGAAATGTGACATAGGGCGTCCTTATAATACTCGCCCGCCCTGAAAGAAACCCGCAGCGCTTCCTGCGCTTTGCGCGAACCATTCGGAGCCGAAAGATCCCTGCCAAATATTCGTCTTCGTTGGTGTTGGCCGATCTGTTCGTCCACATCGCGTTGAAAATTATTGCTTCGGATAGGGCTCCTTCAGCTCCGCGATTGCTTCGTGGGACGAAGCCATGCTCCGTTCAGGATGACTCATACGTTCAGGATGACTCATGGATACAAGCATTGACGTTTACTCTACAGATCAGCAACTCATGTCGAACAATCAATGCCCACAGCTACAATTTCGGCAGCACGATTCCCTTCTGCGATTGATACTTTCCCTTCCTGTCGGCGTAGCTTACTTCGCAGACTTCGTCGGATTGGAAGAAGATGATCTGGCACAATCCTTCATTAGCGTAGATCTTTGCTGGTAGCGGGGTTGTGTTGGAGATTTCGAGAGTTACGAAGCCTTCCCATTCCGGCTCGAACGGGGTCACATTCACGATGATTCCGCAACGGGCATAAGTGGATTTGCCTACGCAGATGGTCAGAATGTCGCGCGGGATTTTGAAGTACTCGACGGACCGGGCCAGGGCGAAGGAATTCGGCGGCACAATGCAGCACTCGGAACGTACCGTCACAAACGAACGTTCGTCGAAATTTTTGGGATCGACAACCGTGCAATTTACGTTGGTAAAAATCTTGAATTCATCGGCGACCCGCAGGTCATAACCATAAGAAGAGAGTCCATAGGAGATGACGCCCTCCCGTACCTGCTTCTCCGAAAAGGGGTTAATCATTCCGTGCTCGAGGGCGTTTTTGCGAATCCAGCGGTCACTCTTCAGCATGTGGCTCCTTGGGAGTTGGTTCTTAAAAGCAGATTCCTGATGGCTAAAGCCATTCGGAATGACAAATATATAAGAAATAATGAAACATGTAAGACTTGCCGCGATCAGACTATTCAGGCTGGCAACTTAGGTTCCGTCATATTACGGGAGTTCACATGACGTTGACAATCTCTGATATGTCCCTTAGCATCAATGACTTGGTGAATCATACTGGCTCCGTCGCGGGGGATCGACTGTGATTAAGCTCGACATCATCAATGAAGTGGTCAATAAGACCGGAATCACTAAAACCAAAGCCGAATTGGCAGTCGAAACCGTTTTCGAGAGCATGAAGCGTTCACTCGCCAAGGGCGATCGTATTGAGCTGCGGGGATTTGGCGTGTTCAATGTGCGTCCACGGAAAACCGGAATCGGACGTAACCCGCGAACCGGCGCTGAAGTTTCCATTCCACCGGGGAAAGCAGTGCGCTTTAAGCCGGGCAAAGAGCTGCAATCGATCGACTAGCGACTGAAATTGCAAATATCTTAAGGTCCTTGATTTAAAGCCGTTGATGAACACAGGCGATCTGTAACACGATAATTTTCATTCGCAACCTTTGGTCAGGAACTATCAGTTTGAGTAGCCCCTCCCGCAGCAACAATCCTTAACCTGACAATCGTTTAAACTGTTAAGGCAAACCTCGCATGGTGAGGCATTTGCTTCCGCAAGAAACCGGAAATACATATCGATGTCCGACGAAATCATTCCTGTAAGTACGCCTGTAAGTACGGTCGCAACGCCGAGTGACTTCTATCGTCCGAGGCCAATGTATGCCGTGCCGCGGCACAAGCATCGCTATTGGCTCCATTTGGGGCTTTTGCTACTTACGATCTTTACGACCCTGGTGGTAGGAACGCGCATGGAGTACAACTTCCTGCATAATCAGCCGGCGTTTTCCATGAGTGATGACACTCTGCCACTCTTTCATATTGGTTGGATATTGACGCAGCCATCAAGATTGCTGCTCGGAGTTCCTTTCGCTGGAACATTGATGTTGATTCTGCTGGCGCATGAGATGGGACACTATCTGTTCTGCGAATATTACGGAGTCTATGCGACACTGCCGTTTTTTATTCCCGCGCCGACACTGATTGGAACCCTGGGAGCATTCATTCGAATACGCTCTCCGATTCGTTCTCGATCAGCTCTGTTTGACATTGGAATTGCAGGACCCATTGCTGGCTTTGTGGTCTCATTGATCGTTCTGTTCATTGCGATGCCTTATTCGCGGCCAATGACAGCGGCTAGCGCGGGATCTGATATTCAGCTGGGTTATCCGCTGATATTCAGAATTGTCTGGGAAATTTTGCCGTTGCCGCATTTGAAACATTCGCACGCTTTGCACAGTATTTATTTTCATCCGACGGCGATTGCGGCCTGGGTTGGAATGTTTGCAACTGCCTTGAACCTGCTGCCGGGCGGACAACTGGATGGCGGACATATTGTTTTTTCAATTGCGCCGCGCGCGCATCGCTGGGTTTCCCGCTTGACAATTATTACGCTGATTCCCATGGCGTTTTATTTTTGGGCAGGATGGTTGATCTGGGCGATCCTTTTGCGCATAAGCGGGATGCGGCATCCCATGGTCGCGGAGTGGCCGGGAATAAGCCGCGGCCGGCAGGTACTCGGAGTTTGCGCATTTATCATGCTTGTCCTTACCATGACACCTTCTCCCTTCGCCCATAGTTCGTTGCTGGAAGTTCTGCGCGAAATGCGATCCCAATAATCTTAGGCTGGTACAGTAAGATCCCGATTTGCGTATTCGAAAGTACGCGGCATAATTCTGGTTTTTCTTTTTTTCTACTCACGATTCAATCTTGCGAATCCAGCTCCGGTTAAGCGGAGCTTCCTCTCTGCCCAGAATTTCTGCATCACCAATTTTCAATAGTTTAGAGTGCGCTGGCTTCATCTCTGAAGTGGTAACTCATTTGCATTCTTATTGCAGCACCGAGGAAATGAGAATCGTGTTTCCGATTGTCTTGGATCACGAACAAAGATCACGAACAAAACAAAGTGACGCTTAACGCACAGCGAAACTGAATAGATTGAGGATGAAGATTATGTTTATAAAACGCGCCCTAATATTACTGGCATCACTTTCCTTAGCTGCCCTCTTTGCAGTTGCAGCTATGGCACAGTCAACAATTTCCGGCGACATTACCGGCATCGTAACGGACCCGACCGGGGCAGTACTCCCCAATGCCCCTGTTAGCTTAAAAAATAACAGTACGGGTGCGACGTCGAGCACTAACACCAACGGAGCCGGCGTTTACCGTTTCTCACTTCTCGCGCCCGGAAGTTACACAGTTACGGTAACTCCCCAAGGGTTCCAGGAAGTGAAGCGCTCCGTGAATGTGACGGTGGGCCAAGCCAGCACTCTCAATTTGCAAGCGGCGATCTCAGGGGGAGGCCAGACCGTAGAGGTCACTGCCGAAGGTGGAGTTTTGCAAACCCAGAATGCAGATGTTTCGACAACCTTCACGTCTGCGCAAATTTCCCAACTACCCAATCCCGGCAACGATTTGAGTTACATCGTGCAAAGCGCCCCGGGAGCGGTGATGAATACTCAGGCAGGATACGGCAACTCCGCAATCTTCGGATTGCCCGCCACTTCGAACTTGTTCACGGTAGACGGCCAGAATGAAAACGATCCATTCTTGAATTTGAATAACTCCGGTGCAACGAACTTGCTACTCGGACAAAATGATATCCAGGAAGCGACCGTGGTTAATAATGGCTATTCTGGCCAGTATGGAGGACTAGCGGGCGCTAACGTAAATTATGTAACTAAATCCGGCAGCAATAAATTCCATGGGAACGCGACCTATTACTGGAATGGCCGGATCATGAATGCGAATAATTATTTTAACAACCAAAACGCCACACCCCGGCCGTTCGACAATGCAAACCAGTGGGCAGCGTCGATCGGTGGCCCCATCCGAAAAAACAAGACCTTTTTCTTTTTGGACACCGAGGGACTCAGAGTTGTCCTTCCTACTAATACACCGGTAAACGTTCCAACTGCGCAGTTTGAAACCGCGACTTTGACGAATCTGCTGACCGCTAAGGACCCCAACACTGGCGCAAGCTTGGCCGGCGAAATTCCCTTTTATCAACAGGCATTCAGTTTATGGAACAGCGCACCGGGTGCGCAAAGAGCGGGCCCGATTCCAGGCGACACAACCGGTGGTTGCAGCGGATTCACCGGTCCGGGCGGATTGGGAACAACCGTACCCTGCGCTCTTCAGTTCCGTTCTACCGCAGGTAATTTCACTCACGAATGGCTGCTGACAGCACGCGTGGATCAGAATATCAGCAACAACGATCGTCTATTTATCCACTTCCGTACTGATCATGGTGTACAAGCAACTTACACCGATCCCATCAATCCGATCTTTAACGCAGTCAGTGACCAGCCCCAATATGAGGGTCAACTAAACGAAACTCACACGATTGGACCACGCACGGTCAATCAATTTATCGTCACCGGATCGTGGTACAGCGCTCTTTTTAACAATCCCAACCACGCCGCCGCTTTAGCGACCTTTCCTTTCCGTCTCGGCTTCTCGGGCAGGGCGTTTTTTGCGCTGGGTAACGATCTTAACTTTTGGCCGCAAGGACGAAACGTAACCCAATATCAGATTGTCGATGACCTTTCGCACACTCACGGAAGTCATAATCTAAAGTTTGGCGTCAATTTCCGCCGCAATGATGTGACGGATTACAGTCCAGGACTCGGCTCCGTTGGATACAGTTCCTCCGAAGATCTTGGCAGCTTCTTTAATGGGGTGGGTGCCACGTACATTCAGAACTTCCCCACACGTCCGACTGCGCCAATTGCGTTGTATGGATTGGGCCTGTATGCGCAAGATGAATGGGGGGTGACGAAGAACTTAAAATTAACCTTGAGCTTGCGGGCAGAACACAATTCCAATCCTGTATGCCAAATCAATTGTTTTGCGCGCTTTACTAATTCTTTTGAAGACATTCCGCACGACCCCAATCAGCCCTATAACCAGGTTATTCAGACGGGACTGCATCAGGCTCTTCGCAATTACACCAATATTGACTGGCAACCCCGATTTGGTTTTGCCTGGACTCCTCTTGGACTTAACGGCAAAACTGTGGTTCGTGGTGGTTTCGGTTTATTCGGAGATGCGTTCCCTGCCACTATTGCCGACAGCTTTTTAAACAACTCGCCTCTGAACAATCAATTCACCGCCGGTGTCGCTCCTCTGTCGCCGACAACGCCCGGAAGCCAACCAGCGTTAGTATCAGCGGCCAACACTGCCTTCACAAATGGCTTCTTTTCCGGTGGGACAGCGGCTAGCATCGCCGGAACACTACCAACTGGAGTTCCATTCGTGCCGCCGAATTTTTACAATGCGCGCAGCACGATCCACGCGCCCCGTTATGAGCAGTGGAACCTTGAAGTTCAACAAGGATTGGGCGACAAATCTTCCCTATCTTTGAACTACGTCGGGAACCACGGCTTATATGAAGCAGTCCAGAATGCAGGGTTGAATGCTTTCTGCGACATTACTTGCCTTGGGACGCTTGGTGCGCCGGCAACTGCAACCAGTTTTGTTGGCCTTCCGGCTGCCCCCGCGGATTCACGCTTCGGCACGATTACGCAAGTGGGGAGTGACGGCGTGTCGAATTACAATGGCTTGGTTGCATCCTTCACAAGGCGGTTCTCCAGCGTACAGCTTCAAGCAAACTACACTTGGAGTCACGCTTTGGATGAAATCTCCAATGCCGGCTTCCTGCAATACAACTTTCTAACCAACGAAAGTACACTAAATCCGCAGAATCCTTTCAATCTCCGGCAAAACTATGGCAATGCTGACTATGACACCCGCCAACAGTTCAACTTTAATTATGTCTGGAATACTCCGAACCTGCGCGGATTCATTGGACTAATTGCTGATTGGACGATCTCGGGAACCGTGTTCTATCGCACCGGTCTTCCGTACACCGCCGTCGACTCGACAACCACAGGAGTTCTCAATAGCTTCAACTATGGTACGACTGCTGGTTTTAACGTGTTTGCCAATACAACGATAGGCGGAGCAACTTGCGACCGAAGCGCTGTGACAACGGCGTGTGTTGAGTCAACAATTAATACTCCCGGCGGCCAGTATAGCCCGGCACTGACTGGTTTTGGCAATCAGCGGCGTAACCAGCTTTTTGGCCCAAACTTTTTCGATACAGACCTTACGGTCATGAAAAACTTTAAATTTCCCCATTGGGAATCAGGAAATTTGGGTTTAGGGCTGCAATTTTTTAATCTGTTTAATCATGCCAATTTTGATCAACCAGTTGGCGATATTTTTGATCCACAGTTCGGGCGTAGCAATACCACTGTGAGCGTGCCTACAAGTATTGTGGGTTCGTTCCTCGGCGGCGATGCATCTCCCCGAATGATTCAGATTAAAGGAACGCTCACGTTCTAGAAAAACTCGCATAATGCCCGCATGGCTCCGGAGACTATCCCGGAGCCTTTTTTTAAGTAACTAAATGAACGATTAGTCTTCCACAATTCTAGACGTCATCTCGACGGATGGTTCGCCGCCAGCTACTGCCTGTTGCACGATCAATTGCCTGCCTTCGACCCTAATCTTTGGCAATTGCAAGCCGAATAGTGCAGCACCACCGATACATGCCACCGCTCCCATTGCCACGGTAATCGGGGCGCCTATCCGATCCGCTAAGGCGCCTCCCAGCAAAGCTCCGAATGGGGCCATCCCCATGAACATCATGGAATAGACCGCCATCACTCTTCCGCGAAGATGATCGGGCACCATGGCTTGAATGAGTGTGTTGGATGACGACATCTCCAGCATCATGCAAAATCCAACTGGCAGCAGCAGCGCTGTCGACAACCAGAAATTGCGCGAAAAGGAAAACAAAAGCAATGACACTCCGAAACCGGCGCAGGCAAATGCAACCCAACGTCCCAGACCATAAACACCGCTGCGGGTAGCGAGAGTAAGAGCGCCGAGCAAAGCTCCGATTCCGGTTGCCCCCATTAATATGCCTAGCCCCCGAGCTCCACCATGAAGAATTTTGTCCGCGAATACCGGCATGAGCACGGTATAAGGCATAGCGACCAGGCTCACCAGACCAAGCAGGAGCAAAATGGCTCGAATCGGAGCTGTCTGACGGACAAACGTAAATCCTTCGATGATGCGACTTAGGGGGGAGCCAGTGTCAGGTTGATAAGAGCGCGGCGCCAGCTTCATCAGCAGCAATCCAATAATCACTGCGATGTAGCTCACCGCGTTTGCAAAGAAACACCAGCCTTCGCCGATACTAGCAACCAGGATTCCGGCTATGGCCGGCCCGACAATACGAGCGCCGTTGAACATGGAAGAGTTCAGCGCGATGGCATTCATGAGATCTTCTTTGCCGACCATGTCGACAAGGAATGACTGTCTGGCGGGAATATCAAAGGCGTTTACCACTCCAAGCAGTGCGGCTAATACAAAAATGTGCCAAACGTGAATCTTTCCAGTGAGGGTTAATATGGCCAGGATTAGAGCCAGAACCATCGAAGCGCACTGAGTTGCAATGACAACGCGATGACGGTTGAACCGGTCGGCAACGATGCCACCTATAGGCGCAAATAGGAAGACCGGGATTTGGCTTGCGAATCCAACTGAACCGAGCAGCAGAGAGGAACCCGTCAAGCGGTACACTAGCCATGCCTGCGCCACGCTCTGCATCCATGTCCCAATCAATGAAATGAGTTGGCCACCGAAGAAAAGCTGGAAATTTCGGTGCCGCAATGCGCGGAGAGTGTTGGAAAGTAGATTAGTGACGTCCGGTTTCATTGATTTTCTGGATGCTCATTAGAATCTTTTGGGACTGGACGGAGCACTTAATGTAATTTCAGCTGGATTATTACTCGAGCATCAAGCAAAAGTTGAGAGTTAGTTATCAAATTATGACTTCCCAAAGGCTATGCCACTGCTGTAAGTTTAATAGGCTTCAGTCTCTTCTTAATAGTCTTGGGTCAGTATAGAGGCTTATGGGCTTTGCCCAGCAACTCCGTTCTTGCAGGAAGTCCGGAACAGGAGAGTCTATGACAAACAATCAGGTTCATATTGAGCGACGAGCTGCCCAGCGGTTTGAAATTCAAACCCCAGTCACGCTTTATTTGGTTGCTAATGCTACGAAGGGTTGCGGCGTCACACAGGACTTGAGCGGCCGGGGACTTCTCTTGTACACCGATATGCCTCTATCCGAAGGCGATCCGATCGAATTAACTCTCGAAATGCCATCGGAAATCACGTTAGGCGAGAATATGCGGGTTCGCTGCAAAGGTAAAGTTCTCCGCGTATGTGGACTTGGAACCAAGGGCGGCTACGCGATTCATATCGAAGGCGCATACGAATTTTTGGCCGATGAGATGAAGCAGTTCGCAGAAACTCGTACATCCGGGACTTCCGACCATCCACAGGAAGCGGGAATGTCAGCAAATATATTCAACCAACGCGATACGATGTTGTACTAATTAAGACAATGTCTTCTGGAATTTTCCCCGTTTTGTCCCGTATAGCGCCGGTTTATTCGGTTATAGTCCCTGCTCTCTTTGCAAGAGGCGAGGTTTTGCGTAGAATTGGAACACTCAGGAACATTCGTTAGCTTCAGGGTTTCGCCTGTTGTGTCTGTCCTGTCTCCACACTGATCATGGTTTTTGGCCCAAAAAGTAACTTTCGGGTGCGAATTAGAGCCCGTTACCAAGGTCATTTGGCCCATTCCCAATCCGTCCATAACATGTTGATATTACAGACAGGAGTTCTTCCCCGGCCATGCAAGGCATAGCGGTTACCCTTCTTACCGAAGATAAAGAGCGGTTGAGTATTCTCCAGAACCGGCTGGAAGGTACTCATTTGGGGCGGAATGTGTTTAGCCATATCGGCTTTCCTGCTGGGCCGACCGACGCAGTTCTTCGCCAGATTCAAGATGTAAGAACCGAAGTGGTACTGGTAGACATTGATCCGCAGAATTCCCAGCGAGCTATTCAAGCTATTGAGCTGATCCACGGCAACACTTCGGAGATCGCGATTTTTGCGGTTGGGGGAATGCACGATCCGGCTTCGATTGTTTCCGCAATGCGAGCGGGGGCGCGGGAATATCTGGAACGCACCACGAGTGCTGAGAGTCTGATTGAAGCCCTTAATAGATTTTCCGCTTTGCGCGGCAGAGCACGTTCGTCTGCGGCAGGCCGTGCACGGGTATTTGCAGTAGCTGCCGCCAAAGGCGGCGCTGGCGCCACAACCGTCGCGGTGAATACGGCGGTTGCACTCCAGGAGCAGCATGGTGGAGTGCTTCTGGTTGACTTCGCTCCGCTGGGCCATGCGGCTCTTCATTTGAACGTTCGTCCGACATTTGGCGTTACAGATGCGTTGCAGAATTTGCATCGTCTCGATACTTCCCTGCTGCAAGGGCTGATGACATCCTGCAAAGGCGGGCTTCAACTGTTGGCGGGTTCGCAACAGCCCCTGCCATTGACTCCCACGGCCGCGGAACTGGCTGGCCTTTTCGATCTTCTGGTTTCACATTTCCGCTATGTCGTGGTGGACTGCTCGGGACGTATGGATCAAACTGCTCACATGCTCTGCGACCTTGCCAATGCAGTTTTGCTGGTGGCGCAGGCGGATGTTGTTTCGCTGTGGAGCGCATCCAGAATCCGTACATTCTTAGAAGAAGGCGGAGGGCGGGATAGAGTCCGTCTGGTAATCAACCGCTACAAGAAAATACCTGGCTTCGGTGATGAAGATCTCGAGAAGGCTACCAATTGCAAGCTGCTTTGGAAGCTCCCTAACAATTATCACTCTGTATCGCCGGCAATAGACAAGGGAGTTCCAGTGGCGTTGCAGCACAGTGATGATATAAGCCGTTCCTATCGTTCGCTTGCCGACTTATTGGCAGGAGCTTCCGCCACTGCGGAAGGTTCTTTGGATCTCTCTTATGAAGCAGGAAAAGATGATGCAAAGAAAAAAGCTGTGGGTCGACTATTGATTTCTCCATTGCGTGCAGGACAGTAAGGCAGGCTTCGGGAAGCAGGCTTCAGGAAACTACAAAGGGGATTACTTCCCGTCGCTTCTCAAATAAATTACAAACAAGTTTTTTTTCAAGTAACAAGTTTATTTCAAGTAAGGATTGGGCAGGAGCGCTGCCTTCCAAGGCCTGACGCCGAAAGCCGGGCGCCTATTTTCCAGCTGCTGCTTTTCCTTCCACAGTCTCGTAAACCAAGGAATTAGAGCAAACTTCATAGAACGGACTTTCCGTCCAATGCTGTAGTCCGAAGTCGTGGGTATCGACTTGCGGGATATAGCTGGCACGAACTACTATCGGCCGGAAAATATCATTTCCTATTGGAACCATTCCTTTAAATAAGCGGGATTCCTCACTTCCCCACAATGCGGGCAGTTTGAGATCGAGCGGTGCAAGCGAAATCTCCTGCTGCAATCTTTGAAACGCCGCCGCGCTGATTCGAATTCCGCTGAGATTGAACTTCATAATGAAGTCTTCAGGAGTCTCCCCAGCATCCGCATCGCTGACCGTTTGGAATGCGTATACATTGAATGGAGTATCCATGTTTGCCATCATCTTGCGCATGCGCTTGTTGCAGGACGAGAGCCTGTCACTCTCGTTCAAGGCGTCAGAAATCATGATGCGCTGCTCACCATCCATCAAATACATGGGCGCGGAATCCTGATAAGAGATCCCAATACCGAGTTCCAGCGCCGGAAGGCCTGATTGCTCCAGAAGATGGTTATACCCTCGTACAATCTCGATCATCTCTCGCGCTAATACCGAGGCCTTGGCAACGGCCAGAGCGGGTTCTCCTTCGCGTTCCAGAAACGCTAGAATAATGGCGTCTCCCTCGAGGAAGACCTTGGTGGCGCCATACTTCTGTAAAAGCTTGTTCACCGGTCCATAAAAATTCAAACTGAAATAGGAAGCTGGATTCATGTCGCGTTCCAGCAGCGAGCGTGTGAGCCGCGATGAATCGCGCACGTCCGCTTTGAGAATCACATGACGCAGTACTTTGCTTTCGGCCGGCTTTTGCTCGTCAGCTAATAAAAACTCGTAAAGTGTGCCGTTGAGCGCGGAGAGCTCGCGCATTTTGTCTTGCGCAATTAGATTGACGCTGTCCATCGCGCCAGTCAGCACTTCAAGCCGCCGGAGATCACGGTGATAGAGAATGAAATCCCGCAAAAAACGCCCAGCCAACTTCGCCCGTTCCGCTCCCCGGCAGCTTGTGACCCGGCCAAGTGCGGCGGTAAAGCTGGCGGAAGACAGCTTGCCATGTTCCTTAATCAGTTTCTCCACGCGCTCGCGTTCTTCCTTCACGACCAAACCATTTTTTAGTTGCTGGGGGTTAATGCGTGGGCAGTACTCAGTGATGATGGACACTACCTCATAGGACGCGATGATGTGGTCCATCGTCCGTTCTTGTTCCAACAGCTCAAGCCAAGCGGAGAGACGAGTCTTCTGTGACTTCCCTTCGGGCGTGGTTTCATCCGGCGCGCCAGCGCCAACCAATTCTTGCGCGTTCTCCGGAACACTGAGCCAGCCATCGAGTATGGTGACGTCTTTTGCATCTCCTCCGAGCGCGAGAGATTGCAGGAAATCACAGCCTATTCTGCGAACGTTCGGAAAAAGATCCGGATCGCGGTCGAAGTTGCCGAGCATGACATATTGCTCTGCGCACAGATAGGGATCACGGCCATCTTCGCTGAAGATGAGCGGATTCATAAACAACTGATATTCCGCTTCATTCTGATTGCCAAATAAAGATCGGCGGGTGCGGGTTAGAGTTTCCTTTTCAATTTCCCTAAGAGTACGAAACAACTCCTGCCCCGTAAGGCGCAGAATGATTTTCTTGGCTACTTGAAATTCAGCAGCTCTTTCGCGGTACTCCAGAGCCTTTTGCTGCCGGACGCCCTCATAACTCTTCAGCATCATGCGGCAACGTTCGAGGATTTGCACAAATTGCGCATTCAACTCAGCTCTTAAAAATTTAATGACCGCCGCGCGTGCCATGAGGTCAATACAGATATTCCCGTTCGCCTTGGCGTGATTCAGCGCCGCCAGGTGTATCTCTGTGAGAAGGGGCTTTAGTTCTGCTCCTCCCTTCGACCGGGTTTTGGTGCCTGCATTCGACCCAAGAAAGTGGTTTCCATGTGAAGCATTCGTGGCTCCCGCTGCCACCAACGATTCCACATTGCCATTGCGCATTATGAGGCGCGCAATGTGCGAGCGGACTTGCTCGACAAATTTAGTACTTAAAAAAACATCATGACGAAGATTGTCTACACCAAGCTGTAGATCTTGTAAGGAAAGCGTGGGCGTATAACAACTGAGTTGAGGCGGAATGATCTCTTCGGGTGTTTGGCCGAGCCTGAAAATAGGGAAACGTGGCATTTTACGTCTTTCAGCACTCCGGTTAATGAGCTTAGATCCGGGAACTTATGCGTACGGGCGCAACTCAGCGATGCTCCCGAAACGAATCTTCGAATCGTGAAAAAACAGCTAGTTTCCCGCTTAATAGACGAGGTTAGCACGCCCGGACGAGAGGGCCAATGTTACTCAAGTTCTGGTGGTACTCATTCAGTGTTGGCAAATCGAAATGAGCAAGTTTCTCCTTTGCGTACTTTGCGGTAAAGGTCTTAAGGCTGTTAACCGCAAAGAACACAAAGAAAGTCGCAAAGAACGCGAAAACTATATCTGTGGTAGGCAAAATCAACGCAAAGGACAATGTCAGATTTTCAGAAAGATTCCCTTGCGATATAAGAACCACATAACTCCCAGACAGACGAGCACACAAGTGATTGCATAAAATAGCGAAGCATTCGCCGGACTCGCAAAAGGTACGAAAAAACTTTCATACAAGAATTCCTGGTAGGGCACGTTGCCGTGTAAGGCAGACAATTGTAAGCGGTCGAGAAGATGAGCAATCACTTCGGCGAAAACGTAAGCGGCAATCGAATTCATTCCGAATACCAGAAATGGTTTTGTCCACCAACCGCGCCACTGCCTGACATCTAAAATCCAATAACAAAAAGCCAGGCAGACCAGAGCCAAACCGGCTGTTAACAACACAAACGAGCTGGTCCATAGTTTCTTGTTAATTGGGAACCACGTATTCAAAAATTCGGCAGCGATGAAAAATACAACACCACACCACGCCATGCTAGCGGCTTTTGTCGTTTCGCTGCGCGCGGAACGAATCCATTTGCCGGTTAACAAGCCGAGTAAGCTGGTAGCAATAGCAGGAATAGTGCTTAAAATTCCTTCCGGATCACGAGTGCCTTCATAAAGATGACCAGCCAGAACTTTGCGATCAAGCCAGGCGACGATGTTGCGGTCTGGATCCAGCAACCGCATATCGTGAGTTGGAACACCGAATCCCGGCACTGCAACATAGCGCATCAAACACCAATATCCGATTAAACAGGCCGCTACCACTCCTAACTGTGTGCGCCAGTCCGCCCACAATTCAAGAAATGCAGTAATCACATAGCAGATCGCAATACGCTGTAACACACCATAAATTCGCCACGAATCTAATTGATAGTGATTGGGGAAACCGTTCAGGAAAACTCCTATAGCAAAGATCAAGAAGCCTCGCCATAGCACATGAGCAATTAGTTTTTGTCGAGACTCTCCGCGTTTTAAGCGGGAACTGAAAGAAAATGCCATGGCCACACCGACGATGAACAGAAAGAAAGGGAAAATCAAGTCGGTCGGAGTCCAACCGTTCCACTTCGCATGTTGTAGTGGCCAATAGGCCACTCGTTCATCACCAGCATTGTTGACCAGGATCATGGCCGCGATGGTGGCACCTCGGAAAATGTCTAGCGACTGCAGCCGCGTTTTCAGCGGCTGTGGGAGAGATACAGCAGCAGGAACGGATGTGGATAATGTTGAACTCAAGTTTCTTCTTCCTCAACTTGTTCACGGCCGCGTATCTAACGGGTGCTTAGCCTTCTCGTAAAACTCATTTTGGATCTTTAGGCTTTCCTGGTCTGCTTTTACGGCCTGCTCTGCTTTGACGATCGCATCGATCCACGCATTCATTTTATACTCGCCAAACTCGCGAGTCGCTGCCGATCCATCGCCGGAATAATGATTCGGGAATCTCGCGTACCACCAAATTCCGGTGTACACAAAATCTGGCAAGTTGATGCGGCCTTGGTCAGCGCCGGATTCGTTCTTGGCGCGATCCATGTGCACTAAATCTGGATGGGAAATCAGCATGGTCGAGGTTTCTCCCTCGCCCGCATGCATATCGAGAGTTGTCTTTTTGGCTGGGCCACCGGGAGGACTTTCAACCAGACCGACGACATAAACCACATAATCATGCGGCTTCTCTAATTGAGTCTGCGCAAAATAAGGCAACAGGCTCTCGTTGCCTCCATGTCCATTGACGATAATCACTTTCTTGCAGCCGTTGCGGGCCATCTCGTCCGTGGTTTCCTGAAGTAATTCGAGTTGTAGACGCGAGCTGTATGCTACCGTTCCAGGTTCGTGACGCGCTTCGAAGATTTGTCCGAAATAATATTCAGGAAAGACTACTGCAAACTCTTTTTCAGCGGCATGCAAGGCCGCATAGCGCACATTTAGTAAATCAGTTCCAAGAGGAAGGTGAGGGCCATGTTTTTCCAGAATTCCAAATGGCAGCAGACAAGTTCCTTGAGATTGCTGTATCGCAGTACGGAAATCAGCAGCGGTCAATTCTTCCCAGTGAACTGAAAGTTTCGTTTGAGTCCATCCCATACTGGCAAACAGCAACATTAGTAAAGAAGTAAAGAAGCGGTTACGCATGAGCAGTGATTTCTCCTGAGTAGCGAATTCTAGCACTCGCATTTAATTTCAGCTGACGAAAGTGCAAATCAAACCACAGAGGGTGCGGCGGTCCACAGAGGAATCTAATCCAATTTTCTCCGTTAGCTCTGTGGGGTCTGTGCCCTCTGTGGTTACAAATAGTAAGGCCTACCCAATCTGGCCTGATTGATTTTGGTTTGCAAAAAATAGGCACCGATGCGGTCGGTGCCTGAAGAAGAAGGGAAACGATTTGGAATCTAATTATTTAGTATCTGAAGCGGGAGTCGCGCCGAATTCTCGGCGAGCCACTGGACGGGCCGCACGTGCTACCAGGGTTGGCGCTCCTGCGGCTGCTCCGTAACGCTCCATGAGCATGGGGACCATGGCGCCTTCGGCTTCTTTGATAAAGGTGATTCGTCCCTCGGCATCAAGATCAACTCGTATGAAATCACCCAGCTTGACCTGGCCGGTGGCAACCAAATTAGCCAGAGGAAAAACCAGGTTCCGTTCAATGGCACGTTTTAGATGTCTCGCACCGTATTTCGGGTCAGTTCCCTCAAGCAGAAGGAAGTTCTTCACCTTCGATGTGCAATTGAAAACGAACTGATTCGCAGGCGAAGCCATGAGGATACGTTGCTGCACCATGCCCAGTTCGATTTCCAGAATCTGTTCCAGATGCTCAGGACGTAGCGTCTTGAATACCACCACTTTGTCGATCCGGTTCATGAACTCAGGGCTGAACTTTCGCTTTGCGGCATCGAGCGCCGAGCGGTTGATCTTTTCGTCAAAGCTCGCATCCACTTGCTTTACTTTCTGAGCAAAACCCAGACCGCCTTCTACCAAGCTGGTCATTTCGCTGGCCCCGAGATTCGAGGTCATAATGATGATGCACTGCGACAGGTCGACCCGCCGATTGTCGCCCAAAGTCAAAGTGGCTTTATCCAGAATTCCCAGCAGCAACTGCCAGAGCGAGTCGGAAGCCTTTTCAATTTCGTCGAACAACAGGATTGATAATTTCAGCTTATCCGTGTGCCACTGGTTCAAAGCTTCCTGTGTCAGTAGAGGATGAGTTTCGCGATGACCTAAATATCCAGGAGGCGAGCCAATCAACTTAGCGATTTCATGGGAATGCTGGAACTCAGCGCAATCGATTTTGATACAGGCGCGTGCATCTCCAAAGAGCGACTCTGCCAGAGCTTCAACCACGCGAGTTTTACCAGATCCCGTAGGCCCCAGAAATAGAAGATTTCCTACCGGACGTCCGGGGGCATTCAATCCCGCAAGAAACATCTGGTAAATTTCCACAACTTTTTCAACAGCTGAATCCTGACCGACAATTTTGCGGCGAAGTGCGCTGTCAAAATCACGAGCATCGTTGCTGCGGCGAGTAGGGTCGAGAACAGTACTGGATACGGTCTTCATAGGGGTATGCCCTGGGTCCCTTTCTGGGCTTGCTTTCGATCTTTGCTGCTTTGCTGCTTCGATCTCCGGAGAATGCCGCGTTGCTTGCAGTCTTCGTCAACCTTGGTTCCGGGAGTCCCTTATGACAAATTTTGCCATTTCCAGAACCATTGGTCGCTATCCTCAGTGCAAACCGCGCGCCATCCTGATTCACCCGCCCAAAACATTGCTTCTGCAATACTTAGATGCTTCCAGAGAGCCGGGGAAGCTACTTACATTTCACAATGAAACCCTGTAAAGAGAAATAGTTTGCTCATGCAGGGGACCTCGATACCATCTTCGAAGCCTTATCGTCTCTGGCCATCCGTAACTGGCAGGCAAGTTCCCACTTGGCTAGCATGCGTAAAAACAAGTTCCACGGAGAAACATTGCCCCGCTCTCGTTCGATCTTAACTACGCTTGTACTCTGCTTGTGTCTTGGCCTTGTCATTTTCCACTTTGGATTTCACGTTCCCGCGGTCAAGGCGGCTCAGCCCCCACAGGCTGCGCTGATCCGGACGGCAAGCTCGTCGGCTCCGACTAAGCCGGTCGATTCTAGTGCGCTTGCGGCACCCGCTTTTCCGGGTAGCGCAATGTATCAGGCAAAGCGCGGCGACACAATAGCTTTGGTTTCGCACCATTATGTCGGGCAGACTTCTTACCTCACCTCTTCCGAGCTGGCGGAAGCTATTCGCAAAGCCAATGGCAACCTGGGAGGAACCTACCTTAAAGCCGGACAGTCGTTGCTCATCCCGGGAATATTGGATGCTCCAATCACCGAGAAGTCGATTCCTGTCGCGAAAGATTTTGAGGTACGCGCAATCTATTTAACCGGATTAATGGCCGCCAGCGATCACGGGCTCAGAATCATTCGCCGCTGGCGCGAACTTGGGGGGAATGCGGTAGTCTTCGATATTAAAGACAGCGATGGAACGATCAACATTGCTTTCGACCATCCTTTGGCGGGAACTCACAAGACATATATCCATGATCTGCCGAAGTTCACCCGTTTCCTTCATTCGCAAGGATTACATGCCATTGCCCGGGTTGCGATTTTCCGCGACGAGCATCTCGTCGTTACACATCCGGAGCTGGCGGTAAAGTCCCATAAGACAGGACAGCCCTGGAAGGAGAACGGGAAGCTGGTCTGGACCGACCCTTCGCAGCCTAAAGTTCAGGCATATGACATTGCATTGGCGAAGAAAGCCGCGGAAGCTGGAGCCGATGAGATTCAGTTTGATTATGTACGCTTCCCTGCTGAGGGCGACCAGAAAGATGCGAGTTTTTACTTCCAAACGGAACATCCCGAATGGCACCGCTCAGATGTGATTGTCGACTTCCTCAAACATGCTTATGCTGAACTGCACCCAACAGGTGTGTTGCTGTCTCTGGACGTCTTCGGGATCATGGCCTGGCAGCGTCCTGTCGACTTAGCTCACACCGGACAGGACATTGTCGGAATGGCGAAGTACTGCGACGTGCTTTCGCCGATGATCTATCCATCCCACTTCTTTGGCATGGATGGAATCGCACGCCCGGGAGATGCGCCTGAGCATTTCATTGGCGAATCCATGGAGCGCTTTGAAAAGATCACTAAAGGCAGTGGAGTGGTGATCCGCCCATGGCTACAGGCGTTTGCATGGCGGACAAAAACCTACTCGCCGAAATACATCGAAGCCCAAGTGCTCACCGCAAAGAATAAAGGTGGAATAGGCTTCTTGTTCTGGAACGCGAATAACGATTACAGCAAACCATATACGGCAATGCCAGAGATGATGGGTGGCAAGGGAGAGTACACAAGAGGCGACGAGCTACCCGGAGTTGTGCGAGCCGGACTGATACCAGCAGCAGCTGCCCCGATTCCAGAAAAAATCCTGTCTCACTGATTCAGGGATAAGAGAAGAGATAAGGGATAAGCGATGTCCGGGTACTGCATTGAATTCTGGAAGAATTCGCCGCTTCGCCCCAAACACAACGGGGATGCGGAACGTTCTCTAACAGAGAGCATCTCAAAGAGAAGAAACGTGCTCCGATCCGCTGTGTTAAGATAAATCCGCACGAATGAATAGAGATTATGCGGTTTTGGCAGGGACAGCTGCCATTGCAGGTACCCCTGCGAACCGTGCCTGTATGCAAAATTTGCAAGACCTTGTCCAGCAAGGTTTTCATGCAAATCGCCAATTTGTAAGTGGGGACGTAGTTCAGTTGGTTAGAACGCTGCCCTGTCACGGCAGAGGTCGCGGGTTCGAGTCCCGTCGTCCCCGCCATATCTTTCAATACTTTAAAGAATGGCATTCCCTGTAAATCATGTACCCCACAAAATTCCCCACAAAGCACTTCCCTACTAATTAGGCCGCGAGGATTTTCCGACATCTGAGTTCTCAGACTTGGATCCAACAAGAAGAGGTTGTGCGTCCAAAAGCTCGACTGCCTTACGGGCCCCCTCCCCTCGAAACATTCGTGTAGTGACGTAGCATTCTGGCACTGATATGCCCATGATCGATTGAAAGACGCCAAGCGGCACGCCCAGTTCAACCATGTGTGTAATAAACGAATGACGCAGATCGTGGAATCTGAATCCTGTTAGGCCGGCCTGCTGGTGAGGCTTGCCCAAGCTGTATCCCAGTACTCTTGATGCTGAGTCGGATCGTGACCGCGTAATCCTTTTGAAATACCGTGAGCGATGTGTGACAAATTCTTCGGCATCAGATAATGCTTTGGATCGCTAGCCGCCAAGGTGTTTGCTCTCAGGAGAAGTCTCTCGGCAGCCGCCGTAGCATCAACCAAGCCTACTCCGTGGCGCTCAAATATTTCTATGAGTGCACAGGCGAAAACACGCCGATCAAGGACATCACCCGTAGCGACCTCATCAAGTTTGCTACGTTCCTGCGTGATGAAAGAGTGGGTTGATCTAGTTGTCGACGATGGACTGAAATTGATATCTGTTAGCTTCCTTATAGTTCTTGCACTTTTGCTGACAAAACGGTACAAATAATTCTCCCCGTCCCTAGTAGCTCTTTGCCCTGCCACTAGCGAAAACGCAGTCTCAAAACAACGATGGACAAAATCGTCATTAGTTCGCAGGAGGTTACTGAGGCAAAGAGCGTTCCGGAGCTGCCTATCCGGGTAGAAACGAAGCTTCCTTCCGCAATTCCTTGGTGGGCATGGGTTACAGTTTCGCCTCTTGTGATCGTCCTGCCAGTTTTGTGTCTCGTAAGCATTGTGTTACGCGTAGCGCTCCGGACGCAGCCACCCCGGACTCGTTTCGCCTGGACCGCATACCTTTCCACTTTGCTGATCATTAGTGGGTTTCTGACCTCCATAGGCACAGTTCTTTTCTTTTCGCTCGCTCCCACTCCTTCATTCGTCAGTACAGGTCTCTCAGAGTTGGATGAGCGGACAAATTTTCCTACATTACCCTCCAGCACTACACTTTCCAACATCGATGCAGCTCGCGAGCTGAAATCTCTGGTTGTAGTGGTTTCGCCTGCTGCCCAGTCATTTTTTGGGAAACGCGAATTTTTATCCAATGAGTTCGGCGCCGGTATGTTGTTACAAGCCACTCCAGCAGGATACTTGTTCGCGACCGCCCGGCATGTAGTGGGAGCACGTGATTGGGACCCGGCAAAGAAAACACCACGTGTTCTGGTTTCGATGGCATCCGGAGTGTGGTCAGGTGCGGATGTGATTGCCCATCACAAGACCTTGGATCTTGTACTGTTGTGGATCCCACGTTATTCCGGACAATCAACCTTTTTGCAGCCGATTGCCCGCGCTCAAGAGGGCGAGAACATCCTCGTGATCGGCCATCCTGAAGGCTTGAAGTTTACAACCAGTTCCGGAATCGTTTCCCGCACCGAAAACGACGTTTTGCAAATTTCGGCACCCGTCAGCCCCGGCAACAGCGGTGGTCCGGTATATGACGGGGATGGAAATCTAGTCGGCGTTGTCAATTCGACAATGGATAAAGCAATAAATCCGAATGCCGAAAATCTGAATTTCGCGGTTCGCGCGGACGCGCTACTCCACGAATCAGGTTGGGAGTTGTCGCGTGAGGGACAGCGGCGATTCAGCGATTGGATTAGGGCGGCTTCGGCTGTAGATCATCAACAATAAATCGTAGTTCTCTTGCGGAGTAGTCGAAAAACGTATGGCTAACATTAACGTGACCGTATTCGACTCTACGGAAAACAAACGAGTCCCCGTAGAGCTCCCCGACGACGCGCCATGCAACAAGATAGTTGCTGTGTTGGTGCAGAAACTACGATTGCCAACAAACGGACCAGATGGCGCCCCGCTCAGCTACAAGTTCCATCATAAAAATTCCGGGCGCCAGATTCAGGATGCGCAGACCCTTGCTGATGCGTCGGTGAAAGACGGGGATATTCTTCGCCTGCAACCCGAGATTACCGCAGGTTGATATGACTTCGCCGGAAACTATCACGATTGCGGCGCAGGACGTCAATGAAGACCGGTATAGCCGGCTGCGGTTGATTCCGTGGTGGGACCAGAAGAAAATGGCCGCCACCCGCGTGCTGGTGATTGGCGCTGGCGCACTGGGGAACGAGATCCTCAAAAATCTTGCGCTGCTGGGATTTCGTCAGATCGTGATTGTCGATTTGGATCGAATCGAAGAATCTAACCTATCGCGCACCGTACTCTTTCATGCATCCGACATCGGAAGATTTAAGGCAGATGTTGCAGCCAAAGGAGTGCGCGCGATCTTTCCAGGAGCCTTCGTCCGGCCTCTTGTAGCGAATGTTTTGCACGATTGCGGGCTTGGACTCTTTTGGTGGAGCGACATCATTATCGCGGGGCTCGATAATCGCGAGGCGAGACTGTGGATAAATCGATCCGCGTGGAAGATGAACCGCCCATGGATCGATGGAGCGATTGAGGGTGTAAACGGAGTCGCGAGGGTGTTCTTGCCAGGGTCTGCTCCCTGTTACGAATGCACGTTGGGGGAGACTGACTGGAAGTTGCTGGAACAGCGTATGTCCTGCAACCTCCTGACGCGTGAAGCGAACACAGAGGGTAAGGTTCCAACTACACCGACAATCTCCTCCATTATCGCGGGAGTCGAAGTACAGGAAGCCGTAAAGCTGATTCACGGGCTTCCGACACTTGCGAGCCGCGCCTATGTCTTTGAAGGAGTAAACCATACGTCGTACACCGTGGACTACACAGAAAGCCCGGACTGCATGAGTCATCACGTACTTGAGAGTGTTGTTCTTTTGCCAGAGCATTCCTCGGACCTCACGCTGGATCAGTTGCTTCAACGAGCGCAGGCAGACTTGGGCAGTCGTGATGTTGTGATTGAGTTTAGCCGCGACATAATTCACAAGCTCGCATGTCCTCAATGTGGAGTTGAAGAAGAAGTTCTCGCGCCTCTCGGTACCATCAGCCTGGAGCAGGGGCGATGCCCTCACGATTCGAAAATGCGAACTGTAATTACTGCGCACGGATTTTCTAAAACAAGCCCATTGGGAGGACACACACTCGACAAATTGGGATTGCCATTATTCGATGTGTTCACTGCCCGCTCCGCCCAGCGTGAATGCGCGTATCTGCTTGCCGGAGATTGCAGACAGGTGCTTGGTTCAGAGATGCCTAATTCCGAAGCGCCAGGCCGAGGACAATAATTAAGATGACAAAGCCAAAGCGTGATGCTGAGCAGCTCGCGGTGCTGATCGACAGCGAGGTTGCACGGAAAATCCGGCAGCACGCTCGTTCCAGCAGCAAGACAGAAGTCTGCGGTGTCCTCATTGGCACCGATCATGCTCGTACCACAGAGATCCAAGCGGCAATTACCGGGCTGAACGCGGCGCAGGCGGGCACGCATGTAACTTTCACCCAGGATACTTGGGAGCACATTTATAAGACAAAGGACAGAGATTACCCTAACCAGCGCATAGTCGGTTGGTATCACTCCCATCCTGGGTTCGGCGTATTTCTCTCTGATCACGATACTTTCATTCATAAGAACTTCTTCTCTTCTCCAAAGCAGGTGGCTTGGGTTTATGACCCCCATAGTGACGAAGAGGGCTGTTTCGGATGGGTAGGAGACCGCATTGAGCGTCTTTCGGCGATTGCTATAAGCGACCGCAAAGGAGGCGAAGAAGCAGGCGAAACAGGAAAACCGGAGCCGGTTGGAGCAGTCCAGGAAAATGACTTGGAAGAACTCGAATCTTCACCGCACGAAAAGCATTCCGAGCCCGCGGCCTGGTTGCGTCGAACCGTGGCAATCGCATCTCATCTTTCGGTTTTGGCGGTGGGTTTTCTCGCTTCGTGGTTTCTCTTCCCGCAGACAATTTTGTTACCCGTGCCAGTTGATCCTCAAACCGGCCACCCTTTGCTGCAGTTCATGCCAGAAGAGCTGCGGGAACGTATTCGCATGATGCCTTCAATAAATCCGCTCACAGACGGCAGCCCAGATCCGAATCGCAACGAACACCCTGCCACAGCTGCGGCGAGTAAGGATAAAAATGGCTCGAAATAATAACGAGACAATCAAGGTCACTTTAGAAGATCTAGCGGGAATCGCCGTGCCTGAGAATAGCCGGCTTCCTACCGCGACAGTCACGGCTAGTTCGGGCAAAAAATACGGAAGCATCGCGAATCAGGAGGAACAAGCCAGCGAAGTTGCGGAGCAGCGCGGCAGTATCTTGCTTCAAGGATGGTTTTATTTGGGCTTAGCGGGTCTAGCTGGCGCGCTAGTCGGTTGGGGAATATGTGAGCCCTGGTTCGTAGAAGGCGGCCATCCTCGGTGGGGCAACATCTGGATCCTTCCAGCAATGCTGACATTTCAATGCCTCGGATTCGGTATTGCCGAAAGCATCGTAGAACGGTCGCTCCGCAAAGCATTAAGCCGCGGGGGACTTTCCCTTCTTTTAGGCGTTGTGCTTGGTTTTCTGTTTAATGTGGTCGCTCAAATCGTCTTTAATATCGCGGTTAGTATTTGTACGGCTGCAGGTGTTCACTCTTTCAGGAATCCAGCCTTTTGGGTCGCCCGCGGAATCGCCTGGATGGTGTTCGGGGTCGCGGGCGGCGTCGTATATGGCATCGCCGGCCAATCATCAAAGAAAACAGGATACGGAATTTTGGGAGGCATAATCGGGGCGGGGATCGGTGGAATGATCTTCGATCCGATTTCGATGGTTGCCCACGGGGCTGTGTTGAGTCGCGGTGTAGGCTTCGGACTGTTAGGAATGTCCACTGGCATCGCAATGGGACTTGTAGAAAGTGCCCTCAAAGATCGTTGGCTCTATGTGACAGCAGGACCGTTGGCCGGCAAGCAATTCATCTTGTACAAAATGCAAACGACGATAGGCAGCAGCCAGCAGTGCGACATATATCTGTTTAAAGATTCGAATATTCTTCCTCAACACGCATCAGTTGAAATCAACGGAGCGCGAGTGCAAGTGCGGGCTGCTGGAGAGATGTACGTCTCCGGTCAACGAAGCGGACTTCAAGTCTTACAAAATGGAGCGTCTTTGCAAATTGGTCGTTACACATTTCGCTATCAGGAGCGGCAGAAGAAGTGACCCCCGTTTGCCCATACTGCCGGACGGAAATCAACCATGCGGACGGAGAACAGACGGATTGTCCTGGCTGTAGCACTCCCCACCATTCCGACTGCTTCGCTGAGAATGGCGGCTGCACTGTATTTGGCTGCTCCCACGCGCCTGTGGACGAACCCAAGATTCAATTGGGCAGCAGCGATCTAGCAACAACCGGCTTTGCCTCTGCAGTCGGGACCGTTATGGCTCCAATTCATTCCGCCATTGCTCCGCCCCTTCCGCTTTCTTCGGACACGACCAATACACCTCCTCCTCCCACTCCCACTCCCACTCCTTCTTCTCCTTATTCTCAGGAGCGATACTTCTTGCAACCCACCCCTGCCGAAGAATATGCCGAAATAGAACAAAAGAAGAGCCGGGTTGCGTTCGTTCTGTTAGGAATTTTCTTGGGAATTTTCGGAGCACACAACTTTTATGCCGGGTACATGAAGAAGGGGGTTTTTCAATTGTGCCTGACACTATTCACTTGCTTCTACGGTGCCGTGATCAGTTGGATTTGGGCTCTATTTGAAATTTGTACGGTAAATAAAGACTTCGATGACGTTCAATTCACGTAGCAACGGAGAGCAAGAATGAAATATTTCATCACACGTGAGGGGCAAGAGTATGGGCCATACACGCTGGCCGATCTGCAACGCTACACCGCGTCGGGCAACGTCTTGCTAACCGATCTGGTACGCAGTGAGGGTATGACCGATTGGGTGCCTGTGGCACAAGTGATCGGGACGATAGCAGTTCCAGTGAGTGCGCCTGTATCGGCGAGCACCGAACCTGCGGTCATTTATCCCGATCCGCCTTCGCTGCACTGGGGCATCGCGCTAATTTTGGGAGTGATCACTTGCGGAATATTTGGATGGATATGGGCGCTTATTCAGGCGTCATTCGTCAAAACAATCGTTCCTTCCACGAAGGCGGTAATGTATTTCGCCATTTCGCTGGCTTTTTTTGCGACCTCAGTCGTCATGAATTTCTCGCGGGATACTAGGCCGTTCGCCAGCCTTCTGAATCTTGTCGGAGTGATCATCTGGTGGGTTGCCTCATTCAATATGAGGTCCTCGCTTGAAGAACACTACAACTCGGCCGAACCGATCGCGCTGACGCTTGGGCCGGTGATGACCTTCTTTTTTAATATTTACTACTTCCAATATCATTTCACAAAAATCAACGAGCTGAAGAAACGACGGGTATTGGGCGCTTCCGCGGGATTATGAACTCGGTGCGAATCAAAGCCAACGCCGTCCTAGCACTCGTAATCGGAGTAGCAGCGATGCTATTCCAGTTTCCGCCGGACCGTTATGGCTTTTACCCGCGCTGTCCCATTTTTCGATTTACCCACTGGGAGTGCCCGGGATGTGGTGCTACACGGGCTTTGGCAGCGCTGCTGCATGGAAGAATTGCGGAAGCGCTGCATTACAATGTGCTCTTCGTTTTTCTTGCACCGTTGTTCCTTGTCTATTTTGCAGCAACGTATTGGGCGGCCATGCGAGGCAACCGATTGGTTTGGCCAAGTGTGCCTGTATCCGTTTTGAAGTCGTTGCTCTTCGTCACAACTGTATTTACAGTAGCGAGAAATCTATACTTTTTATAGGTGTCTATGCTTTCACCGAGAATTCGCCGACTCAAACTTGATTACGAGATACTCAAGCGTCGTTTCGAGAATTGGCCGCTCATCGAGATCAGCGGCACGGCTGGAATGCCACCGGAAGCTTATCGGTTTACGTACCACATTAAAGGACTTTATGTCACATTGGCTGGTGACATCCTGGAGAGCGACACCCACATCATGGAGGTCAATCTCTCGCTTGGATATCCCCGCCGCGCTCCGCAGTGCCGAATGCTTGGGTCTGTATTCCATCCAAATTTCGACAGCACTAGCGTATGTATCGGTGATTTCTGGGCGGCATCCGAGGGTTTGGATGATCTGATTATTCGGGTTGGCCGGATGATCGCATACCAGGAATACAACACGAAGAGCCCGCTGAATGGACTCGCGGCAAAATGGGCCGCGCAACATCCAGAACTGTTGCCAGTAGATCAGCGGAATATTGCGCCTCCACTGGTTATTAGTGTGAAGGAGCAACAGAATGTTCCAGCTCCCGCGCTAGCTCAAGCGGCACCGAACGAACTCACGCTGAGTCAGGAAGATCCTTGGTCGCAGACCATTGTGATCAAATAATAAGACCCGTAAATGCAATTCAGTCACACTGAGTCAGCAATTGAACCAGCCCGTTGCATCATCGGACCGACCGCCCTGCCCGGCTTCACGTTCGCTGCGTCTGCTGCAAACCAGCCGTATCCAGAACGTCCGATGTCGCCAGCAGACTGGGAATCAATTCTTTCGGGGCAGGTATCGAGCTATGCTATAGCGAATTATTCGCTATAGCGTATATTTCGAAGATCTACTTCGTAATCATCCCTATCGTTTCCAGCCACGTTTCCACCAACTGAGGCCATGCAGTCACCGGAAACTTCGTGCGCCTCAGCCCAAACGCGTGCCCGCCTTGCGCATACAAATGCATTTCCACGGGAACACCCGCCTTCTTCAGCGCCGCATAATAAACCAACGAATTCTTTACGGTGTCGATTGGATCATCCTCATCCTGCAGCAAGAACGTAGGCGGCGTCTGGCTGCTGACGGGAATATACGGATTCAACTCAAAATCTTTCAAGGTATTCTCCAGCATGTGTCCGGGATAAATAGCAACACCGAAATCCGGACGGCAGCTTTCTTTGTCGGCCGCATCGACAGCCGTATACAAGCGTTTCTTAAAATGCGTGCTCACTGCGGCCACCAGATGCCCACCTGCCGAAAATCCAAGCACTCCAATTTTGCGCGGATCAATGTGCCACTCCGCGGCATGAAAGCGTACCAACCCCACCGTCCTCTGCGCATCTTCGAGCGCCATGGATGATTTCGGATATGCTCCCGATCTCGGAAACAAGTTCTCACCTGGTACGCGGTACTTCAACAGCACACACGTGATCCCCCTGGCTGTCAGCCAGTCACAGACTTCAGTACCCTCAAGATCGATGGCCAGAATCCAATAGCCCCCACCAGGAAACACAATAACCGCAGCGCCAGTATTCTTTCCCATCGGTGAATAGACCGTCATCGTAGGCCGGGAGACTTTGCCCACCGCAATCCACGGTCTACCTGCAACCAGTTCATCGTCCGTTGTAGCGACCTCCGGCCCTGCGACGGGTTGAGCATCAGGCACTGCTCCGGGCCATATGGGTACTTGCGTATGTCCCGGCGATGGCTGCCAAACAGGCATTTGCGCGCTCAGACCGCTAAACGCGACCACAACAAACAAGGCAAATATGAAAGGCTTCATCACAATCCCGAGACCTCACACATAATTGGTCACTGCTTAATTGAGAGGCGAGTATAGGGACTGTTCAAAGGGAATGAGATCACTTGTTATAGCGGGAACCGGCTCAGTTAACATGGGATCGAACTCGCAACCTATGACGTAACGATCTATGGTGTGGAAATAATGGTGCGGGCATAATTCTGGAACACTGGCCCCGGCAGGCTGGCGTATTTTGCATGCACAATGGCGAATTTTGCATATCGAAAATGAACGGCGTGCATCTAGATTAAATACATGTACAACGCGAAAGCCTACTCCGCTGCCAGTGCGACATCGCCGCTAGCCTCTACCACGATCACGCGGCGTGATCTAACCGAAAACGACGTACAGATCGAAATTCTGTATTGCGGCATCTGCCACTCCGATCTCCACCAAGTCCGCAACGAGTGGAAGGACGCGATGCCTACCGTCTATCCCTGTGTTCCCGGACACGAAATCGTTGGCCGCGTCACAAAGATCGGCTCAGCAGTATCCAAATTCAAGCCCGGTGACCTCGCTGCAGTCGGTTGCATGGTCGATTCAGATGGGACCTGCGCCGAGTGCCGATTGGGCATGGAACAGTTCTGCCCGAATTTCACATTAACTTACAACTTCCCCGACAAGCATCTGGGAGGCGTCACATATGGCGGTTACTCCGACAGTATTGTTGTCAACCAGAGGTTTGTCCTGCGCGTCCCCGCAAACCTGGACCCGGCCGGAGCCGCTCCTCTTCTATGCGCTGGAATCACAACGTATTCGCCTATGCGTCATTGGGGCGTCACCAAAGGAAAGAAAGTCGGCGTGGTCGGTCTCGGCGGACTGGGTCACATGGGCGTGAAGTTTGCGCATGCGCTCGGAGCCCACGTCATTGTCTTCACGACTTCCCCGAAGAAAACGGAAGACGCGCTCCGCCTGGGTGCAGACGAGGTCGTCATCTCGCGCAACGCGGACGAAATGCAAAAGCACGCCGATAGCTTCGACTTCATCCTCGACGCTGTTTCGGCTGATCACGACATCAATACGTATATCAACCTACTGCGCCGCGATGGCAATATCACCCTCGTCGGCGCGCCGGAGAAGCCTCTCGCCGTTCCAGCTTTTGGTTTGATCATGCGTCGCCGCAGTCTATCCGGCTCCCCGATTGGTGGGATCACGGAGACTCAGGAGATGCTTGATTTCTGTGGAAAGCACAACATCACCGCAGATGTCGAAGTTGTTCCAATCCAGAAGGTCAACGAAGCTTACGAGAGATTGCTCAAGTCGGATGTGAAATACCGGTTCTCAATCGATATGGCTTCTCTCAAATCTGAGTAAACCGATGACGACGCAAACTCCTTCATTCGTGCTTTCCGCACTTGGGAAGGAGTTCCACCTCCCGCTGGCGTGAAAAACAGCGTGCTGCAAAGGCAGCATCTTAACCGTGCTCCACTTGAGAAAGAGGAAGTAATACAAATTGCCAGAGTTGGATCTCAAGCTTCGACAAAAGGAAACGCAGACTGGTTCACTGGTACCGTTCGCATCGATCCACTTTTTCAGGCACCCGACCCCGCCCTGGTTCAAGGTGCCAGCGTGACCTTTGAACCGGGCGCGCGAACTGCATGGCACACGCATCCACTCGGCCAGACTCTGATCGTTACTGCGGGCTGCGGATGGGTTCAGCGCCAGGGCGGACCGGTCGAAGAAATCCGGCCCGGCGATGTGGTTTGGTTCCCGCCGGGAGAGAAGCACTGGCACGGGGCCACGGCAACTACGGCCATGACGCACATCGCTATTCAGGAAAAGAAGGACGGCAAGGTGGTCGAATGGATGGAACAGGTTAGTGACGAACAATATCAGCAAAATGGCATGGCGTAAGGAGCGCCGGCGCGAATCGGTTGGCTACATAATGCACGCGCTGCTCTCCGTGGCCGTTCCAACTTACTTCCTGTTATTTTTCTTAGCTTTCTGTTTGGCCTGCACGCGTCTCTCTATTTCTTTTTCTGAATACATGCTGCCCCGGCAATTTTTCATTCCACAGAAACAGGGAGAGTCGTCGTCCAGTTCGCCGTCATACAGGTTGTAATCGTAGGTGAGTTCCTCGCCAGCTTCGATTTTCCGCACTGCGGTGATGATGACTTTGCCATCGACTTCGTCAGCTTCGCAATTTGCGTCGCAACTGTGATTGATAAACGCGCTCGCACTGTCGCCATCAATGACGTGAGTGCCATTCGTCAGGCCAAATAGATAAGTTCGAGGAGACTTCTCATAAAGCGCATCGGCTTCGGCGAGAGTTATGCGCGGACCTGTATACTCGGCCACAAACCCTCCTTTTTTAATTGGCTCAGTGGTATAACATCCGTCAGCGTGGATCTTCGAGCGGCGAATTACCAGGGTCAAACGGAACCGTCCTTATTGATTAGAGTTAAGATGCTTGGTAGCCAATGCGATTATATTAGCCGTTTGATGTCTTAGGATGTGGATGCCCTCTTATTTCCGCCCCGACACACTCGCTGAAGCAACAGCGTTCCTGGCGCAGTTTGGGGGCACGATTCTCGCTGGAGGAACGGATTATTTTCCGCAAGTGCTTGGGAAAAGACCCGCGTCCCCGGTTGTAGATATTTCCGGACTGACGGATCTCGAAGGCATTCAATTCTTCCCCCAACACATTACAATTGGCGCTCTGACAACCTGGACAACCATCGCGCAAACGAAATTGCCGCCTTGCTTTGAAGGGTTACAAGCGGCAGCGAGCGAAGTAGGGTCGATACAGATTCAAAACCGCGCCACTATCGCGGGCAATCTATGCAACGCCTCTCCGGCCGCGGATGGTTGTCCCTGCTTGCTCGCCTTGGATGCAGAAGTAAAACTTGCATCAGCTTCGGGTGTGAGACGGATGCCTTTAAATGATTTTCTGATTGGTAATCGGCGGACAAAGCGACGGGCAGATGAAATTCTGACCGCTATCATTTTGCCGCGAGATGTGGAGAATGCAGCATCCTCGTTCCTGAAGTTAGGCGCGCGGCGCTATTTAGTCATTTCAATTGCAATGGTGGCGGCAGTTCTTTCGGTGGATGAAAAGGATAATATTTCGAAGGTTCGGGTAGCGGTTGGATCCTGCTCGGCGAGAGCCTTACGGTTGCGGGAACTCGAGAGCGAGATCGTAGGCTTATCTTTGGCTGAAGGGTTCGATGGCATCGTCGAAGCAAGACACCTCGCTTCCCTTTCTCCTATCGATGATGTGCGAGGAACAGCAGAGTATCGATCAGATGCAACTCTGACCCTGATTCGGCGCACATTGGAAGAGTGCGCGGAGAAACTTCGCACATGAAGCCGCCGGCAATATCTTTTGTATTAAACGGAACGTCGGTCACTACAACGTGTGCACCCATTGAACGCCTCTCTAATGTGATTCGTGAGAGTCTCTCCCTCAAAGCGACCAAGGTAGGTTGCGATGCTGGCGACTGCGGCGCATGTACCGTACTTCTCGATGGACAGGCGGTATGTTCCTGTTTGACTGCACTCGGACAAATTGAAGGCCGCGCAGTGACTACTTTGGAAGGGCTCCCTGGGTATTCAAAGAACTTTTCACGCCTTCGCGAAGCTTTCCTACAGCACGGAGCTGCCCAGTGTGGGATTTGCACTCCCGGCATGTTGGTGACGGCAACAGCGCTACTGGAATCACTTGCTCCTGAAAAAAAGTTATCCGAGCAGCAAGCCATGGACGCACTCGGCGGCGTTCTCTGCCGGTGCACTGGATATCGCAAAATTCTTTCCGCCGTGATTGCAGCAAGTTCTTGTGAATCTTTGATTCCAGATTCGGTAGAGAATACAAGCGCGTCTGTCGGCAAACGTGTCGTCAGGCTCGATGGGATAAAAAAAGTCGATGGAACGGAAATTTTCGGCGCTGATGCACTACCTCAGGAAGCTTTGGTTCTACGCGTCATTCGAAGTCCTTACAATCGGGCGCGCTTCCAGTTTGGCGATCTCAGAGCATTTCTCCAATCGAATCCCGGGCTGCACGGCATCTTTACCGCCGAAGATATCCCTGGGAAGAATTGTTTTGGAGTGATTCCGAGTTGCGCGGACCAGCCTGTATTCGCGGTAGAGGAAACTCGCTATCGCGGTGAAGCTGTCGCCGCTGTGGTTGGAAAATCCGAAGTCATGGATTCATTCGATCTCGCACAATTTCCAGTGATGTGGGAAGAGCTTCCGGCTCTGAAAACGATCGACGATGCCTTGAATGCGGAAGCGCCCCTTCTTCATCTCAACCGTCCAAGAAATATTCTGATAAGCGGAAGGGTAGTTCGTGGAGACGTAGAGAGCGCATTGGCAACTGCCGATGTAGTTGTAGAAAGCGAGTTTGATACTGGATTTGTTGAACACGCTTATATAGAGCCAGAAGCAGGCTTTGCGCGGCGCGTTGGCGATCGTATTGAAGTGCAAGCCTGCACTCAATCTCCTTACATGGATCGAGTTGATCTAGCGGCAATTCTTGGGCTGCCAGAGGATGCTGTTCGCATTATTCCGACTGCGGTCGGCGGCGGATTTGGGTCGAAGCTGGATTTGTCAGTGCAGCCATTTTTGGCCATTGCGGCATGGCATCTACAGCGTCCGGTTCGAATGGTTTATTCAAGGCCGGAGTCTATCATGTCGACTACCAAGCGTCACCCCGCACGCATTCGCGCCAAAGTTGGAGCAACGCGCCATGGAAAACTGGTCGCAATGGACTTCACGGCTGATTTCAATACCGGCGCCTATGCGTCGTGGGGACCAACTGTCGCTAACAGAGTCCCGGTGCACGCCTCGGGCCCGTACAAGGTTCCTCATTACAGAGCGCTCACCCGCGCGATTCACACCAACCTGGTTCCAGCTGGGGCATTTCGTGGATTTGGCGTTCCGCAAGCGACCGCAGCCCAGGAACAGCTTTACGATGAACTGGCTGAGCGTCTGGGCATGGATGCTCTTGAGTTTCGCATCCTGAATTCGCTCGACAACGACAGTCCGACAGTAACCGGGCAAGTGTTAGGGGAAGGTGTTGGTATTCGCGCATGTTTTGAAGCGCTCAAGCCGAGATGGATCACGGCGCAAGCCGAAGCCGAGACTTTCAACGCAAGCGCAAGTGGGCCCTCCCGCCGGGGCGTTGGTGTCGCTGGCATGTGGTATGGCTGTGGTAATACTTCCCTGCCGAATCCTTCGACGATGCGCGTTGGGTTAAAGCCCAATGGACGCATCGCTCTTCATCAAGGCGCGGTGGATATTGGACAGGGATCTACTACTGTCATCACTCAAATTGCTGCCAATGCTTTGGGAGCCTCCGTTGAGCGCTTCGATCTTGTTTCGGGCGATACCGACCTCAGCCCGGATTGTGGCAAGACATCGGCATCACGGCAGACGTTCGTCTCCGGAGAAGCGGCAAGACAGGCTGCTGAGAAGCTGCGTGAGGCAATTCTGAACATGGCAAAGGTTTGTGATTGTGCCAAGATCCATTTCAATGAAGATCAAATGACTGTGGAAGATAATGGCAGTCGAATAGATATTTCCTTGAAAGATTTGCCACGGGATAAATATGGTTACGTTTTAACTGCTGAAGCGACGTTTGATCCGCTCACGCAAAAGCTGGATAAAGATGGACAAGGCATTCCATATGCGCTCTACGGATTCGGCGCGCAAATCGCCGAGGTCGAAGTTGACTCTGCACTAGGAACTGTGCGTGTCTTAAAGATTACGGCTGCACACGACACCGGGCGAACAATCAATCCGACATTGGCCGAAGGGCAGATTGAGGGTGGAATCGCGCAAGGTCTGGGGTTCGCATTGATGGAGGAATTTTTCCCTGGCAAAGGCGAGAACCTGCATGATTATCTAATTCCCACGATCGGAGATATGCCTCCTGTTGAATCGATTTTTATCGAAGACGCAAGTTCGGTTGGACCCTTCGGCGCGAAAGGGTTGGGCGAACATACTTTGATTCCTACCGCACCAGCGATTCTGAATGCCATCTATCACGCTGTAGGAGTGCGAGTACGGCGGATCCCGGCAACTCCGGATCGTCTGCGGGCGGCTATTCTCGCGCTATCGCAAACGAAAGTACAAGTCGAGGCGAGTCATGGCTGACGACGCGATCCGCTGCGACGCTTGTCCCGTTCTTTGTTACATCAAACCTGGGCGTACTGGCTCGTGCGACCGCTACGCAAATAATGATGGAAAGCTGGTGAGGGTTGATTCACATGTTTTGCTGGATCGGACTCTCTCACAAAGCGGCGCGGTGGTGCCATTTCTTGATCCCAGCCGGGAGTGGGACGGCTCCGTAATCCGAGGACCAGAGAAATTTGTCACCGGCATTGGCGCCGGCACGACGTATCCCGATTACAAACCGGCGCCTTTCATCGTTTCATCGAAAGTTGAAGGAGTAGACACAGTAACAGTTGTGACCGAGGGCATTTTCAGCTACTGCGGAGTGAAGTTGAAAATTGATACCGACCGTCATCTCGGCGCGGAATGCAGCACGGTACGCGCCGAAGGCGAAGCAGTCGGACACGTAACCACCAGCGAATATGGTTCGCAGATGCTTTCATTAGGCGGCGTTCACCACCTGACTGGCGGAAGCCGAAAGGAAGGCACTGTAACCTGTGACACTCTTCTTAAGCTCAGCAATTGCAAACCAGTCGAGCTGACCATCGATGGCGGAGCAACCGTTGTGGCCGAAGCTGGCAAGCCTCCTTCGGTGAACAATGTAATTGAAGAACGCATGCGGGTTGGTTGCGGCTCCGCTACGATTGGAATGTTTGCCAAACAGTGGTTCGGCAAGGTGGATGAAGTCGTCGTAATTGATGATCACATCACCGGCGTGCTTTCCGAACATCAGGCGGGCAAGCTGCTCGGCATCCCCGAGACGGGGATCAAAATTAAAGGACGCCGCTCCACACCGGGACGTTATTTTCGCGTCGCAAATCCGGGCAGCGGATGGGGCGGTACAGATATCTCCGATCCGCTCTCAATAGTGGATCGCTTCGATGCTAAGGCTTCTCGCCCCGGACTTCGCCTGCTGATGGTAAGCACTACTGGCGAGCAATACGCTTACTTTGAACTCAACGAAGAGCTTCAGCCTGTAGAGAAAGATCTGCCCGAATCACTGACTGAGTCCGTTTTTCGCATTCGTGAAAATTGCGAACCCGCCAGGACAACGGTACTATTCATGGGCGGAGCCGGAGGCTCATTGCGCGCGGGAGTCACCGAGAGTCCGGTTCGTCTTACCCGTTCGATTCGCGACAATTTGACTCGTGTCACCTGTGGTGGCGCGCCTGTGTATGTGTGGCCAGGTGGAGGCATCACGTTCATGGTCGATGTTACTCGCTTGCCGATGAATGCCTTCGGCTATGTTCCGACTCCGGCACTGGTTGCGCCCATCGAATTCACCTTGCCGATGGAGGACTATGCGCAACTTGGCGGACACATGGACTCCGTCCGACCTATCGAGTCTTTGATCAAATTGCCGCAGAGTGATCTTCCCGTTCACGGCAAGAGTGGTGACGCAAAATGAGAGAGTCGCCGCAAGCTCATCTGATCGACTCAGGCCGGAGGCTTCATTTGCATCATGGCCCGATTGATTTGATCATCGAAGCTACTGGCGATTTTCATGAGATTCGCGCCGCTTACGAAGCAGCGACAACTCGTTTTGCTACTATTCTGGACGAACTATGTGAAGAACTTTCCTTCCTTCGTTCCCAAACATCTCCCGGCAGTCCTTTACCAAATGGTCGTGTAGCAAGACGAATGGTGAATGCAGTCTTGCCGTTTTCAGCTCGAGAATTTATCACTCCCATGGCTGCCGTGGCTGGATCTGTCGCCGAAGAGATTTCGGGGATAATGACGCGCACTGCTTATTTGAAAAAAGTATTTGTGAACAACGGCGGGGATATCGCGCTGCACCTTGCTCCAGGCGAAAGCATTTCTGTAGGCATGGTCCAGCGTCCGGATGCACTATCGCTCTTTGGCACATTGCAAATCAGGTTTACCGATCCGGTTCGAGGCATTGCGACCAGCGGCTGGCGTGGTAGAAGTTTTTCACTAGGGATTGCCGACGCCGTCACGATTCTAGCCGCAACTTCGTCTATGGCCGACGCCGCTGCAACCGTGATCGCAAATGCAGTTGATTTGCCAGGACATCCTGAAATACTCCGCATACCCGCGAGAGAGATTGCGCCCGATTCTGATCTCGGCGAGCTTCCCGTAACGCGAAGTGTAGGAAAGCTCAAGTCTGAAGAGATTGACAATGCTCTAAGTCGCGGTCAGATCGTAACCGAACAACTCATGGCAGAGGAATTAATCTGCGGGGCGGCACTTCATCTTCAGGGCGAGACTCGCATTGCACATTCGCCTGACTATCTGCCATATTCAGTCTTCCACAAAAGTGAGATGCTATCTACGAGGAATGCCATTGCCTGAAGTCGATTGCCGCAAGACTCTGATAACTGTCGAAACAATTTTTCACGAAGGCGGCCCACCTGCCGATTTTCCAAGACGCCGTGCAGCAGCGCTGGCCGTAATTCGCAATCCGTATGCGGGTTCTTACGTTCACGATATTGCCGGTTTCATGGATGATTTGAAACCCATTGCCATAGACATGGCGTACTCGCTCATAGCCGCGTTGGGCGGAGAAGTAAAGGCAATTGAAGGATATGGAAAAGGCGCGATTGTTGGAGCGGCTGGCGAGATCGAGCACGGTGCACTGTGGCATGTTCCCGGCGGATACGCAATGCGCGAAGCACTCGGCGGAGCGATGGCAATCGTACCTTCTACCAAAAAAGTGGGAGGGCCGGGCGCTCGTCTCGACATTCCTGTTACGCACATTCAAGCGTCTTATGTGCGTAGTCACTTCGACGCCATGGAGGTCGGACTTGCCGATGCTCCGCGCGCAGACGAAATTGTGGTGGCGCTTGTGATGACAACGGGCGCTCGCGTCCATGCGAGGGTTGGAGGTCTGCAAGCTTCGGAAATCCTGGGAAAAGACGGCTTGAGATAGTCAGGTTGAGATAACTAGATCGGGACAAAAATGACAGCGAAAATTCGCAAAATTGTAACTTTCCTTGAAGAGACCCGTACTGAAGCTGATCGTATGATCAATCCACCAACCCGCCGCGCCGCAGCTGTCGCGGTTATCGAGAATCCGGCGGCAGGCATATATGTCGAAGATCTGAGCGATCTCATCGCAATCGGCGAAGAACTTGGAACTCTGCTTACCGAGCGGGCTGTCGCGGCGCTTGGCATCCCAGCAACATCTATTGAGAGCTACGGCAAAGCTGCGGCAGTCGGCGAGAATGGAGAGCTTGAACATGCAGCGGCAATTTTGCATCCGAAACTCGGGACTCCGGTACGCAAAGTTTTAGGGAAAGGAGCCGCGTTGATTCCGTCGTCAAAGAAACGCGGAGGACTCGGCGTGCCGCTCGACATTCCTCTCGGACATAAAGACGCCGCTTATGTGCGGAGCCACTTTGACGGAATGGAAGTTCGTATTAACGACGCTCCACGTGCAAATGAAATCATGGTTGCGGTTGCGGTTACGGATAGTGGACGCCCTTTGGCCCGCGTGGGGGGACTTTCCAAGTCCGAAATCAAGGGGGAAGACGGACTGCGATAACGTGATCAGCGTAGAGATCCTTCGACTTGGAACTGATTCGCAACCGAATCAGTTCGCTGTGCTCAGGATGACCGAGGTTTTTGTATTGTCGGCACCCGCGTTGCCGGAGGAGTGTTGCGGCTTCTCTCGGATCGCACTACGCCATCAATAATAGTCATGCCAACACCCGGCAAATCGCCCAGACGGATACTTTCCAGAAGAGTCTTCCCCGCCGAATGTTGCGCCATATCGAGAAATACGAAATCAGCAGCGCGACCCACTTCGATGAGTCCGGTGTCGAGTTTTCGCATGCGCGCGGTATTCCCTGTCGCGAAGCAGATTGCGAGTTCCGGTGCCACCTCTCCCAATGACGACAGCATCGAGATCATGCGGAGAATTCCCAGAGGTTGCACACCAGAACCCGCAGGTGCATCGGTACCTAAAATTACTCGTTGCAGTTGACCGAGTTCTTTAGCCGTTCGTAAAGTTAATAAAGCGGCGCGCTCGTTGCCGTTATGCACGATCTCCAAACCGCGCGGAGATTCTTCACAAAGGCTCACGATTTGATCGTCGGGCAGTGCCGTGTGGCCGCCGTTTATGTGTCCGATCACATCCGCATCGGCTGCAAGAACCACATGCTTATCGATAAGGCTTGATCCCGGAATCGAAGGGCCGCCAGTGTGAATCGTGCTTTGGATCCCGTACTTCCGCGCCCATCCCACCATCTGGCGGGCGGTGGCTCCGTCCTTCACACTGCCAAGACCTACTTCACCCAGCAATTTGACCCCTGCTTCCGCCAGAAAACGAAAGTCTTCTTCCACCATGCCGTGCTCGATGACGGGAGCTCCGGCATGCACCTTAACTCCGGACGGACGCAGAGCTGCAAAGGCTCGCTGTGCGACAATCGCCATCGACTTGAGGCCGAGCACGTCTTTTGGTCGTCCCGGCATATGGACCTCGCCAGCCGAAATCATGGTCGTTACGCCGCCGTGCAAGCAGCTGTCAATCCATCCAATTTGATTCTGGCGCGGTGTCCAATCCCCCGCAACCGGATGCACGTGGCTATCGATCAAGCCGGGAGCTAAGGTTGAACCATTACCTTCAATCACCGCCGTGGCAGAATCGGTGTCGATATCTTTTTCTTTTCCAATGGCAGAGATGCGGCCCTCTTCAACTACAACCGTGTCTGCATCCAGAATTGGACTTTTTAAATCTCCGCTTAAAATCAGTCCAAGGCCGCGTATTACCAGCTTGGTCATTGCTGCGGATTTAGTGCTGTTATCCTGCGCCATAGATTCTTTCTTGTAACTTTCTCGACAAACTGAAAAACGTTTATGAGCACAACAAGAGCAATCGTGGAGCTTGCCAGAAAAATGTCATAATTGCCATAACTTTCGAGCGGTACATGTGCTCCAGAGTACTGCCGTAGCCATGCTCGAATTTGAAAAGGCTTGAAAAACTGATGCTGAAAATTGGGGATTCAGACGTTCTTCTCGTCATCGATGTTCAGAACGATTTTTGTCCAGGCGGGGCGCTTGCCATTTCGAATGCAGATGAGGTTGTTCCCATCATTAATAAGCTGGCGGAACATTTTCAGCACATCATCCTTACGCAGGATTGGCATCCGCCGGGTCATAAATCCTTTGCATCTGCCCATCCGGGCAAACGTGTTTACGATTCAGTCGAAGCGCCATATGGACAGCAAACCCTGTGGCCCGACCACTGTGTTCAAGGTACGAACGGAGCCGAATTTCATAAAGATCTGAACGTTTCCAAAGCCGAATTGATTCTTCGTAAGGGCTTCCGGAAAAGTATCGATTCCTATTCGGCATTTTTGGAAAACGATCATGTAACTTCAACTGGTCTTGCTGGATACCTGCGGGAGCGTGGCTTCCAAAGGATCTTTCTGGCAGGCTTGGCCTATGATTATTGTGTAAGGTTTTCTGCGATTGATGGGGTAAAAGCTGGATTTAAGTCATTTGTCATTGAAGATGCCTGCCGCTCCGTAAACCTCGCCGACTCCATAGAAGCAACGAACCTCGATTTTGCGAAAGCCGGGATTCAACGCATCACTAGTTCTCTCTTTATTGAATGCCCTTCTACCGTATAGCCAATTCATTGACCTTAATGACTTAAGGTCTGCTACGGTATTCGCAGGATTGAAATTTAACTCTCGTAAGACTTCGGTAATACTTTCATTTAATACTTCGGCAAACACATTGTAAGTAGCACATTCCACGCCAATAAGCGATCTGCCCATAATATTCCAGCTACTCTCGAATTTCGTTGCTTGCAAGTAGATGCCCCCGTAGAGTTACGGAAATTCCTTACTCCCCTAGGGAGAAAGCTGGAGAAGTTTTTCGCATGAAACTGTATTTTTCCTCTATATGTTTTATCGCACTTTTGGCATGTCCTTGCTTTGCCGGAGTGTATGTATCTGCACCTTCAAACGGCAGCAACGTAGCACAGACTGTTCAATTTACGGCAACTGCAACTACAAGCTGCGCAAAAGGCGTTTCCGCCATGGGCATTTACACTGCTCCCAATGTCTTGGCTTATAAAGAAGGCGGTGCAAGTCTCAATACCCTGCTAACGCTCAATCCTGGGACGTACAACACGGTGGTAGAAGAATGGGACAATTGCGGTGGTGCATCCACAGCACCTGTGAAAATTACTGTCGGTTCTGGTGGCGGCGGCGGTGGTGGCGGCAATGGCGCAAAAACATTTGCCAATCTGCATCAGCAAGGTGGATGGACGGGTTATGCGCTTGAGCCTACATCTTACGCAATTTGTAATTCCTGCAAAGCCACAGGACCGCAGACTACTTGGTCACGATGGACAGGCATCAAGTCACCGTCGGTCAGCGGAAGCTCGACACAACACAACATCGGCGGCCAGACCAGGTTCTCGGATGTTCTTTGGAATAATCACCTGATCGGTGACTTTTCTTCTCAAGGCCTCCCAGACAAGGGTCATACGCTTGCCCCGAGTTTGCATAACTTTGTCTACGACGTTTACTTCTTCGGAAATAATATCCCCGCTTCGCAAGCTTTGGAGTTCGACATTAACCAGTTTGTGGAAGGAAAGTCGTTTATCTGGGGCCATGAATGCCGGATTGCTGGTGGACATCAGTGGGATATCTGGGATAACCAGAAACAGGCATGGCATGCCACTGGAATCCCATGTAACCCTTTAAATAATGCCTGGAATCATTTAACTATTCAGGCGCAACGCACGTCAGACAACCACCTTATTTTCCAATCCATTACTTTGAATGGAAAAAAGTCCACTCTGAATTATTACGAGAGCCCGACTTCGACCGGATGGTATGGAGTCACGATCAATTACCAGCAAGACGGAAATGTGAATCAACAGGCATACCCGATCTGGTTGGATAAGCTCAACTTCAGTTACTGGTAGACGGAAGTTTTTATAACTGAAGCTTATGTGGGCATGCCAGGCCGGCATGCCCTTTTTTCTTTCCTATGCCTGTGACTTTTATGCCGCCCAGGAACAAGAACGTTGCGCAAGACGTTTTATCCGTTCCAGCTTTGTAGACCGCGCTACCGGGACACTAGCTGGCCAGGGTTCTTCCAATCCCGTCAAAGCTAAAGCAGCACCTGCCAAAGCCAAATTCTTGGAAAAATTGATCATGTCTGCCATCCGCTGGTTGGGATCTTCGACATTCCAAAAATCGTGTATGGTTGGCGACACTCCTAAAAGGAAGGTGAGTATGGCTGCAACGCCGAGCTTCGGCTTTACGCCCAAAACAATGCTGGTGCCTCCCGAAATTAATAATGCCCCAGTGGCAGCTACAGCTATGTTAGCTGCAGGAATCTTTTTTGCAGCTGCATACTGCGACATTTGTTTGCGGTTCGTGAAGTGATGAATCCCGTTGTAGATGAAAAAGCCACCCAAAATGATACGACCGAGTAGAAACGGAGTTTTCATTTGTTTTTCCTTCGAGTAAACGTACTTGGCCGTTCGATTCCTCCCTCCAAAGCGCCGTTGCCCCAATGCTTTTCAACGTAAACAAGTTAGGATGATTTGCACAGCTATAAGCCAAACACAGGCGTTCCGGATGCATCAGACATGGAGTACGCGACTAACTAGAGGAGACGATCTTGATTGCTGGCAGTCGGCGTCACATTCCCTTGGTGGTTTTCTCTGCCGTGATCGTTATGGTTGGATTTCTGCTTTATCTTGGAGTTCAGCATTCACAACGAACTCCTCCGCGGGCAGATCCGCCTATGCACAGCCAACAATGAATTACATAGGGCCTCTACAGTAAGTACCTGATAGCTGGGACGGACTTTTTTCCTTAGACTTTATTTAACTTACGAAAGATTCTTAGCGTCCTCCTCCAGCAGGGCGCTATTCTTTTGCTTATCTGCCATCTTGACAACTCCTATGCCAATCCTTTGATTTCATTTGCTTTCCCATCTTCTCTTCATGCAAATTGGAACGGGAGAAAGAATGACTCAGATAACCTCCGATGCACTCGTATTTTTTGGGGCTACCGGCGATCTCGCCTATAAAAAGATATTTCCTGCTCTTCAGCATCTGGCAAAACGAAACCTGCTTAATATCCCTGTAATTGGAGTAGCTAAAGCTGGCTGGAATTTGGATCAGCTAAAGCAGCGAGCCAAAGAAAGCGTCGAACACAACGGTGGTTTGGATCCGGAAGGGTTCCCTAAGCTACTGAATGTGTTGAAATATATTGATGGCGATTACGCTGACCCTGGAACTTTCCGCCAGCTTCGAACACAATTGGGCGACGCCCAGCATCCACTGCATTATCTTGCGATTCCGCCAAACCTTTTTGGAGAAGTAGTAAAGCAACTCGGGCAATCGGATTGTTCGAAAGGCGCTCGCGTGGTTGTCGAAAAGCCCTTTGGCCGCAATCTCGCCTCGGCTAAAGCTTTGAACAACACCCTGCATACAACCTTTGAAGAAGAAAACATCTTCCGTATTGATCATTACCTCGGTAAGAACGCGGTCCAGAATGTGCTCTTCTTTCGTTTTTCCAATGCATTTCTCGAGCCCATATGGAATCGCCGCTATGTGGAAAGCGTACAGATCACCATGGCCGAAAATTTCGGTGTAGCCGGACGCGGAGCCTTCTATGAACAAGCGGGGGCCGTTCGTGATGTGGTAGAAAACCACTTGCTGCAACTTCTCACCAATGTGGCTATGGAACCACCTTTGTGCATGGACAACGAAACAGTTCGCGATGAGAAAGTTAAAGTTCTGAAAGCAATCAGGCCGCTAAAGACTGACAATGTTGTCCGTGGTCAATTCGCGGGATACCGGAACGAACCCGGGGTCAAAAAAGATTCGACCGTTGAAACCTACGTGGCATTGCGCTTTCACATTAATAACTGGAGATGGAAAGGAGTTCCCTTCTACATTCGCGCCGGCAAGTCCTTACCCGTGACCGTCACCGAGGTGAACGTGCTGTTGCGGCAGCCACCGGCGATTTTTTCGGATACTCCTCCCTTGCCGAATCATGTGCGCTTTCGCGTTACTCCGGATCTGGTCCTTGCCATCGGCGGTTTGGTAAAAACTCCGGGCGAAGAGTTCAAAGGCGATCCAGTGGAATTAGTCGCCACCTCGCGATCCGGTTCGAACGAAGCATCGGCATATGAAGAGCTTCTTGGCGACGCTATGCATGGCAAGGCAATTCATTTCGCACGTGAAGATTACGTTGAGGAAGCGTGGAGAATCGTCGATCCCATACTCGACCAGGCGCCTCAGCCTTTGCCCTACAATCCTGGCACTTGGGGCCCTGAAGAGGCCAACGCTTTGACAGCCGAAGATGGCGGATGGATCGATCCCCTTCAATAATTTTCTCGCCCAGAGGCGACAAAGTAATTCCTGGAATCCTGAGTAGCCGTTCTTGGATCAAATGATGAATTACAATTTCGATTGCGCTCAGCATTGTTTTCCGATTCGACGAATCGCAATTTGTTCATGAACAATCTTCTTACCCACATCGCGCTGCACGGATACCTGCTCATCTTCCTGATCGCTTTTCTTGAAGCTATTGATATTCCCCTGCCCGCATCTCTGGCGCTTGTAGTGGCCGGTGCTGCGGCAGCCTCCGGAACTCTCCATGCATCTCTCGTCTATTTATTGGGAACGGCGGGGCTTCTGCTCGGTGACAGCATCATTTATTTTCTAGGCCGGTACATGGGATGGACTCTGCTGGGTTTTTTGTGCAAAGTCTCCATCAACCCCGAGACATGCATATTGCGATCCGCGGAACTTTTTTATAAGCGGGGTAAAACCACCCTTATTGTTGCTAAGTTTATTCCCGGTATCAACACCATGGCCCCGCCGTTGGCGGGGAGTATGAAAATGCGGTTCGAGCAATTCCTGTGGCTCGATTTTCTGGGCACATCGCTGTACGTCATCACCTACACCGCGATTGGATTCGTATTCCACAAATTCATTACCTCCATTACCCACGGTTTCAATGCCGCAAGTCACGCAATAGGAATTGTCGCGTTAGTTGCAGTCATTGCCTATGTTGCATACCGCTTCTCGCTTTTCTTTAAGAACCGGGTATACCGGGTAGTTCCTCGCGTGCAAGTTGAAGAGCTGGCTCGAAGATTAAAGGCTGAAGAGACTGAAAGATTGCTGGTAGTCGATGTGCGTAGCCACGGATATTACGATGCCGGCACGTCGCGCATCAAGGGATCGATTCGGCTGGAGCCCAATAACTTTGCGGAAGAGATCAAAAAGTTTCCCAAGGACAAAGATTTATATGTCTACTGTACTTGACTACGCGAAGGCACAAGCGCCCGGGTGGCGCATTTACTGCGGGAGCAAGGATTCAACGCGTTCGTAATAGTCGGCGGACTCGCGGCCTGGCGAAAAGCTGGATACGAAATTGAAACCGTCCCAGAAAACGATCTGGTTCACCTGCCCACCTTCAGCTAAATTCTGAAAAAAAACCGGATAATTTAGTAGGCAGTAGAGGACTCAAACCTGCTTGCAAGCCAGCGCGATGCTGGACATCGAGCTACCCTAGCCAGCTATTCTCAATAATTGAAATATCTTAAATGTGAGTGCTGCCATCAGAGCCGACGCAGGAATAGTGAAGATCCACGCCCACACAATGCGGCGGGCCACGCCCCATCGAACCGCTGATAATCTCGTCGTCGCGCCGACACCCACTATCGCGCCTGTGATTGTATGTGTGGTGCTGACCGGAATTCCGGCCAGCGCGGTTGAAAACAGCGTAATGGCACCCGCAAATTCCGCGCAAAAGCCGCCGACCGGCTTCAACTTTGTGATGCGAGAACCCATGGTATGAACAATCCGCCACCCGCCAAAATAAGTCCCAGCCGCAATCGCAGCGTTCGCTGCGAGAATGATCGGCCAGTGAAATTTACCCCAGTTCCCAGCCAGATCTTTGGCAGTCATATATTTCGCGCTAAACAGAGCACTGGCAATAATGCCCATCGTCTTCTGTGCATCGTTTCCGCCGTGGCCCAAGCTATAGGCAGCGGCTGAAAGCAGCTGCAATTTACGAAACCAGGAATCGATTCTTTGAGGAGCCTTGTTTTTTAGCAACCAGAAAATCGCGACCATCAAACCAAAGCCGAGCACAAGTCCGGTTATCGGCGCAACAACAATGAACAGGAGGGTCTTGTACCAGCCTTGCGGGATGATTACGCCGAATCCCGCGTGAACAATTGCTGCCCCGGCATATCCACCGATTAACGCGTGCGAAGAAGAAGTGGGGAGACCCCACAACCAGGTGAGTATGTCCCAAACAATAGCGCCGAGAAGCCCGGAGATCACGACGTACTGCGTGACTGCTTCGACCCGAATCATCCCTTGCCCGATCGTTTTGGCTACGGCCGTGCCCAGCAGGAAGGCGGCTAAGAAGTTAAATGTTGCCGCCCATAAAACCGCCAGCTTGGGAGAGAGGACCCGAGTCGAAACTACCGTAGCAATGCTATTCGCCGCATCATGAAATCCGTTTAAAAAATCAAACAACAACGCCACAAGAATTGTGATCGCAAGCAAAAGAAGATCACTTTTCAATTGCACACTTCCCTTTGGCTGGAAATCATGAACTAAGTACTCTTCAAAACGACAGTTTCCAGAACATTGGCTACATCTTCTGCCCGGTCTGTGGCTGTCTCCAAAACTTCGATCAACTCTTTTAGCTTTATCAGATTGATGGGATCTTTCTCGTGTTCGAAAAGCGCCGCGATAGCCTCTCGGGAGATCGTGTCAGCTTCATTTTCCAGCCGGTTGATTTCTACGCAGTGGTCTAGAACGTGACCGTTCTTCTGCAATAGTGACACGCCGATTTTGAGTTCTTCAGTTTGCTTGAGTATCAGATGACTTAGTCTTGCAGCTACCGGAGGGGCAATGGCTATCTTATACAGAGTAGTTCTTTCGGCGGCAGCATGGATGAAATCGAGCACATCGTCCAAAGATGACGCCAACCGGTGCATATCTTCTCGATCGAACGGAGTTATAAATGTTTGATTGAGCTTTTTCAAAATCGAATGGGTGATTTCATCGCCTCTACGCTCAATGGCTTTAATCGTTGTTGCCTTATTTTCCAAGCCCGAATAGTTTTCAAAGAGATCGACCAGGGCGTGCGCGCCGGCAATCAAATTATCTGACATCTCGTCGTACATTTGAAAAAAGCTGTTATCTTTGGGAATTAACTGGAACATGCTCAGGTTTTGCTCCAATTACGAGGCATGAGTTGCGAAAGAGCCAAAGGGCAAGTCAATATCTCACGCGGGCTTTCATGAGTCAACCAGACCTGCACTGGTTTTCGCCGCGATGAAATGTTTGCAACAGATTTTTGTGGTCGAAGATGACCAAGATATTGCTCGCCTCCTCCAATATCTACTGACCAAGGCTGGCTTTTCAGTGCACTGCTTTGGCAATGCCGAAAAGGTCCTTCCAGAAGCGGAAAATAATATCCCGCAATTGTTTATTTTAGACGTCATGTTGCCCGGAATGAACGGCCTGCATCTTTGCCAGAGTATTCGAAAGCATGACTTGCTTCGAGAAATACCGATCTTAATCCTCAGCGCAAAATGTTCCGCGGGTGATAAGCATTCCGCATTCGAGGCGGGAGCTTCTGATTATCTGACGAAACCGTTTAGTCCGAATGAACTGATATTGGTAGTGCGAAGATTGTGCGTAGATCCTGTTATGACTTAGGATTTCTCGCTGGATGGCGTATCGGTAACAACAGTCGACAATCTCTTCCTGGGCAGGCTTAATCCCACAAACGAAATTATGAGAAGGGCAGCTGTAACGCCCACGCCTGTGACTTCCAGAAACTCCGTAATAGCCACCTGCACGCCCATACTTACGAATCTAACTTCCCCCAAACACGAATGAAAGTTACCTAGGTCACGGCTAGAAGAAGACACTATTATGGGCAGCCTGAAAGGACCTGATTGAAGCCGGGAGTGACGCTGGAATCTGAGACGTTTTCTTTCAAAAGTTGACTTCCCAAAGGGAAAGCTGTACTAAATCGCCAGGCAATCAGGACTTGTGCCCTAACGAGGAGCCGGGTACGAAGTAGAAACCGTCCCTGAACCCAATCTTCTTCATCTACCCCCCTTTCAGCGAAACCTTCGTGGCACCTCAACGCTTTCTAGCAGTACAATGGACGCGCAATATTTGCGCGATTAAAATCGAGGAACTTACATGGTCCATTTCAAGATAAACGGAGTTGAACGTTCTTTCGACGGCGACCCGGAAATGCCGCTGCTCTGGTATCTGCGCGATACCCTGGGACTCACCGGAACAAAATTTGGCTGCGGCATGGCCTTATGCGGAGCCTGCACGGTCCATGAAAAAGGCGCCGCCATTCGCTCTTGCACCAAACAAATGGGCACCATGGCCGGAGCCGATATCACCACTATCGAAGCCATCTCTGAACATGGACCGCATGCCGTGCAAAAGGCCTGGATCGAAGTGAACGTCCCTCAATGCGGATACTGCCAACCGGGCCAAATCATGCAGGCGGTCTCATTGCTTCACTCGAAACCGAATCCGACAGACGAGGATATTGACGCGGGCATGTCGGGCAACATTTGCCGCTGCGGAACCTACCAGCGCATCCGCGCCGCCGTCAAGGAAGCTGCGAAGGTGACGGCATGATCACTATCGAGAATGTCAGTCGCCGCAATTTCCTTCAGGGAGTTTTCTCCGCCGGAGCTTTCGTTCTGTGCGCGCGTTTCATCCCGCAGCCGCTCTGGGCTGACACCACCAGCGCAGGCAACCCAATTGACGTTGCAGCCCTTCACCCCAGCATCTTCGTCGGCATTCACACCGACGGTACGGTTTATATCGTCTCCCATCGCGCGGAGATGGGGAACGGCGTCCGCACCAGTCTCCCCTTGATCCTTGCCGATGAACTCGATGCCGACTGGAGCCGCGTCAAAGTAGTCCAGGCCGATGCCGATGAAAGATATGGATCGCAGGATACTGACGGCTCCCACTCCGTCCGCGATTATCTTGACACCATGCGTGAAGCGGGAGCGACTGCACGGTTGATGCTGGTGCGCGCCGCTGCCCAGCAGTGGGGGATTCCAGAGTCACAGTGCGTTGCCGATCCCATGCACAATGTGTCCGACCGAAATTCAAATCGCAAAATGGAGTACGGAGAACTCGCTGCATTTGCGGCAAAACTCCCCGTTCCCAAAAAAGAAGAGTTGCAGTTGAAGTCTCCCGAGACGTGGCGCTACATCGGAAAGCCAACCAAGGGCGTGGATGTCCCGGACATTTGCTCCGGCAAGCCACTCTTCGGCATGGACGTGCGTGTCAACAACATGCTCTATGCGGCGATAGCTCATCCCCCGGTTCTCGGTGGAAAGGTCAAGTCCTGCGACGACAAAGCCGCGTTGCAAGTCATCGGAGTTAAAAAGACAATTGCGATTGATCCCTTCCAGCCTCCGCATGCCTTTCAGCCTTTGGGTGGAGTGGCTGTAATCGCGGACAACACCTTTGCCGCATTTAAGGGACGCAAGAAGCTGAAAATCGAATGGGAGAACGGTAACAATACTTCCTACACTTCTGCCGACTACAAGAAAGAACTGCTCGCCACAGCTCATAAACCTGCCAAAGTGGTGCGCAACATCGGCGACGTAGATGCCGAATTCGGCAAAGGTGGAAAGATCGTGGAAGCATCGTACTTCGCGCCCCATCTCGCCCACGCTTCCATGGAACCTCCCGTGGCTGTGGCGGATGTTCGAGGGGACAAGGTAATCGTCTGGGCGCCAACGCAAAACCCCGTAGGCGTCCAAGAAGAAGTAGCCAAGGCGCTTGGCATAAAGAAAGAAGATGTAACTTGCCATATGACTTTCCTGGGCGGCGGCTTCGGACGCAAGTCGAAACCAGACTATGCAGTCGAGGCGGCGGTCCTCTCAAAGAAAACCGGCCAGCCTGTCAAAGTGATTTGGAGCCGCGAAGACGATATCAAATTCGACTACTACCATTCGGTCGCGGGTATGTACATAAAAGCGGCGGTTGACGAAAAAGGAAAGCCAAAAGCTTGGTTGCAAAGATCGGCATTTCCACCCATCGGATCAAGCTTCAAACAAGGTGAAGTTTACGGCGACGAAGGAGAAATGGCGATGGGATGGTCGGCCATTCCTTTCGACGTTCAAAATTTCCGCGCAGAAAACGGCGAAGCTCATGCACACATTCGTATCGGATGGCTTCGCTCGGTGGCGAATATTTACCATGCTTTCGCCGTCCAAACCTTTGCCAACGAACTTGCACACGAAGCGAACCGGGATTCATTGGATTATCTGCTCGAGTTGATTGGCCCTCCGCGAATAGTGGACGTCGGCAAAACCGACGACGATGATGAAACCAATAAGAAATATCCATACGACACCGCGCGCTTGCGTCACGTTACCGAGTTAGCTGCTGAAAAAGCGGGATGGGGAAAGAAGCCATTAGGCAAGGGACACGGCATGGGCATAGCCGTTCATCGCAGCTTCTTCACCTATGTGGCAACTGTCGTAGAAGTAGAAGTCGATGACAAAGGCACCATACGCATCCCGCAGGTCCACACCGCGCTCGATGCCGGAATCGTCGTGAACCCTGAAATGGTGCGCCAGCAATTTGAAGGCGCTGCCGCGTTCGGCACCAGCATCGCGCGCACGGGAGAGATCACCGCCACCAACGGTGTTGTGGATCAATCGAACTTTTATGATTATCAGGTCGCTCGTATGAACGATGCGCCCCGTCAAACCGACATCCACATCGTAGAAAGCGCCGCTCCACCAGCGGGAGTCGGTGAGCCTGGCGTGCCTCCGTATATTCCCGCGCTCTGCAACGCCGTCTTTGCCGCTACAGGCAAGAGAGTGCGAGAGTTGCCGCTTACGCGAAACGGATTCGCGTGAAGATATTCTTCGCGGGTTTAGCACGAACTTGCTGATCCAGGAAAATGTTCCGCTCGCGCCGCTCACTACTTTAAAAGTGGGCGGCGCTGCGCGATATTTTGTCGAAGCCCAAACCATTCACGAAGTTCAGGAAGCGGTGACACTCGCGCGTGCGAGGAGTCTGCCGCTCTTCGTTCTTGGAGGTGGAAGCAATCTTGTCGTCTCCGATGCAGGCTGGCCAGGCCTCGTTCTCAGGATTGCAGTTGGCGGAATTGAACAGCGCGAATCAAATGGCGAGATTCTTTTCGATGTTGGAGCTGGAGAAGAGTGGGACCGTTTTGTTAGCCGAGCGGTGCGCGAGAATTTTGCCGGAGTGGAATGCCTGAGCGGAATTCCCGGCAGCGTGGGGGGAACGCCGGTGCAGAACGTCGGAGCTTACGGACAGGAGGTTGCCGACACCATCCACTCAGTGCTCGCGCTCGATCTTCAGGATAATCAACTGCACGAAATGCCGGCGGCAGCGTGCGGATTCCGCTACCGCACCAGCATCTTTAACACTACCGAAAAAAACCGCTACGTCATTATTCGCGCAACTTACGGCTTAAC
>Ga0070741_10001408_pt1 | contig 73874 bp, 81 predicted proteins | sample Coa_R1_4_FD_66440 | JGI IMG/M metagenome (GOLD analysis project Ga0070741, IMG submission 66440) | Surface soil microbial communities from Centralia Pennsylvania, which are recovering from an underground coalmine fire - Coalmine... | ecosystem: Environmental > Terrestrial > Soil > Unclassified ...
TGGCAGCGCGGGCCGACGTCGTCATCGAGAACTTCCGGCCGGGCGTGATGGCATCGTTCGGGTTGGACGCACCGTCACTGGCGGCGCGGAACCCCGGGCTCGTCTACGTCTCGCTGAGCGGCATGGGCTCGACCGGCCCGCGCGGCTGGTGGGGCTCGTACGGGCCCACGATCGAAGCGGCGTCGTCGATCGAGCACCGCACGCGGTATGCGGGCGGCCCACCGCTCCGCCTGGGCCACACGCTGCCAGACGGTGTGGGCGGCTTGGCGGGGGCGCTCGCCGTGCTCACGGGGCTGCGGCTGCGGGCCGCGACCGGGGCGGGCGTGTCCTTCGACATCTCGCAGCTCGAGGCGTACGCCGCGCTGGCGGGCGAGGACGTGGTGATGGTCGCCGAGACGGGCGCCGAGCCCGAGTGGTGCTCGGCGGGCGGCGTCTACCGGTGCCGCGGCGAGGACGAGTGGGTGGCCGTCGACGGGCCGCCGGTGCGCGTCGACCCGTCGCGGCCCAAGGAGGACGTGGCGGCCGAGCTGCAGGCGCGCGGCATCCCGGCGTTCCCCGTCCTGGCCCCGACCGAGCTGGCGTCCGATGCCCACCTCGCCGCACGCGGGTACCTGGCCCGCCCCACGTTCGACGGTCGCGCCGTGACGCTGCCCGCCTCCGCCATCGTCGCCAACCCGCCGCTCGTGCGTATCGGCGCCCGGGCCCCGCGCTTCGGTGAGCACACGCGGGCGGTCGTCGCGTCGCTCGGCTACTCGGGGCGGGAGGTGGACGCGCTCATCGACGCGGGTGTGCTCTCCGCGTCAACCCCCGCGCTCTCGCACGACTGAGGTCGGGTCCTTGTCAGGGCGCAGGCCCTGGAACCGCGGGTGGCGCAGCCGCCCGTCGCGCGTCCACTCGGTGAAGGCGATCTCGGCGACCAGGCTCGGCTCGGCCCAATGCGCGCCCTTCTCCCGGACCCGCTCGGCGAACGGGGAGCTTTGCCGCTCGAGCGCCACGAGCTGCGTCGACAGCGATGCGAGCGTCTTCTCGGTGTACCCGGTGCCGACCTTGCCCGCGTAGTGCAGGGCGCCGTCGCCGTAGTAGCCGACGAGGAGCGCGCCGAAGCCGTGGCGTGACCCCTGGGGCTCCGTCCACCCGCCGATCACGAGCTCCTGGCTGGCCGAGCACTTCAGCTTCACCCAGTCCGACGACCGCTGGGTCGCGTAGACCGACGCCCGCCGCTTGGCGATCAGCCCTTCCCAGCCCTTGCGGCAGGCGTCGGCGAGCGACGGCTTGGCGATGTCGTCGACGAGGACCACGTGGGCGCTCGGCTCGATCGCCTGGCGCAGCAGGCGGGCGCGGTCGTCGAGCGGGAGCTCCTTGGTGTCGTTGCCGAGCAGGTGCAGCAGGTCGAAGACGCAGTAGACGACCTCCAGTGTCGACCCGTGTTGCTGCAGGGCGCCGAAGCCGACGAAGTCCTTGCCGTTGTGGGCCACCAGCTCGCCGTCGAGCGTGAAGTTGTCCACCGGTGACCCACGCAGCTCGGCGACCACCTTGGGGAACCTGACGTTGAACGAGTTGTGGTTGCGGGACCACAGTTCCACGACGTCGCCGTTGCGCACGGCGACGCAGCGCAGACCGTCGAGCTTGCGCTGGAACACCCACCCGTCGCGCCGCTCGCCGAGCCAGTCGTCGGCGTCAACGAGCGTGGCCAGCATGGGCGGGCTCCACGTGGCGCGCGCCCGGGTCCACGTGCCCGCGCCCGTGTCCGACGCGACCTCCTCGACGGTGCGCCCGGAGACGGCCGACTGCGGCGCCGCCTCCTCGACGTCCACGGACGAGTCCGCCCATTCGTCGCGCCGCTTGACCATGATCCAGTCGTCACCGCGGGTGCGCGTGAGGGACCAGCCGCCGTGCAGCTTGGTGCCGTCGAGCCAAACAGATACGTGGCCCTTCTCGATCGCGTCGCGCATGGCGACGGGCTTGCCGTTGTGCTCGGTGATGTTGCGGTAGGTGCCGGTGTCCCACACGATCACCGAGCCGGCGCCGTACTCGCCACCGGGGATGTTGCCCTCGAACGTGCGGTAGTCGAGCGGGTGGTCCTCCACGTGCACGGCGAGGCGCTTGGCCTGTGGGTCGTAGGACGGCCCCTTCGGGACGGCCCACGACGGCATGACCCCGTCGACCTCGAGGCGGAAGTCGTAGTGCAGCCGCCGGGCGCGGTGCTTCTGGACGACGAACGAGTTGCCGCCCCCGTCGCCGAGCGCTCCCGGCGGCTCGGGCGTCGTGCCGAAGCGCCGCTTCTCGTTGTACGTGTGGAGCGGGTCGTCCCCGGCCATGGGGAAATCATGCCCGGGGCGAGGTGCCCCTACGCGCGGCTCAGCCCAGGCCGAGGAGGGTGCGGGCGTTGCCGCGCAGGACTTTCTCGAGCTCGGCGGCCGAGAGCTGGTCGGCGAACGTGCGCACGGTTTCGAGCGTGCGCGGCCACGTGCTGTCCTGGTGGGGGTAGTCGGTCTCGAACGTGATCTGGTCGACGCCGATGGCGGACCGGGCGCCGAGGCCCGTCAGGTCGTCGTAGAAGCACCCGTAGACCTGGCGCATGTAGTGGCTGGGCGGCTCCGGCAGCCGCCCCGACGGCGTCGCCCACACCTCCTTCTGCCACAGCTTGTCGGCGCGCTCGAGCACGTACGGGATCCATCCGATCTGGCCCTCGGCGAAGCACACGCGGAGCCCGGGGTGGCGGGCGAGCACCCCGGAGAAGAGCCAGTCGGTCAGCGCCATCGCCGAGGTCATGAACACGAGCGTGGCCGTGACCGCGGGCGGCGCGTCCGGTGAGGACGTGAGCCAGTGCGACCCCGACCCGATGTGCATGAAGATGGCCGTCCCGGTCTCGGCGCACGCGGCGAAGAACGGCTCCCAGTGCCCGTCTTTGGCGTGGACCGTGGGGAGGCCGAGCTTGCCCGGGAGCTCCGAGAAGGCGACGGCACGCACGCCGCGTGCCGCGTTGCGCCGGACTTCCTCCGCCGCCAGCTGCGGGTCCCAGAGGGGCACGATGCACAGCGCCACGAGCCGGCCCCCCGACTCCCCGGACCACTCCTCGACCATCCAGTCGTTGTAGGCCCGGACGCAGGCCAGCGCCAGGTCGTGGTCCTTGCGCTCGGCGAACATCTGCCCGCAGAAGCGAGGGTAGGTCGGGAAGCACAGCGACGCTTCGACGTGGTTGGCGTCCATATCAGCGAGGCGGGCGCCGACGTCGTAGCAACCGGGGCGCATCTGGTCGAACCCGATCGGGCCCATCCACCACTCGGACTCGTCGTAGCCGGCGGACGCGTTGAGCATCTGGTGGCACCACGCCAGGTCCTCGTACACCCACCAGTCGGTCTGCGGCCCGTCGCCTCCTTTGCGGAACACCTGGTTGCCGTCGACCCAATCGATGCGGTACGAGTCGCGCACGACCCGCGGGCCGGCGTCGCGCAGGGGGGCCGGCAGCCACCGCTCCCAGACGTGCGGCGGTTCGACCACGTGGTCGTCGACCGAGATGATCCTCGGGATCGCGGCGGTCATGTGCACACGGTACGAGCGCAGCAGCGGAAGTCAACTGCCGGAGGTAGCGTCCGCCCCATGCGCGTGATCTCCGCCGACTGCCACGTGAACGAGCCGCCGTGGGTGTTCGACAGGGTCCCGGCCAGCCTGCGGGACCGGGCGCCGAGAATGCTGCGGGGCGCCGACGGCGGGGACGGGTGGAGCTTCGACGGCAAGCCACCGAAGCGGACGTTCGGGGTCGAGGCCATGGCCGGGCGGGCCAAGGGCGAGTACACGCGTTCGGGCCTGCGCTTCGAGGACATCCTGCCGGGGAACTACGACGGCGCCGCCCACGCCAAGGACATGGACGCCGACGGCGTCGATGTGAGCGTCGTCTACCCGAACCAGGCCGCCTTCATCTACCTCGAGCCCGACCGCGAGCTGGCGCTGGCCTGCCTGCGCGCCTACAACGACTGGGTCCTCGAGGACTTCCAGGGTGCGGCGCCCACCCGCATCGTCGGGTTGCCGATGCTCCCCGTCGACGACGGCATGGACGTGTGCGTGGGCGAGTTGGAGCGCACGGTCGCCAAGGGGGCCAAGGGGATGTTCGTCCCCGGGTACCCGGTCGCGCCCTACCACGACCGCTCCTACGACCCGTTGTGGGCCGCGGCCGCGGACGCGGGCGTACCGGTGAGCTTCCACCGCACGTTCGGTGGGCGGTCCTACGAGCCCGACTGGGACGGCGGGCTCAACAACTTCAGCGCGGCAGGGACGGCGTCGCGGTTCTTCTGCGGCGTGCGGCCGCTCACGTACATGGTCTTCGCCGGCGTGTTCGACCGGCACCCGCAGCTGAAGTTCGTCGGCGCGGAGCTCAACTGCGGGTGGGTGCCGTTCTGGGTGCAGACCATGGACCAGCAGGTCGTCAACCAGGAGGCGATGGAGGACCTGCCGATGACGAAGGCCCCGAGCGAGTACCTGGGGACCAACGTCTTCGTGACCATCCTCGACGACGACATCGGGTTCCACCTGATGGCCGAGGGGTACCCGCGGCTGGCCGACGCCAGCATGTTCTCGAGCGACTACCCGCACAGCGTCACCCTGTGGCCGAACTCGCGCTCGCACATCGAACGCCTCACCCGCCACATGGTCGAGCTGGACCGCGACAAGGTCCTTTCGGGCAACGCGGCGCGCGTGTACGGCGTGTGACGGTCTCGGAAGCGGAGGCCAAGCGCCTCCTCGAGTCCGTCGGCGTGGCCGTCCCCGCCGGGCGCGCCGTGGCGACCGCCGCCGAGGTGCCCGCGGCGGCGGCCGGGCTGCGCGCCCCGCTCGTGCTGAAGGCGGGCGTGCTGCACAAGAGCGACGTGGGCGGCGTGCGGTTGGGCCTCGACCACTCGTCGGTGGGCGCGGCCGCGGCCGAGATGGAGGTGTCGGTGCCCGGGGCGGACGGGTTCCTCGTCGAGGAGCAGCAGGCGCCCGGGGTCGAATTGCTCGTCGGCGTCGCCGGGCCCGTCGTGCTGCTCGGGCTCGGCGGGACGCTCGTCGAGGTGCTCGACCGCGCCGTCGCCCGGCTGTGGCCGCTCGACAAGGAGATGGCGTTGGAGATGCTGGCGGAGATGCCGGGCGGCGCCGTGCTCGACGGCGTGCGCGGCGCGCCGGCGGTCGACCGCGACGCCATCGTGTCCGTGCTGCTCGCCGTCGCGGGTGAGGACGGGCTGGTCGCCCGCCTCGGTGCCGAGGTGACCGAGTTCGAGATCAACCCGTTGATCGTGACGGCACGCGGGGCGGTGGCCGTCGACGCCCGCTGCATCCGGCGCGCCGTCGTGGGAGGGCCCCCGGCCCCGCCGCCACCGGCGGGGACGTCGTTCGACTGCCTGTTCGCGCCGTCATCGATCGGCGTCGTCGGCGCGTCGACGTCGAAGCTGGCGTTCGGCAACCGGTTCCTCCGGGCGTACGTGCGCCGAGGCTGGCGCGAGGGGCTGTACGCCATCCACCCGTCGGCCGCGGCCGTCGAGGGGGTCCCGGCGGTGCCGTCCGTGGCCGACGTGCCGGGCGGCCTCGACTACCTGCTCGTCGCCGTGCCCGCGGCGGCGTGCGCCGGTGTCGTGCGGGACGCCGCAGGGAAGGTGGCGTTCGCCCAGGTGATGAGCGGCGGCTTCCGTGAGGCCGGCGCCGAGGGCGCGGCGCTCGAGCGCGACCTGCTGGCGGCGGCGCGCACTGCCGGCGTGCGCGTCGTCGGGCCCAACTGCATGGGCGTCTACAGCCCCAAAGGGCGCCAGACGTGGCAGCTGCGCGACCCGGTCGAGCCCGGCACGGTGAGCGTCGTGTCGCAGAGCGGCAGCCTGGCGGGCGACATCATCAAGGCGGGGGAGGTGCGCGGTGTTCGCCTCTCGAAGCTCGTCACCGTCGGCAACGCAGTCGACGTCACTCCGGCGGAGCTGGTGTCGTACTTCGCGCGTGACGACGAGACCGCGATCATTGCGCTGTACCTCGAAGGCGCCGCCGACCGGGCGCTCGTCGACGCCCTGCGCGCCGCCGGGAAGCCCGTGGTCGCACTCGTGGGCGGGCTCAGCCGCCAGGGCGCGCGGGCTGCGGCGTCGCACACGGGCGGCATGGCGGGCGACGCGCGCGTCTGGGAGGCGGTCAGCCGGTCGCTCGGCGTCGCTGTGGTGCGCACGCTCGAGCAGCTGGTCGGCGCCCTCGCCTACCTGCAGATGATGGGAACGCGCCGGGGCGGCACCGGCGTGCTCGTGATCGGGCCGGGAGGCGGCGCGTCGATCCTCGCCGCCGACGCGGCAGACCGCGCCGGCCTGTCGTTGGCCCCGGTCGCGGACACGGTGCAGCGCCACCTGCGCGGGCTCGGCTACGGCGAGGGCACGAGCGTCGCCAACCCGATCGAGATCGGCATCGGCCCGGCGGCGGCGGCGGACGCGTTCGACCCGCTCCTCACGCCCATCCTCGAGGCGCAGCGCTACGCCGACGTGGTGCTGCACGTCAACGTGCAGTCGTTCTACAGCCAGGGCGACGCCGGGGCGGAGCGCCTGGTGGAGATGGTGGAGCACATCGGGCGGTCCCCGTTGCCGTGCCGCGTCGGCATCTGCCTGCGCAACCTCGACTGCGCGCCACCCGCCGACGCCGGCGCCGTGCGCGCCGCGGTGCGCGACGCCGGGCTGCCCCTGTTCACCTCGTTCGATGACGCCATGGCCGCGGTGGCGGCCGCCCAGGCGTGCCTGCGCGACCGGTGAGCCACCCCCTGCGCGACCGGGCGGCCATCGCCGGGATCGGTTGGACGGAGTACTCGAAGAACTCGGGCGTGAGCACGCTCACGCTGGCCCTGCGGGCCATCGCCGCCGCCCTCGCCGACGCCGGGCTCACGGTCCACGACGTCGACGGGGTGGCCTGCCACCGCGTGGGCGACTCGGTGCCCGCGGTGCTGGTGGCGCAGTCACTCGGCGTGCAGGACCTGCGCTTCCACTACGACCTCTTCGGCGGCGGCAGCGCGTCCGCCGGCGTGCTGGGTGGCGCGGCGATGGCGGTGGCCACCGGGCAGGCCGACTGCGTCGTGTGCTGGCGGGCGATCAACGCCCGGTCCGAGTTCCGGATGGGCGGGACGGGGCGTGCCGCCCCCGACACGCCCGAGTACCAGTACCTCATCCCCTACGGCCACGTGACACCGCCGCAGCACTTCGCCATGTACGCGCGCGCGTACCTCGAGCGCTACGGCGTCGCGCCCGAGGACCTTGGCCGCGTCGCCATCCAGCAGCGCGCCCACGCCGTCGTCAACCCGCGGGCGATGATGCGCGCGCCCCTGTCCATGGACGACTACCTGGCGTCGCGGTGGATCGTCGAGCCCTTCCGCCTGTTCGACTGCTGCCTCGAGACCGACGCGGCCGTCGCGCTCGTGGTGACGTCACCCGAGCGGGCGCGCGACCTCAGACAGGTGCCGGTGCTGATCAGCGGGGCGGTGTACGGGAGCGGGCACACCCTGTTCTCCAACCACCGCGGCGACTGGGCGACGAGCGCGGCGGCGACGATGTCCGGGCGGCTGTACGCGATGGCAGGGGTCGGGCCGGGCGACATCGACGTCGCCGAGCTGTACGACGCGTTCACGCCCCTCGTGCTGTTGCAGCTCGAGGACTACGGGTTCTGCGCGAAGGGCGAGGCGGCGGCCCTCGTGGCCGACGGGGCCACGGCGCTCGGCGGGCGGCTCCCGGTCAACACCCACGGCGGCCACCTGTCGGAGGGGTACGTCCACGGCCTCAACCACGCCATCGAGGCCGTGAGCCAGCTGCGGTGGGCGAGCGGCGAGCGCCAGGTCGAGGGCGCCGAGGTGGCGCTGTCGACGGGCCAGCCCGGCTACGTCGCCGGCAGCTCGTCGGCCGTCGTCTTGCGGAGGGGCGTATGAGGCCCGCGCCCGTCCCCGACCGCGACGGCCGACCGTGGTGGGACGCCCTCGCCCGCCACGAGCTCGTGGCACAGCGGTGCCGCGCCTGCGCCCGGCTGCGGTGGCCGCCGCGTGCCATCTGCGGGGAGTGCGGCGCGCTCGAGTGGGAGTGGCAGGCACTGTCGGGCAGGGCGGCCGTGGTGTCGTGGGTCGTGAACCACCACGCGTTCGGCGACGCGTTCCCGCTGCCGTACGTCGTCGTCATGGGGCGCCTCGACGAACAGGACGACATCGTGATCCCGGCGGGGTTCGAGGGGGACCGTGACGCGCTCGCCGTCGGCGCGCCGTTGGTGGCCGCGTACGCGGACGCCGAGGGGTTCACTGCGCTGGTCTGGCACCTGGCGCAGGGGTGATGGCCGGTCAGGGGAGCAGGACGGTGCGTGCGACTTCGCCGCGCTCGGCCTCGGCCACGGCATCGGCGAACTCGCCGAGCGGGCGGCGCCGGGTGACCAGCGTCTCGAGGTCGAGGGTGCCCTCCCGGTAGAGGGCGGCGATCCGCGGGATGTCGCGCGCGGGGATGTTGCTGCCGCCGGTGCAGCCGAACAGCCTGCGCTCGGCGAACAGGGCACGGCTGTCGATGGGGACCGTGGTCCCGTTCGGCGGCGAGCCGACCATCACGGTGGTGCCCCCGGGGCGGGTCGCGGTGAAGACCTCGGCGACGAGCGCGGGCGAGCCGACGACCTCGAAGGCCACGTCGACGCCCCCGGGCAGGACCGCCTCGACCGCCTCGCGGATGCCGCCGGCCGGGTCGGCGGCGTGGGTGGCGCCGAGACGGGTGGCGAGCTCGAGCTTGTGGGGGTTGGTGTCGAGGGCGACGATCGTCGTGGCGCCGGCGATGCGCGCCCCTTGGACCACGTTCAGCCCGACGCCGCCGCACCCGACGACGGCGACGCTGTCGCCGGGCGCCACACGGGCGATGTTGAACACTGCGCCGAGCCCGGTCGTGACCCCGCACCCGGCGAGGCAGATGAGCTCCAGCGGGATGGCGGGGTCGACCTTGACCAGCTGGGACTCGCGCACCACCGCGTAGCCGGCCATCGTCCCCAGCCCGACGAACGGGCGCAGGGGCGCGCCATCCGCGGCGCGCACGCGCGTCGTACCGTCCTCCATCAGCCCGGTGATGGCGGCGATACGCGCCGCCCCCTCGCACAGGGGGAAGCGCCCCGAGCGGCAGAACCGGCACCGCCCGCACGGCCCGTACAGGGCGAGCACGACGTGGTCGCCGGGGACCACGTCGGTGACCCCAGCGCCGACCTCCTCCACCACGCCGGCGCCCTCGTGCCCGAGGACCATCGGCAGGACGGCCACGGGCGAGGTCCCGTGCAGCACGTGGAGGTCCGAGCCGCACACACCCGTCGCCGCGACGCGTACGAGCACCTCACCGGGGCGCGGGTGCTCGACCTCCACGTCTTCGAGGGCTGCGCCCGGGTCGCGCACGACGACGGCGCGGGTCGACAGCCGTGAGGTCATGTTCCCCGGAGCGTAGCCATCAACCGGCGCGTCGTCTCGCGTGTCGACACGCGTCCGAGCGCATAGTCGACGGGGTCATAGCGCACCGCCGGCTCGCACTCCTCGCTCAGCAGGTCGCCGATGCGCGGCCCGATCCGGTCGGCGAGGGGCCGCAGGGCATCGAGGTCGAAGCCGTACACGCCCGCCGCGGTCTCACCGAGCATCATGCGCACTTCTGCCTCCGAGCACCCGTTGAGGGCCTCCTTCAGCGCGGGGAGCGTGCGCGGCCACGTGCCCTCGATGTGGGGGTAATCGGAGCCCCACATGATCCGGTCGACGCCGAGCTGGTCGCGGATGAGGCTTTCGCCCCTGCTCATGAACGACGCGCCGACGTAGCAGTTCGATCGCCAGTACTGCGTCGGCGACTTGCGCAGGACGTCGGTGATCTGGCGTTCGAACGGGGACGCGTACTGCTCGTCGAGGCGGCTCAGGACGGCGGGGATCCAGTCCGCGCCCTGTTCGGTGAACACGAGCTCGAGCGACGGGAAGCGTTCGAACACGCCACCGAGGACCATCTGCCACAACGGCCGGTGCGACCACCACAGGAACTCGTACTTCGTCACCCACATCGCCTCGAGCCCCTGCCCTTCCCACGGCGTCCCGCCCGAATGCACGGTGACGGGCAGGCCGAGGTCGCAGCACTCGCGCCACAACGGGTCGTAGCGGCGGTCGTGGTACGAGGCCAGGCCGACGTCGCCGGTCGGGAGCAGGATGCCGGCGAGGCCCGCGCCGCGCGCCCAGCGGGTGTCGGCGACCGCGGTCGCCACGTCGTGGGGTTGGACGATGGCGAGCCCGGCGCGGCGCCCGGGCAGCTCCGCGCAGAAGTCGGCGAGCCACCGGTTGTAGATGCGCGCGCCCGCCAGGCGGCGGCGATCGTCGGTCCAGGGGAACGGGAACGCCGCGCCCCACGGCGGCTCGTTGCTGTTCTGGAAGTCGGGGAACAGGACCTCGGCCACGATGCCCTCAGGCTCGAGTTCGGCCTGCCGCCGTGCCGAGTCCCAGACGCCGTTCGCACCACCCCCGCTGACCGCCTCGTCCCCCTCGTAGGAGTCGACCATGTCCTTGCCGAACAGGGCGTGCACGAGCTCGGCGTCGTCGTCGAGGCCCATCGTGCGGTTGCGCTCGGCGACCCATTCGGCGCGCGCCACCAGGAACGCCTCGTACTCGTCGCGCAGCTCGGCCTCGACGTAGTCGCGGTAGGCGGCCACGGGGGCACCCGCGTGGCAGTCCGCCGAGACCAGCACCACAGCGTTGCCGGCCATCGTCAGTCCCCCTTCTGCGAGTAGCGCTCGACGCCCTTCCAGTAGTCGGGGATCTCCTGGTCGCCCAGGTGGTCGCCCAACCCCAGGATCTCCGGCGGGAGATGGCCGTCGTCCTCGGTGAAGCCGTACTCGCGCGCCAGCCGGCTGGACCGGAACGCGCCCCCGGTCCGCGACATGATGCCGGGGTCGCTCGCCAGCGCGACGACGGCGAGCCCGTTGAACTTGGGCGACTCTCCAAAGGAGATGTCGAGCCCCTGCAGCTCGTAGCGCCCGTCGGCGGTGCGCGTCGCCCGCGACATCAGCCCCTCGGTGAGCACGAGCCCGGGCCACAGCGAGATGACGGCAACGTTGTGGTCGCGGAGCTCCAACGCGGTGTCGCGCGTGATCTTGTCGATGGCGGCCTTGCCCGCACCGTACGGGACCGACAGCAGGTAATCCCCCGAGCCATGGGACGAGATGTTGATGATGACGCCGCTGCGCTGCGGGACCATCATGCGCGCCGCGAGGGCCGTGGTCACGTAGTTGGACCGGGGGCCGATGTCGAGGCACCGGGTGATGTCATCGAAGGGCAGTTCCCAGAAGGGCTTGCCCACCATCGAGGAGAAGTCGGGCGACGCCACGTTGACCACGACGTCGAGGCGGCCCTGCTCGCGGGCGATCTGGTCGAAGACGCGCTCGACGTCGCCGTCGACGGTGTGGTCGCACTGCACGGGCACCGCGACGCCGCCGCGTGCCTCGATCTCCTTCGCCGTGCGCCGCAGGCTGCCGAGCGCACCGGCCTCGTCGTCGAGGGTGCGGGCGGTGACGTAGGTGACGGCGCCGGCCGCGCCGACCTCGACCGCCATGCCCTTGCCGATGTTCTTGCTGGCCCCCGTGACGAGCGCCACGCGGCCCGCGAGTGCTCCCCCCATCGCCCCCTCCTCCCCGCCCGGCCGAGGCGGCAGGGCAGCTGCGTAGATATTAGTGTACCGTGTACGCAAACCGCTGGGGAGGGGGCAGGCGATGCGGCATCGGCTGATGGTGGGACCGGGGATCGCGGCCGTCGTCGCGCTCGTGGCCGCGTGCAGTAGCGGGCGGGGGGCGCCCCCGGCCACCTCGGCGCCGCCGACGTCGGCAGCGGCGTCGGGCGCGACCACCACGTCGACGCAGGCGCCGGGCGTGACGTTCGGCACCCTGGCGTCGCCGTGCGGCCACGGCACCGCCAGCGGGGCGACCGACCAGGGCGTGACCGACAAGGCCATCACCATCGGGTTCGGGGACGACGCCGGCTACGTGGGCGACCCCGGCGTCACGGAGATGAGCGACGCGGTGAAGGCGTTCATCAAATGGTGCAACGACCAGGGCGGGATCCTCGGGCGCCCGATCGAGGGCGAGTACGAGGACGCGGCGGCGTTCAACGTCGTCAGCAAGGTGCAGACGCTGTGCAAGTCGGCGTTCATGCTCGTCGGCGAGGGATGGGTGCTCGACGAGGGGGCAGAGTCGGTGCGCGTCGGCTGCAACCTGCCGGCCGTGCCCGCCTACACCGCCGGCGTCGACATCGCCAACGGCCCGATGATGTACCAACCGGCACCCAACCCCGACGACTACTTCACGGCGGTGAGCCTGTTCGAGGCTGCGCACCTCTGGCCGCAACAGGTCAAGGCGGCCGACGCCCTGCACACGACGATCTCGGCGTCGGAGGTGTCGATCAACAAGGTGCTCCAGGGCGGGACCGCTGCGGGGTTCACGTGGCTCAACTGCGGGGTGAAGGTGAACTTCACGGGTGAGCCCGACTACACACCGTTCGCCCAGCGGTTCAAGTCGTGCGGCGCCCAGTTGGTGTTCAGCAACCAACCGCCGGGGCCGCTCACCGAGAACTTCCTCGCCGCCATGGACCGTCTCGGCTACCACCCGATCATCCTCGGCGAGGCCGACGTGTACGGGCCGGCGCTGGCCCAGTGGAACACGGCCGGGCTCGGGGACAACATCTACGTGCGCCAGGCGTTCCAGCCCCTCGAGAACGCGTCCGTCGTCCCGGCCGTCCAGCAGTACCTCTCGATCGTGCACGCGAGCGGTGGGAAGGTCGGGCAGCTCGGGGAGCAGGCAGCGTCGGCGTTCCTCCTGTGGGCCACAGCGGCCAAGTCGTGCGGGTCCACCCTCACCCGCCAGTGCATGGTCAACGCCCTGTCCAAGGTCCACACGTGGGACGGCGGGGGCATCCAGGCCCCGTCGGACCCGGGCGCCAACATGCCGCCGAGCTGCGGGATGCTCGTGAAGCTCACGGGCACGTCGTGGGCGCAGTACTACCCGAAGACCCAGGGGCAGATGGACTGCAACCCGAGCGACATCGTGCACATCACCGGCGACGGCGTCGGCACCACGCTGAACGCCGACCGAATCTCCACCAAGTTCCTCTCTCCGAGTGTCATCACACCGAACGGCACCTGAGGCGCGGCCCCCCGCGGCGGGCCCGGAACCTGGCCGGGCGCGGGCGCCGCGGGGGCGCACGCCGCGGTTGACGCGCGAGCTGATCATCGAGGCCACCGCCGACCTGTTGCGCACCGACCCCACGACGGCGCCGACGATGGCGCGCGTCGCCAGCGCCGTCGGTGCCTCGCCGATGGCGCTGTACCGCCACTTCACCGACCGCGATGACCTGTTGCTCGCGGTCGCGCGCCAGGTCCTGAGCACCCAGGCGTCGCGGTTGCCGCAGGGCGCGACATGGCAGGAGGAGCTGCGCGCCTGGATGCTCGAGAACTACCGGCAGGCGCGCGCCTACCCCCAGCTGATGCAGCACGCGCTCAACGGGGACGCGACCGTCTGGCTCGGCGACGCGGCCGTGCTCGTCACCATCCTCGAGCACGCGGGTGTGCCGGCGGCCGAGATGTCGGCGGCGCTGTCGTGGACGGCCACCACGACGCTGGGCCACTGCCTGGTGGCGGCGTCGGCACCCGCCCAGCTGCCGGCGGCTCGCCTCTACGCCGCACTCGCCGAACTGCCCGACGATGCCGCAGCCAAGCTGGCGCCCGTGCTGCTCTCCCTCCCGCGGACGCCCGAGCACGCGTTCGCGTTGGCGATCGACGCCACCATCGCCAGCCTGGGCCGCTTCACGGGTGGTTGACACGCCCGGGGGCGGGTTAGGAAGGGGGCGGTGCTCGGGCTCCCCGACGGCGTGCGCGCCTGCCTCTTCGACCTCGACGGCGTGCTCACGCCCACCGCAGCGGTGCACGAGGCGGCATGGAAGGAGATGTTCGACGCCTTCCTGACGCCGCGCGGTCAGCGGCCGTTCACCCAGGACGACTACGACCAGTTCGTCGACGGCAAGCCGCGGGAAGACGGGGTGCGGTCGCTGCTCGCGTCGCGCGGGGTCCAGCTGCCGGAAGGCGGCCCCGAGGACCCGGCGACGGCTGAGACGGTGCACGGCCTCGGCAGGCGCAAGAACGACCTGTTCCTCGCCCGGGTGCGGGCGGGCGGCGTGGCGCCCTATCCCGGCTCCCTGCGGTACCTCGACGCGGCCCGCGACGCCGGTTTACGACGCGCCGTCGTGTCGTCGAGCGCCAACGCGCGCGACATCCTGCGCGCCGCGGGCATCGACGGGCTGATCGAGGTCGTCGTCGACGGCGTCGCCATCGAGGAGCGCGGCCTGAAGGGCAAGCCGGCGCCGGACACGTTCCTCGCCGCAGCGTCCGACCTCGGCGCCACCCCGAGCGAGGCGGCGGTGTTCGAGGACGCCCTTGCTGGCGTCGAGGCCGGTCGCGCCGGCGCGTTCGGGTACGTCGTCGGCGTGGACCGGGTGGGGCAGGCGGCCGCCCTCCGCGAGCACGGGGCGAGCACCGTCGTGGCCGACCTCGCAGACTTGTTGGCGTGATCGACCACCCCTGCTACGCCCTCGACGCCTGGTCGGTGTGCGAGACGGAGCTGGCGCTCGACGTGCTGGCCCAGTCCGAGTCGGTGTTCGCCCTGTCCAACGGCCACGTCGGGCTGCGCGGCAACCTGGACGAGGGCGAGCCGTTCGGCCTGCCGGGGACCTACCTCAACGGCGTGTACGAGCTGCGGCCACTGCCCTACGCCGAAGCGGGGTACGGCTACCCCGAAGCGGGCCAGACCGTCATCAACGTGACCAACGGCAAGGTGGTCCGCCTGCTCGTCGACGACGAGCCCTTCGACGTCCGCTACGGCGAGCTGCTGTCGCACGAGCGCGTGCTCGACTTCCGGCGCGGGGTCCTCGTCCGCGAGGCGCACTGGCGTTCGCCGGCGGGGCGGACGGTGAAGGTGTCCTCGACCCGGCTCGTGTCGTTCACCCAGCGGGCCATCGCCGCCGTCTACTACCGCGTCGAGCCCGTCGACGGGCCGATGCACATGGTCCTGCAGTCCGAGCTGATCGCCAACGAGGCGATGCCGCCGATGGCCGACGACCCCCGCGTGGCCGCAGCGCTGGTGTCGCCGCTCGTCAGCGACGACTTCGCGTCACAGGACCTGGCGGCCGTGCTCGTGCACAGCACGCGGCGCAGCGCGCTGCGGGTCGCGGCGGCCATGGACCACGTGATCACGTGCCCGGCCTCGGTCGAGACCGGCAACGAGGCGCACCCCGACCTCGCCCGCGTCGCAGCCACGGCCGTGCTGCACCCCGGGCAGTGCTTCGAACTGGTGAAGTACGTCGCCTACGGGTGGTCGGCGCAGCGCTCGGTCCCTGCCCTGCGCGACCAGGTGGCGGCCGCCCTCCTCGCCGCCCGCCAGACGGGGTGGGAGGGCATGCTCTCGGAGCAGCGCCAGTACCTCGACGACTTCTGGGCGCGCGCCGACGTGGCCGTGGAGGGCGACCTGGAGGTGCAGCAGGCCGTCCGGTTCGGCCTGTTCCACGTCCTGCAGGCCGCCGCCCGCGCCGAACAGCGGCCGATCCCCGCCAAGGGCCTCACCGGCTCGGGGTACGACGGGCACACGTTCTGGGACACCGAGACGTTCGTCCTCCCCGTGCTCACCTACACCCAGCCCGACGCCGCCGCTGACGCGCTGCGCTGGCGGTGCGCGACGCTCCCCGCGGCGATCGAGCGGGCCAAGCAGCTCGGCCTCGACGGCGCCGCGTTCGCCTGGCGGACCCTCGGCGGGCAGGAGTGCTCGGCGTACTGGCCGGCGGGCACGGCGGCGTTCCACGTCAACGCCGACGTGGCTGATGCCGTCGTGCGCTACACGGGGGCGACGGGCGACGCCGAGTTCGAGCGGACCGCCGGTCTCGAACTGCTCGTGCAGACGGCCCGCCTGTGGAGATCGCTCGGGCACCACGACCCGGCCGGCAGGTTCCGGATCGACGGGGTGACGGGCCCGGACGAGTACAGCGCGCTGATGGACAACAACGTGTACACGAACCTCATGGCGGAGCGGAACCTCCGCTGCGCCGCCGACGCCGCGGAGCGCCACTGGGACGAGGCGCGCGCACTCGGTGTGACCCACGAGGAGACCGCCGCGTGGCGCGACGCCGCGGCCAACGTCGTCATGACGTACGACGACGCGCTCGGGGTGCACCCCCAGGCTGAAGACTTCACCGAGCACGAGCTGTGGGACTTCGAGCACACGCGCCCCGACCAGTACCCGCTGCTGCTGCACTTCCCCTACTTCCAGCTGTACCGCAAGCAGGTTGTCAAGCAGGCCGACCTCGTCCTCGCGCTCTACTTGCGCGGGGACCGGTTCACGGCGGACCAGAAGGCGCGTGACTTCGCGTACTACGAGCCGCTGACCGTGCGCGACTCGTCGCTGTCCGCCTGCACGCAGTCGATCGTGGCCGCGGAAGTTGGGCAGATGCAGCTGGCGATGGAGTACCTGCGTGAGTCGGCGCTGATGGACCTCGATGACCTGGAGCGCAACACGCGCGACGGCGTGCATGTCGCGGCGCTGGCGGGGACGTGGTTGGCGCTCGTGGCCGGGTTCGGCGGGCTCCGGGACAACGAGGGCGTGGTGACGTTCGCGCCCCGGCTGCCGTCGGCCATCACCCGGTTGACGTTCACGGTCGGGGTCCGGGACTGCCGCGTCCGCGTCGAGGTCGACGCCGCGAGCGCGTCCTACAGCCTGCTCGCCGGGGAGGCGTTCCAGACGGCCCACCACGGGGACCCGGTGACCGTCACGCGGGGCGAGCCGACGGTGCTCCCGGTCCCGCCGCTGACCTCGCCGGGCAAGCGCCCGGCGCAGCCGCCCGGCCGTGCGCCGGTGCGCATCGACCTCGGCCGCGAGCAGGCGGCGGAGACGATGACCGTCGCGCCGGAGACCGGGCACACGCGCCAGTAGGGGCCGCCGGGGTGGCCGACGGCGGCGCCGCGCGCGGAACGGGCCCTTCGGCCCTAACCTGGCTGCCCGAACGCGCCGAACATCAGGCCATGCTCGTCCAGCGGCACGTGCCGGCGGTGGCGCAACAGGAGCGGCTGGCCGACCCTGTCTACGCCCTCGTGGTCCTGCTGGCAGGGGCGTGCTTCGGCATCGTGGCCACCCTGCTCGTCTTCGCCATCGCCCTCGGGCGCCTGTAGCCCAGGGACCGGCGCTAGCCGAGCGCCTCGCGCCCGGCGCTGCCGGTGAGGGCTGGGCTGCCGGTGGGAGCCGCGCCGCCTCGGCCCAACGCGTCGGCGGCGACGGCCGCCGCCGCGTCCTTGTCCCCAGCGCCAATGCGAGCGGCCAGCGCGCCCGCACCTGCCGCCTCGAGCATCTGGCCCAGGCGCGTGCGCAGGCACTCGACCGCCCACGTCGCCATGTCGCCGCACGCGGCCCGGTCGAAGGGGACCACCAGGTGGTGCTCGCCGGGGTGGATGTAGTGGTAATGCGGGTTGTCGGCGAACACATCGAACCGGAGGTACTCCGCCCCGCTCGCGGCGTCGCACACGTGGAGCGTCATCCCTTCGTCGGCGAGGATCGGGGGTTGCGGCGTGTCGTCGCCCGCGGCGCGCAGCTCCCCATCGCCGTAGGTGGCGGCGATGACCGACGCATCGAGCTGGCGGTACTCGACACCGATCGAGAGTGGCCCGGCCGTCACGTAGCGCGTGTGCTCCGGCACGGGCGGCACCGGCGTACCTTCGTAGTGCGTCCCGATCATCACGGTCACACTAGGACGATGGGGCTCACGTTGCAGCCCGTCGCGCCGGGGATGGGGAGCGGCGCGAGCACGAGTGCGGCGGTGGCCTGGCCCGGCTCAAGGGCGGCGCGCAGCCGTGAGAAGTCGCAGTTGTCCACGAGCACGAGCCCGATTGCCCAGTTGAGCAGGTGCACGGGCGCACGGGGCTCGTCCCCACCGAAGGCGTCGAGGAAATCCCAGCAGACGAGGCTCACGCGGTGGGCTTCGATCCAGCGCGCGCCGTCCTCGCCCACGCCGGGGCGGTGCTCGGGCGCCACTTGCATCCCGTCGGCCTCGAACCGGTCGCGCCCCATGTCCACGAGCAGGGCATCGCCGGGCTCCACGGCCACGCCGGCGCGTGACAGCGCCGCGTCGAAGTCGGCGCCGCTCACGGGATGGTCGGCGTCCACCCACCGCACCCCGCGCACGCCCGGCACGTCGACGTACACGGCGCGGGTGACGATGCCGCCGCGTGCGAGTTCGGCGACCGAGGGCGCGCCCGGCGCGCCGGCGATGTGCCCCCCGCAGAACGTGCCGTCCAGGGCGATGTGGTTGATGCCGTCGAGGTGCGTGTTCGACACGCCGTGGCAATCGAGCTCGACGTGGTCGCTCCCCATCCCGATGGGGCCGTCGCTGTAGAACACCTCGACGCGGAACGCCGGGCGCCCGTCGCCGCGGTTGGACACCCCTTCCGCGAGCTCACGGCAGAGATCGACGGAGCGCCCGCTCCGGATGGCGGCGCGCCAGCGGGCGCGCGCCGCGTCATCGATGTGGCGCAGGGTGCCGCGGCGTTCGCCCACTGGGTAGGCGGCGGCGAGGCTGCGCAACCAGGCCAGGTACTCCGGGGCGACGACCGACTCGGGACCGGGCATCAGCCGTCCACCCCCAGGCCGCCGCCGCCGGAGGTCTCGACGACAAACGCGTCGCCGGCGAAGAGCGGGTACCCCACGGCCTTGGCGGGGATCGCGTGCTCTTCCCCCGAGGGCGCCACCCGCACGAACCGCCCTGGCCGGCCGGCGCCACCGCCGGCGAACCCCTCCGGGCCGCGTGCCATGCGGTCCCCCCGCGTATCGACGACGGCGTCGGCCAGCAGACGGATCACGGTGCGCGTCCCCCTCCCGCCGTGCCACCGTCCAGTGCCGCCCGAGCCCTCGATCACCTCGACCCGCTCGATGCGCAGCGGCAGGCGCGCTTCGATGGCTTCGACCTGTGGGACCAGGTTGCGCCCGCCGCCGAACAACCCGCCCGTCGCATCGGCCCCGTCGCGCCCGTGCCGCGCTCCCATCCCACCGAAGTCGAACGCGTTGTGCACCCACGACCCGTCGGTGCCGGCGATGGAGAAGGGGTGGATGAGGCCCGACGCGGCGACGGCGTGGTCCGGCCGCGCCTGCGAGAGGGCGCGGTAGATCGCTTCGACGGCCGCCGACACCACCGGGTAGCGGCCACCGCCGGGCCGGGGGCGGCCGGGGTTCACGAGGGTCCGGGCCGGGAGGCGCACACGGACGACATCGAAGCAGCCTTCGTTGGTGGGGATCGTGGGGTCGAGGAAGCAGCGTACGGCGTACATCGCGCCGGACATGACCTGGGAGAACCCGGCGTTGACGCTCGCCGGGACCTCACCGTCAGTCCCTTCGAAGTCGACCACCGCCGCGTCGGCCGAGACCGTCACCGATACACGTACGACCAGCGGTACCCCGGTACGGATGCCGTCGTCGTCGATCGCGTACTCACCGCGGTAGGTCCCCGGGGCCAGTGCGGCGACCTCGTGGCGCATCCGCGTTCGGGTGTAGGAGATGGCGTCATCGGCGGCGGCCGCGAACCCGTCGGCGCCGTAGCGCTCAACGAGCGCCTCGACCCGACGCGCGGCAACTGCCGTCCCTGCGACCAGCGCACGTACGTCGCCGAGCACCCGATCTGGCTGGCGGCTGTTGGCGGCCAGCACCGACAGCATGTCCGCGACGAGGCCTCCGGATGTCGCGACCTTCACGGGCGGCAACTGCAGCCCTTCGAGGAAGACTTCGTCCGCGGTCGCCGCGATCCCGCCGGCCGACTGGCCCCCGAGATCGGCGACGTGGATGAGCGTGCCGGTGAAGTATGCGGGCGCTCCCCCGACGAACACTGGGCGCAGCAGGATCAGGTCGTTGGCGTGGATCCCGCCGCGGTAGACGTCGTTGGTCAGGAAGACGTCGCCCGGGGCCATCGACGCAGGCGAGTGGGCATCGAGGACGAACGGCAGCGTGCACCGCAGGCTGGCGCTATGGGCGAGCGACGTCGATGCGGAGTGGCCGATGAGCCGCCCACGAGCGTCCAGGACCGCCGCGGCTGCGTCGGCGCCTTCGAGGATGTAGATCGAGTACGCGCCTCGGACCACCACGATGCCGGCCTCCTCTGCTGCCACCGCGATGGCGTTGCGGAAGACCTCGCCGTCGAGGGCGCTCGTCACGCCCCCGTCCCCGCCTTCTGCGCCTTCTGCGCCTTCTGCGCCGCCTCCGCCGCGGCCGAGGGCTGCATCCTCACGGTGCCGTCACCCAGCACCTGCGCCCACCACCCCGGGGGGACCACGAGCGTGGACTCCGGCTCTTCGAGAAGGACCGGCCCGTCGAACCGCTCGCCCGGCGCGCAGGCTTCGCGTGCCACGACGGGCGTTTCGACCGGCGCGCCGAAATAGGCGGTCCGGTGCCGGTCGTACCGCGCCGCGCCACGCCCGGCGCGCGGCTGCGGGCGGGGGACGCGGCGCGTCGCTCGCGCCCGGAAGGTCACCAGCTCGACCGGGTCGCGCAGGTCGATGCCGTACTCGCCCCGGTAGCGCTCGTACAACGCCTCAGCCACTGCGCGCGGGTCCAGCCGCCCGGCGGGCAACGCGATCGTCACCTCGTGGCCCTGGCCCGCATATCGCGCATCGACGCTGCGGTCGATGTCGGCACCGTCGCCGATGGCTCGTGCCGCCTCCATCGCCAGGCCGGCGAGCAGCGCCTCGAGCTCGTCGGGGTCGGCGAGATCGGCGCGCACGAGCCGGGTCGCCGCCCGGTCGGTGCGGAGATCGGCCGACAGGAGCCCGACTGCCGAACCGACACCCGCGCGGGGCGGCACGAGCACGGTCACGATCCCGAACTGCTCGGCGACGCGCGCCGCGTGGGCCGGAGCGGCACCACCGAGGCAGACGAGGGCGAAGTGGCGGGGGTCGATCCCCCGCGCCACGGTGACCGTGTGGATGGCGGTGGCCATGGCGGCGTTGACGATGTCGTGCACCGCCGATGCGGCCGCCAGCGCGTCCACGCCGATGGCGTGCTCGAGGGCCGTCTCTGCCAGCGCGGTGTCGAGCGGAAGGGCACCGGACGTGGCGAGGTAGCCGAGGACGAGGTCGGCATCGGTGACGGTGGCGTCGGTGCCCCCGCGGCCGTAGCAGGCTGGCCCGGGTTGGGCGCCTGCAGACCGCGGGCCGACGCGCAGGGCGCCGGCGGCGTCGAGCCACGCAATGCTGCCGCCGCCCGCACCCACCTCGGCGAGGTCGATGGCGGGGATGCGGACCGGCGTCCCGGTGCCCGCGCGTCGGCCGCCGAAGCTGCCCTTCCCGCCGACGTGGAACTGGTAGGTGATGTCCGCCTCACCGCCGCGGACGACCCCCGCTTTGGCGGTGGTCCCGCCCATGTCAAAGGAGATGACGTCGCCGACGCCGAGGCGCTGCCCGACCTGCGCCGCGGCGATGACACCCGCAGCGGGCCCGGACTCGATCGTGTACACGGCACGCGCCGCGGCCAGGGCCGCGGGCATGACGCCGCCGCTGCACTCCATGACGTGCACCGGGGCCGTCACGCCAATGGCGCGCAAGCGGGACCCCAGCCGGTCCAGGTAGGCCGACATCACGGGGCCGACCGACGCGGACACGACCGTGGTCGTGGCCCGCTCGTATTCGCGCACCTCGGGGAGCACCTCGCTCGAGCAGGCGACGACGGTGCCGGTCGAGAGCGCGTTACGGCAGATCTCGGCCAGGCGCTGCTCGTGCACCGGGTTGGCGTAGGCGTGCAGGAGGCAGATGGCGACGCCCGCCACGCCGAGGCGACGGACCTCAGCGGCGACGGTGCGCGCGCCTTCCTCGTCGAGCGGGATGATGACCTCGCCGGCAGGGCCAACGCGCTCACGGACCTCGAAGGTGCGGTCGAGGGGCACGGGCGGCGGTGCGGGGTCGAAGAACAGGTCGTAGCGTTCCTCTTCCACCCGTGCCTGGCGCCCGAGCCACAGCATCCAGCGGAACCCTTCGGTGCCGATGAACGCGATCGGCGCGCCGCGGCGCTCCAGCACGAGGTTGGTCGCCAGGGTCGTCCCGTGGACGACCCGGTCGATACGCGTGGGCTGCACGGAGGGCGCCCGGGCGAGGACATCGGTGACCCCGGCGATCACCGCGTCAGTCGGGTCTGCCGGTGTGGACAGCAGTTTGGAGACGACGATGTCGCCGTCATCGGTAGCCAGGACGACGTCGGTGAACGTCCCGCCGATGTCGGCGGCGAGGACGTCCACGCGTCAGGTTCGAGCGGCCGCGGCGCTGGCGTCCACGAACTCCTTCGGCATCATCGACTCGGGGAACCGGTACAGGTCGACGGCGTTGTCCCAGAGGACCTTGCGCTTCGACTCGATCGGGATGAGGTCAGGTTCGAGGGCGAGGAAGTACTCCGTCGCGTGGGGGAACTTCGAGTCGGGGTGCGGGAAGTCCGTTTCGTAGACGATGTGGTCGTCGCCCATCCAACGGATGACGTCCGCCACGAAGCGGTCCTCGCTCTCTGTCGAGATCCAGCAGTTGCGCTTGAAGTAGTCGGTTGCCGACATGCTGAGCTCTGGGAACTCGGCACCGGCGAGCTCGAAGTGCTCGTCGAGCCGGTGGAGCCACGACGGGAGCCAGCCGCAACCCGCCTCCATGTACGCGCAGCGCAGCCGCGGGAACCGCTCGAACACTCCCTGCGTGATCATCGAGACGACAGCGGACTGCGCCTCGTGCGGGTGGACGACCGTGTGCCACTCGGTGAAGGAGCGGAAGCGCTCTGACCCGGCACTGACGCCGTTGAGGCCCATGAACTCGTGGGTGGCGAACGCACAGTCGAGGTCCTGCAACAGCTCGTACAGCGGGTCGTAGTAGCGGTCGCCGAGGTTGCGCCCGTTGAAGTGGTTCGGGCGCGCCCAGAAGCAGCGGGTACCGAGGTGGTCGTACGCGTACTGCACCTCTTCGACCGCGCGCGTGATGTCGTTGAGGGCGACAGGGCCCGACGCGACGACGCGGCCACCTGACGCCTCGCTCATCTCCTGGCCCCACCGGTTGTAGGCGCGCACCATCCCCGCCTGGAGCTCGGGATCGATGCCGAACGTCCACGGGTCGTACTCGGGGCCGTAGATGACCATCATGTCGACACCCTCGGCCTCGAGGGCTTTCGCGACCAGGTCGCCGCGGAACCCCTGCTCGAAGATCTCGGCGCCGTACTTGGCGATGCGGTCGTCGGCCGTCCACTTGATGAACTGGTTGAAGTCGCCGTACATCATCGTCGGGTGCTGCGTCCAGCGGTCGTCGACCACCGTCGGGTTGTAGCTGTGCTTCGCGCCGGTCTCCTTCCGGCCGACGCGGTCCTTGAACTTCTTGTCGAGGTGCCGGCTCCAGAGGTCGAGCGGGTACACGACATGGGCGTCGGCATCGAACACTTTGAACCCGTTGCGCATGCGGGTCATGGTACGTCCAGGCCCGCTCCTGTCGCCGCTGCGGCCGGCGCCGAGCGCGCCCCGGGCGGGGGCGGGCCTGTGGTCCGGCGGCCCTAGTCCAGGACCTCGGGCTCCGCGGTCGTGACCTCGGTGAAGTAGGGCATGAAGCTCAACCGACCGATTTCGGGGGAGCCGACCTGGCGGGCCGTCGCGGCGGCGTGCTCCGGCGCGATCGGGCGCGGCCGGCCCACCGCCTCGGCGAGCAGCTGGGCCTCGCACGCCGCTTCGAGGGAGAGGAACCACCACACCGCTTCCTCGACGCTGCCCCCGACGGTAAGCAGCCCGTGGTTGCTGAGCACCACCGCCTTGTGGGCCCCGAGCGTGGCGGCGATGGCCACGCCCTCGCTCGCCTCGAGGACGGGCCCGTGGTACTAGTCGAACAGCACGTGGTCGCCGTAGAAGGCGCATGCATCCTGGGAGATCGGGTCGAGCAGCCGGCCGAGCGTGGACCACGCCCGTCCGTGCTTCGAATGGGCGTGCGCGGCGGAGACCACTTCTGGCCTGGCGCGGTGCACCGCCGAATGGATGGCGAACGCGGCGAGGTTGACCTGCCCGTCCCCCTTCACGACCACGCCGTCAGCGTCGACGAGGATGAGGTCGGACACCCGCATGAGCGAGAACGGCCGCCCGACGGGGTTCACCCAGAACCGGTCGGCGTCGTCGGGGTCCCGCGCCGATAGGTGCCCGGCGACACCGGCGGCGAAGCCGTACCGCCCGAACAGGCGGCACCCAACGGCGAGGTAAGCCAGGCGCCGCTCACGCTCCTCGGCGATGGAACTGGCCGGGGGCGGGAGCAGGGCGGTGATGACGTCGCGCGCCTGCCGGCTCAAGCCGTCATCAACCGACGTCATCAGGTCACCACTCTAGTGACGCCCCTCGCCTACCGCCCCCGAGCGGGGCCGCCTCGAGCTCGTCGCTCGAGCTCACCGATGCGCGCCAGTTCGCGCTGGACCTCGTCGAGCCTGGCCTGCAGCAGCGCCACCTCGGCGCCGAAGACCGCGAGCGCGGCGGGGACGTCGTACTCCTCGGCGGGCTCGTCGGGCACGACCGGCACGCTGCCGCCGAGCCGCCGAGCGAACGTCTCCCGGCTGATCGTCACCGACTTGCGGCTACACAACCGGCACGCCGGGTGGACACGCCGCCAGCCGCTCAGGCCGCGGCCGCTTTCAACGAACACCTCCGCGGGGGCGCCGCACGAGCACCGGCCCAGCCGCACGGCGCGGACGCGCTGGCGTGCGTACCGGAGGCCCTCCTCGTAGCGGATGAACCGGCCGCTCGCAGCCACCTCGAGCAAGACGGTGGCGCGGTAGTGCTCGTCGCACGCCATCGCCCGGGCGCGGTCGAGTGTGTGGAAGCAGTAGAACCCGCACCCGCAACCGCGCTTGGGCACGACGTGGCGATGGTTCCAGACGCAGACGCCGTCGGCGACGGCGCCGTAGACCTGCCGGGCGCCGGTGACCAGGCCGACGAACGCCGCACGGCTCCCATCGGTGGACACGAGGGCGTGGGCCAGCTTGTACCCGGGGAGCGGCCCGGGAGGGTGCTCTTCGGGGAGCGCGGGCCGCACGAACCACGGCCGCACGGGCGACGCCTCCTACCGCGTGGTCGCCGGCGCGTGCGCATCGGCCGCTCGCACGGCCGGTCGCCCCTCGCGCGGCGCGCGGGTGCTTTGCTCGCGGGTGCTGTGCTCGCGGGTGCTGTGCTCGCGGTCACCGGCCGCCGCGACGTCGCCGTTGTCGACGGCGACCCCGGTCGACTGTTCCTTGCCGAGGTGCATGGGTCCTCCTTCCGGTTGCCTACCGACGTCGTACCCGCACCCCGTCGGTCTCACCCCGCCCCCGCCGATCATGCGAAGACCCGACGCCTACGCTGGCGGGGGTGCGGCAACCGCAGCTGTACTTCAACGGCGCCTGCTCGAAATGCCGGACCGCCCAGGGACTGCTCGCCGACGCCGGCGTCGAGGTCGAGCTGGTGCGCTACCTCGAGCGCGCGCCCACGGTGGCGGAGCTGCGCGACCTGATGCGGCTGCTCGGCATCGACGACCCGCGGGGGATGATGCGCACGTCTGAGCCGGACTACGCCGCCCTCGGCCTGGGGGCCACCTCGTCGGCCGAGGAGCTGCTGGAGGCGATCGCGTCACACCCGATCCTGCTCGAGCGCCCGATCTTCGTCCGAGACGGCCGAGCGGTGGTGGGGCGCCCGCCGGAGCGCGTCCTCGAGCTGCTCCCGCCGCCCTAGCCAAGGCCGTGCTCGCGGAGCCAGGCAGCCGCCCGTCGCGGTGACGCCTGCGCCAGCCACGCGTCCTGGATGATCTCGGCGAGCTCGTCGCGGGTCAGCTCGCCGATCCTGCTGGCGCGCACGAGCACCGACGGGTGCCCGTCGAAGTGGTGCGTCGTGAAGAAGGGCGACGCCTCGTCCTGGACGAGGGCCTGCTTGTCCGCGTCGGAGGCGACCCAGAGCACGATGACATCGTCGTAGCGCTGCCCCGTCACGGGGTCGACCGCATCGGGGCGCGGCGTACGGAAGAACACGAACGACTTGGAGCCGACCTGGTACACCGGGTTGCCCGCCCGGCCGTGCACCACCGTCACGTAGGGCATGGCGGCGACCAGCTCGTGGACGTCCTGCAGCCGAGCGCGGCGTGCCACGACCGGAGCGTACGTGCACGCGAGCGCGCGCCCGCGGTCCTGGGTGCGCCTATCGTGCCGGCCACGACGGCTCTTCACGATGTTCGCCCCTTCCAGGTCAGCGTCGCGGACGATGACATCGACGACCTGCGCCGCCGCCTTGCCGCCACCCGCTGGCCGGACGCGCTCCCCGGCGTGGGGTGGGACTACGGCGTCGACGCCGCCTGGCTCCGCGACCTGTGCGGGTACTGGGCGGAGGGGTTCGACTGGCGTACCCAGGAGGCGCGGCTCAACGCGGTGCCGCAGGCCGCCGTCGCCGTCGACGATGCGCGCGTCCACTGCGTGCATGTGCGGGGGCGTGGGCCGGCGCCGATGCCGCTTGTGCTGACGCACGGGTGGCCGAGCACCTTCTTCGAGTTCTACAAGGTGGTCGGGCCGCTGACCGACCCGGGCGCGCACGGCGGCGACCCCGCCGACGCCTTCGACGTCGTGGCCCCGTCGCTCCCGGGCTACGGCTTTTCGAGCCCGCCCCGAGAGCGGGGTGTCAACGCATCGCGTGTCGCCGATATGTGGGCGGCCCTGATGTCGGCGCTGGGGTACGACCGGTTCGCGTCCCACGGGGGCGACTGGGGGTCGGCGGTCACCACGGCCCTTGGCGCCCGCTACCCGGAGCGCATGATCGGGCTCCATCTGACGATGGCCGCGCCACCGGTTGAGCCGTCGTCGCTCGTGGGCGCCCAGCGGGTGTGGTGGGACGAGCTCCAGCGCTACCGGGACCGGGAGTGGGGGTACGTCCACCTCCAGCGGACGAAGCCCCAGACGCCGGCGTTCGCGCTCACCGACTCCCCGGTCGGGCTGGCGGCGTGGGTCCTCGAGAAGTGGTGGCGCTGGAGCGACTGCGCGGACGCGGACGGGAACCGCGACCTGGGCCGCGTGTACACGCGCGACGAACTCCTGACGAACGTCTCGATCTACTGGTTCACCGCGTCCATCGGGCCGTCGATGCGCCTGTACTACGAGTCGTTCGGGCCGGGTGCCTCCATCGCCCAGCCACACCGGGTCGACGTCCCTACGGGGCTGTCGCTGTTCAAGGACCCGAACGCCCCTCCCCGCGAGCTTGTCGAGCCGTGGTACGACCTGCGCCGCTATACGACGATCGACCGTGGTGGCCATTTCCCCGCGTTGGAGAACCCCGACGCCCTGGTGCACGAGCTGCGCGAGTTCTTCCGCCCGCTGCGCTCGGGCGGGCCTTGGTAGGTTCGGGCATGCGCGCCTGGCGGGTGCACAGCACGGGGGAGCCGCACGAGACGTTCGTGCTCGACGACATCCCCGAGCCGACGGCGGCGGACCTGGAGGGCCTGGGGATGGGGCTCGCGGGCTGGGAGCCGGTGGCGGGAGGCAAGCAGCCGTTCACCGACTGGGTCCTCATGCGCATGACGGCGGCGGCCCTAGCGCTCCCCGACGTGACGACGAGCCGCGGGACGTACCCCGTCCCGGTGACGCGGCCGTACGTGCCGGGCCAGGAGGGAGTCGGCACCGTCATCGACGCCGGCCCGGGGAGGCGCGACCTCCTCGGCAAGCGCGTGGCCGCGGTGACGATGCAGCCCTGGGGCAGCCTGGCGGAGAGGCCGTCGGCGTGTCGACGATCTTCGAGGTGCCCGAAGGCATGAGCGACGAGCAGGCGGCGGGCTTCTTGATCCCTGCGCACACGGCGTACCACGCCGCGGTCCGCCGCGGCGGTGTCACGGCCGGCGAGACCGTGGCCGTGCTCGGCGCCGCCGGTGGGGTGGGCGCGGCCATCGTGCAGATCTGCGTGGCGCAGGGCACCCGCGTGATCGCCGTCGTGGGAAGCGAGGAGAAGGCGGCGTTCTGCCGGTCATTGGGCGCAGACGCGGTCGACCATTCCGCGGGCGACTTCGTCTCTGGGCTCCGCGACGCCACCGGTGGCCGCGGCGTCGACGCCGTGCTCGACCCCGTGCAGGGGCACATGGGTGCCGCGGCCCGGGGCGCACTCGTGCCGAATGGTCGCCATGTCGTCTGCGGCCATGCCGGCGGGTTGATCGCGCACGACCCGAGCTTCTACCTGTACAACCACACGATCGTGGGAGTCACCCTCGGCGGGTACCCCCGAGAAGAGATGCAGCGCATCCATGCCGAGACCCACGCTGCCCTCGGCGGGTGGCTCTCCGAGGGGCGCTACCGCCCGACCGTGACGCGGTGCGTGGCGTTCGACGCGGTCCCGGGCGCGCTCACCGATCTGGCGGCGCGCAGGACGATCGGCAGGGTCGCGGTGCGGATCGAGTAACGCCTCGTCGCGCTACGCCGGGGCCGGCCCGTCGACGTTGATGGTGGGCGGCCCGTGCCCGGCACGCACCACGACGAGGTGGCTCTCCTCATGCCCGTGGTTCGACTCGCGATGGACGGCGCCTTTCGGCACATGCACGAAGTCGCCGGCGACCGCGTCGATGACGTCGCCGCCGCCCGGCCCTGACTCCATGCGCAGGCTCCCGCGTGCGATGTAGATCGACGACTCGTACTCGCCGTGATGGTGCCAGCCCGACGTCCCTCCGGGCGCCGTTCGGACGAAGCCGGCCCACAGCCCGTTGGCCTCGATGGCCCGCTCCCGCACCATCCCGGGCGTCGGGTCGGCGGCGGCCCGGTCCTCCGGCCGCACGAGCCGCGCACGCTCGGCTGTCATGTCGACAGTCTGCCCGTGCCGCAACGTGCCGTGCTGAGGGCCGCGCCTCGGCGGGAGTAGGCGCCGGACCGGCGGGGAACACCTTCGGGCATGGTCGACCAGCGACGTGCACGGTCCCGGGCCGCGGAGCGCCTCCCCGAGGAGGCGGTGGGCGACGCCGATGTCGCGACGGCGATGGCTGAGGCTGTGCTGGAGGAGTCCGACGAGCGCCAGGACGGGCGCGGCGGGCGCGTCGAGCACCGCACGTCGCGCGACGCCACGCCACCGCCGGCCGGGTAGCGCGCGGCGCTGCCGGGCAGCGTCGCGCCCACGGGGCTCCGTTACGCTCCGGGGACCGTGACCACGTACTCGCCCTCCCACGTCGGGATCTGCGTCTCCGACCTCGAGCGGTCCATCCGGTTCTACTGCGATGGCCTCGGGTTCGAAGTGTCCGACCGGTTCGACCTCGACAGTACGCAGCTGCCCGGGCTGGACCGAGGGCTGGAGGTCGACGGCCCGGTCTCGGTCGTCTCGCAGATGATCGTCAACGGGCCGATGAAGATCGAGTTGCTGCACTACCCCGGCCGTCCCGCCCGCGGGACCCCGTCGAACAGCCGCGGCCTGCTGGGGTTGACGCACCTGTCGTTCTCCGTGGACCAGGTCGACGACGCCGCAGCGCGGCTGCTCGAGTACGGCGCCACCCTGGTCGAGGGGACGCGTGCCGACGTCGGGGTCCCGATCGTGTTCCTCACCGATCCGGACGGGACGCGGGTGGAGCTCATGGGCCGCTGACCGGCCCGCGAGGCCGCCCTGCGGCGGGCGGTGGCCGGCGCGCGGCGCGCGGGGCCGGTCTCGGGGCCGGCGCTACGCTCCGCCCAGAGCGAGGGGGTGCGCATGGGTGATCTGCTGGTGCGGGGCGGCCGCGTGATCGACGGCACCGGGCGCCCCGCCGTCACGGCCGATGTCCGGGTCCGCGGAGACGTGATCGTCGAGGTCGGTCCGTCGCTGGCTAACGACGGTGAGCAGGAGCTTGACGCGGGGGGTGCGTTCGTCACGCCCGGCTTCATCGACATCCACACCCACTACGACGGGTCGATCTGGTGGGACCCGAGCGTGGACCCCATGCCGCAGCACGGTGTCACGACGGTCGTCACCGGCAACTGTGCCATCTCCCTCGCTCCCCTCAACCCCGAGGACCAGGGGGCGCTCACCGACATGTTCTGCTACATCGAGGACCTCCCGGTCGGCCCGGTGTCGACAGCCGTGCCGTGGACGTGGCGTACGTGGGCCGAGTACCGCGGGGCGTTCAATGCCATGGGAGCCAGCTGCAACGTCGCGCCGCTCGTCGGCCACAGCAACATCCGCATGGCCGTACTCGGTCAAGAAGCATTCGACCGTGCTGCGTCGGAGGACGAACGCGCGCAGCTCATCGCCCTCACGCTGGACTGCATGGACGCGGGCGCGTTCGGGGTGTCGCTGAGCTTCGTCGACCTCGACAGCAAGGGCCGGCGTGTCCCGAGCCGGCTCGCATCGCCCGACGAGCTCCGCGACCTCGGGAGCGCCCTCGCCGGCACCGGGCGGGGCTTGGTGCAGTACGTCCCCCGCTTCATGCGGACCGACGGGTACCTGAAAGACATCGACCGCGTCGCCGCAGCCTGCGGCGAGGCGGGCGTCGCGCATACGTACGCGCCGGTGCTGACCGGGCGCCGGTCGCGAGAGACCACGGATGCGGTCATGGCGCACACCAATGACGTGCGCGCGTCCGGTGGGCGGGTATGGCCACAGGTATCGCCGCGGTCGGGGTTCGACACACGGGTCGTGTTCGACGGGTCGACGGCGCCGTACGCCGGGATGCCGGCGTGGGCCGCGATGGCGGGCGCGCCGTGGGACGAGAAGGCAGCCATGCTCGCGGACCCCGCGTGGCGGGAGCGGGCGCGCGACGACTGGGCGAGCACGGCGTTCACCCTGTTCCCCAAGCACGCGCTCGAGACGTTCGTGGTGAGCGCGGTCAGCAACCCGGCACTCCGCGAGTACGAAGGCCTCCCCTTCCGCCGGGTGTTGGACGCACGCCCGGGTCACCCAGCCGATGTGCTGGCGCAGTGGGTGCTGGAGACCCGTGCAGAACCCAACCTGGTCCGGCCCGGTTCGGGTGACGAAGACCCCGACCACATGGCCGCCCTGCTGGCCGACGAGGGCACGCTTGTCGGCGCGAGTGACGCGGGTGCGCATGTGCTGCTGTTCTGCGGGGCCGGCGACACCACGCTCCTGCTGACGCGCCACGTCCGTTCCCGCGGTGACCTCAGCCTCGAGACCGCGGTGCACAAGCTCACGGGCCAGGCCGCGTCGGCATTCGGCATCCGTGGCCGCGGCGTCGTGGCGCCCGGGTATGCCGGCGACCTGACGGTCTTCGACCTCGACGAGCTGGCGTACGAGCGCGAGGTACTCGTTGGCGACATGCCCGGCGGGGCGAAGCGCTTCACCCGCCCGGGAGCGGGGTTCCGCGCCACCGTCGTCGCCGGGACGGTCACCCAGGAGGGTGGCGTCGCCACGGACGCGCGCCCGGGGCGGATGCTGCACTCGGCGCTGGCCTGACCGCGGCGGCCGCCTGCACACCGACGGTGCTGTTCGAGCAGCGCTTCTGGCCCCTGATCGCCGACGGTTCGGTCACCGTGACGTTCCGTCGCTGGCGGCGGCCGCAAGCGCGCGCCGGGCGGCGGCAACGCACCCCCGCTGGGATCATCGAGATCGACGGCGTCGACGTGGTCGACCCCGCCTCGGTCTCGGACGAGGACGCGGCGCGCGCCGGCTACGAGGATGCCGCGTCACTGCTCGCCGGCCTCCGTGGCCGGCCGGGCGACCCGGTGTACCGGATCGCGTTCCACGCCGTGCACGAACCCGACCCCCGGTCCGTGCTTGCCGCGTCCGACCGCCTCGCTCCTGAGGACATCACGGAGATCGACCGGCGGCTCGACCGCCTTGACCGGGCCAGCAGCCACGGGGCGTGGGCCCGCGAGGTGCTCGCGGAGATCGCGGCGCGTCCCGGCGTGCGCGCCCCCGACCTCGCGGCGTCGTTCGGGCGGGAGACGCAACCGTTCAAGGCTGACGTCCGCAAGCTCAAGAACCTCGGGCTGACGATCAGCCTCAAGGTCGGCTACGAGCTGTCGCCGAGGGGGAACGCCTACCTGGCGGCGCGCCAATCTCGCTGAGCCCGGTCGACGGGTATCGTCTTGCCGTGGAGCCGGGGGGCCTGGTCGACGCTGACGAGGCGGACCTCATCGAGTTCTGTTACGCGCAAGGCTGGACCGACGGCCTGCCCGTCGTCCCCCCGACCCCCGACAAGGTTGCCGCGGCGGTCGAGGCATGCGGTCGCCCGCCTGACGATGTCGTCTGCAGCTACCCGGAGCGCCAGCGTGACGTCACGGTGCAGCACATCGCCGCCAACGCAGTGATGGCCGGCTGCCGCCCCGAGTACCTCCCAGTCGTCGTCGCCATCATCGAGGCGATGGCGGACGGGGGTGTCGGGCTGCACGCCGTGAACGCCACCACCGGAGGCTCCGCGATCGGCTTCATCGTGAACGGCCCCGTGCGCGCCGCCCTCGGGATGAACTGGCGGGGCAACGTCCTCGGGCCGGGCAACCGAGCGAACTCGACCATCGGGCGCGCCGTGCGACTCACGCAGATCAACGCGTTCGGGTCGGTGCCGGGCGCGGGGAACGAGGCCGTGACGGGCACCGTCGGGCCACCGATCCTCGATCGGGCGACCGTGGGCCAGCCTGCCAAGTACGCCGGGTACCACATCGTCGAGAACGAGGAGGACTACCCGCTGCTGCGCCCGCTGCACACCGAGCGCGGCTTCGAGGCGGGGGACAGCGTCGTCACCGTTTTCGGGACGGCGGGCCACGTCCAGTGGTCGGCGCATGCGGACGGGACGGCGGACGCGATCGTCGCCACGCTGTGCCAGTACCTCACGGGGACGGGCCGGCTGGGTGGCAGCTTCTGCGTGATCGTGGTCCCACCTGAGTGCGCCGACATCTTCGTCCGTGACGGCTGGACGAAGGCGGACATCCGCCGCGCCGTATTCAGCGGCACCACGCGTTCACTGGCGTGGGTGAAGCAGAACGGCTGGGCGCTCGACGGCGGCCTCATGCGCCGGCGCGGCGGCACCCCCGAGCCTGGCGACGCCGAGGTGGCCGTCGCGATCGCCCGGTCGCCGGAGGACATCCTCGTCGTGGTCGCCGGCGGCCCGGCCGGCGCGTTCGTCCATGGCCTGTTCCCCTACGGTGGCCTCACCAGCCGCCGCGTCCTGATCCCCAAGGAGGCAGCATGAAGCTCGTCGATCCTGTCGCCCGCCCGACGCGTGTCGCGGCCCAGCTCGCGCCCCGGCTCCCGACGCTCGAGGGAGCGACCATCGGCCTCTGGTCCAACCAGAAGCTCAATGCGAACGAGTTGCTCGGCTGCGTCGAAGCGGAGTTGCGAGCACGGCATGGGATCGCCGGCACCGTGTGGGGCACGTACCACCCTGCCCGGGTGATGAAGGCGAACGAGTGGGGCCTCGTCGACCGGTGCGATGCGGTGGTGCTCACGCACGGCGATTGAGGGAGCTGCTCGTCGAGCGGTCTGCTCAACCAAATCGCCATCGAACAGCGGGGCATCCCCGCCATGCTGATCGGCACCGATCGGTTCCGCTCGGTGCTGGAAGCGACGCGCCAGCTGAGCGGCGTCGCGGACGCCCGGTGGGCCGAGGTCGCACACCCTCTGGGCAGCCTTGCCGAGGCGGACCTCCGGGACCGTGCCCGGGCGGCTGTGGACCAATTCGAGTCCATCGTTGTGCTGGCACGCACGCCGGTGTGAGCGGCCGTCCGCCCGAGGCGAACGCCGTCCGTCTCAGCGGCGCGTGGCGGTGGCGAGGAACACCGGGAACGGCGCCCCGCCGCGGTCGACGTGGCCGCATGCCCGGAAGCTGACATCGCCGAAGCCGGCACCGACGAGGAGGCGTTCGAGCTCGTCGCGCCGGAACCCGTGATGGCCGTGGAACCCCTCTCCGTGGAACGAGCCGTCTTCCTCCTCGAGGTCGGCAATGCACAGGTGGCCGCCCGGCCGGAGCAGTCCGGCAAAGGCGGCCAGCACGGGCTCGAGGTCGGCGATGTGGTGCAGCGTCATGGCGGTGACGACCATGTCGAATTGCTCGCCAGCCGGTGCCGGTGCGCTCGACAGGTCGATGTCCCAGATGCGCGCACCGCGCAAGGCCCCTGACCCGGCCTTGCGTTCCATCACGGCGCGCATGCCGGCCGACGTATCGGCAAGCGTGAGCGGGCCGACGGCGTCGCGCAGGGCTTCGCTCACGAGCCCTGTGCCGGCGCCGTACTCCAGCAGCCGCGTCTGCTGGTCGAGGGGAACGGCGTCCTTGATCGTCGCCGCCACCTGCTGCGCCCGTGCGACCTTGGCCGGGTCGTCGTCCCATGTGGCGGCCCGCTCATCGAAGCTGGCGTACCGGTCAGCGTCGTCGGCCGCGTGCGTGTGGTCCACAACGCGACACCCTAGAGGTCGCCCCCGCGGTGGCGGTCGTCGCCACCCGCGGCGTCGGTCGAGCCCACGGCGCGACGGGCGGGCCCGAAGTAGCGTCACGCGACGGGAACGGGGAGGGGCGGGCGATGGAGTTCTGCGAGCGGTACGGCCCGTGGGCGGTCGTCGCCGGGGCGTCTGAAGGCATCGGGGCGTCGGTGTCGAGGCTCCTCGGCGAGCGCGGGGTCAACGTCGTGCTCGTCTCGCGCCGCCAGGGCGCGCTCGACGAGGTGGCGTCGACCGTCCAGACCTCCACCCGCACCGTGGCGCTCGACCTCAGCATCCGGGATGCGGACGCCGCCCTCGCGGCGGCGACCCAGGACCTCGACGTCGGCCTCCTCGTGTACAACGCCGGCGCGGACCCGTACGCGTCCAGGTTCCTCGACCAGCCGCTCGAGTCGTGGGCCGGGCTCGTGCGGCGCAACGTCGACAATGTGCTCGGGGCGAGCTACCGCTTCGCGAAGCCCATGGCGGCGCGAGGCCATGGTGGCATCGTCCTGGTCACGTCGGGGGCGGCCTGGGCCGGCGGCGCGTACATCGCGGCGTACGGCGCGTCGAAGGCGTTCGACCTGGTCCTCGGCGAGGCCCTCTGGGCCGAGCTCAAACCGCTCGGTGTCGATGTGCTGTCGATCGTGCTCGGGATGACGGACACGCCGGCGTTCCGCCGCATGCTGCACGGCAGGGACATGCCGGGCATCGCGAGCGCCGACGACGTGGCCCGGGACATGCTTGACAACCTGGCCGACGGCCCGACTTGGCCGCCCGCGGCGTCGCCGTTCGGCGCGATGACCCGCCGTGAGGCCGTTGAGCTCATGAGCCAGGGGAGCGCGTTCCTGGCCGAGTGACCGCCGCCGCCGAACGACAGCAGGAGGCCCGATGACGGAGCAGGACATCGCCGAGGTGGTTGCCCGCCTCGCCCGCCTCGAGGACGAGGCGGCCATCCGCACCACGTTGTACGCCTACGGGAGTGCCCTCGACTACGGCGACCGCGACCAGTTCCTCGACTGCTTTACCGCCGATGCTGACTACGTCGTGTCCATGCGCATCGGCACGTCCGGGGCGTTCGCGTTCTCCGGCCGCGATGAGCTCGGCGCCTACTTCGATGGCCACACGCACGCCCCGGCGGCGTGGCACAAGCATGTGACGACGAACGCGACCGTGATGGTCAACGGGAACGCAGCCTGGGCGACGAGCTATTTCCTGCGCGTCGATGCCGACGCCGAGGCGGGTCCGGCGACCGTGCTCGCCTCCGGCCGCTACCGCGACGAATTGGTCCGCGATCAGGGCCGCTGGCGCATCCGGTCGAGGACGTGCGAGGTGGAGAACCTCTAGGGCGGCGGGCCAGCGCTTCACCCGAGGGGCCCGCCTGCCGAGGCTGTAGGTCGTGGAGCCCGTTGCGAGGTCCCCGGCGCGGCGGCGCGGCCCGGTCCTGTACTGGTTCCGGCCGCACACCACGCCCGCTGGCGGTGCCCCGCTCGACATCAGAGAGTGCTGGGTCGGGGTACCCCTGCCGGTGCGCCGGCCACACCCCGCGGAGGGGCCGGAGCGCTACATCGGGGTCGATGTCGCGGATCGCCGCGTCCGGCGCCTCATCCGGGACGGCGTGGCCGTCGACCCGGATGACGCGATCGCCGCCCTCGAGTTCTACGGCCACCAGAAGGCAGCGTCGTGGTGGCGGGCGCACCTGCGAGGTCGACCGGCGACGGTCGGGTTCGTCTTCCGCCGGACAGAGGGGGAGCTGATGCCGCCCCGCCTGGCGGCGATGCTGCACCCCGAGCTTGAGGACTTCGGTCTCGGCGACCAGGGCCAGCTGGACTAGGCCGGCTACTCCCGTTGCCCCGGGCAGGCGCCGCGCGTTGGGTGCGCCGGCCGGGCGCCGTGTCGGGTGGTCAGGTCTCGCCGGCGAGGCGGAGCAGGACATGCAACAGCACGTTGGCACCGGCGGTGAGCTGCGCTGGGTCGGTGTGCTCTGCCGGGTTGTGGCTCACCCCCCCGGCGCTCGGGACGAAGATCATCGCGGCGGGGCACACACGGGCGAGCATCTGCGCGTCGTGGCCAGCGCCCGACGGCATGCGGCGGACGGTGTGGCCGTGCGAGACGGCGACCGCTTCGATGCAGTCGACCAGGTCGGGCGCGAACGCAACGGGGTCGTAGCGCGCCAGCGGCGCGAGCTGAGCCGAGACGCCCTCCTCCGCGGCAAGGCGCGCAACGAACTCCGAGAGCCGCGCCTCCGCGCCGGCGAGGGCGGTCCTGTCGGTGTTGCGAAGGTCGATCGTCATGGTCGCCCGCCCGGCGACCACATTGACCAGGTTGGGGTGCAGCTCCACTCGCCCAACCGTCGCGACCTGGTCGCCACCGATCTCGTGGGCGAGCTCGCGCACGAATGTCGTGACACGTGCTGCGGCGTACGCCGCATCGCGGCGCAGCGACATGGGCGTGGTCCCGGCGTGGTTCGACTGCCCGATGAGCGACAGCTGCTGCCAGGAGATCCCTTGCACCCCCGTGACGGCGCCGATCGTCGCGCCGGCCTGCTCGAGGACAGGCCCCTGCTCGATGTGCAGTTCGACGTAGGCGAGGGGGGCCGTTCCCGGGCATGGGGTTGCCCCGTGATAACCGATCCGGTCGAGCTCGTCGCCGAGGCGGGTCCCGTCGGTCCCGGTGATGTCCCGCGCCTCCTCCACGGTCATGCCGCCGGCGTACACGAGGCTCCCCATCATGTCGGGCGCGTAGCGCACGCCCTCCTCGTTGGTGAAGAACGCGACCGCGATCGGGTGCCGCGTCGAGACACCGTGCTCGAGCAGGGTCTCGATGACCTCGAGGCCAGCGAGCACGCCGTAGTTGCCGTCGTAGAGCCCGCCCGCGCCCACCGTGTCGATGTGCGACCCGCACATCACGGCTGGGCCGTCACCGTGACCCGGTGCCGTCCCGACGACGTTGCCCACGTGGTCAACGGTCACGTCGAGGTCGAGGTCGCGCATCCACGCCACGACGAGGTCGCGGCCGTCCCGGTCGGCGTCGGTGAGGGCGATCCGTGAACAGCCGCCGTCGCCGGTCGCCCCGATCGCCCCGAGCTCGCGCAGGCGGCTGAGGAGCCGCTCGCCGTCGACGGCGAGGCCGCTGCGGCTCATCGCGAGGGTTCTGGGCGGGGTCCCCGCGGCCGCGCTGTGCCGCCGGCCGTTCCCGCGGGGGAGCCGTCAGCCGGTCCGTCCGGGACGGCAGGGGTCGCCGGGATCTCGTGTCGTGCGATCGCGCCCAATGTCTATCGGAGGCCGCACGGGGGCGCGTGGACGGCGGCGCCGCTGCGGCGCGCCGTTAGGATTTGTGCGTCGGGTCGTGGGTGCGCCCGCAGACGTGGAGGAACGGCCCATGGGCGATTTGCTGGTGCGCGGCGGGACGCTCGTCGACGGGACCGGTGCGCCGCCCAGGCGCGCCGACGTCCGGGTGCGAGGCGGTCGCATCGTTGAGATCGGTGACGGCCTCAGGCCCGACGGGGAGGTCCTCGTCGATGCGGGCGGTGCCTATGTCGCCCCCGGCTTCATCGAGTCCCACAGCCACTTCGACGGCGCCATGTGGTGGGACCCCGGGTGCGACCCGCTCCCTGCGTACGGGACGACCACCGCCGTGATCGGCAACTGCGGGCTGACGGTGGCTCCTCTCTCATCCGCGACGCGGCCCTCGATGGTCGAGCTGTTCTGTTTCATCGAGGACCTCCCGCTGGCAGCCTTCGAGCGGGCGATCCCATGGACGTGGGAGGACTGGCCCGAGTACCGCGCCGCCATCGACGCCAACCCCGCCTCGATCAACGTCGGTGTGTTCGTCGGCCACCAGGCGCTGCGCACCTTCGTGATGGGGCCAGACGCCTGGGAGCGGCCCGCGACGGCGGCCGAGCGCACCCGGATCGCCGCCGTGCTCGACCATGCGCTCACGGTGGGCGGCCTCGGCTTCTCGACGACGTTCATGGACACCGACCGGAACAACCGCGAGGTGCCGAGCCGGAAGGCCGACGACGCTGAGTTCGCCGCCGTGGCCGACGTACTGGCGGACCACCCCGGCACCACCTTCCAGTTCGTGCCCCGGTTCATGCAGCCCGAGCACTGGGAGGCCGACCTGGAGCGGATCGCCGTGATCTGCGGCGCGCGGGGCGTGCGCGGCAACTACCCGGGCTTGCGCGGCGCCGCGCAGTACCGCGAGGAGTTCGCCTACCGACGCCCGGTGACGGAGGCGCTCCGGGAGCGGGGCGTCGACTTCTGGCCGGCGTTCTCGGCGGCGCCCTCCTACGTGAACCTCCACTTCGAGCGCTCGATCATGTGGCACGGGGTGCCGTCGTGGCACGAGATGGTCAACGGCCCTGCAGTCGACAAGGAGCGCCTGCTCGGGGACCCGGGCTGGCGAGCGCGGGCGCGCGCCGAGTGGGACGCTTGCACGTACAACCTGGCGCCAATCAGGTTCCCAGAGCGTCTGTTGCTCGCAGAGAGCGAACGCCGCCTGCCGCTGAAGGCGGCATCGTTGGGCGAACTGGCGGCGGCGACGGGGGCGCACCCGAGCGACGCGCTCGCCAGTTGGCTGCTCGAGCACGGTCTCGGCTCGACGCTACGGACGGCGCCTCAAGAGCTCGACGACGCGGCCAACCTCGCGTTGTTGCGCGACCCGCACACCGTTGCCGCGATCAGCGATGCCGGCGCGCACATCCAGATGTTCAACGGCGCCGGTAACGCAACCTGGATGCTTACGCATTTCGTGCGGGATACCGGTCAGTGCGGCGTCGAGGAGATCGTCCATGCCGTCACGGGCAAGCTCGCCGCCCACTTCGGTCTCCTCGACCGCGGGACGCTGGAGGTTGGCCAGGCCGGCGACCTGACCGTCTTCGCGCTTGACGAGATCGATCTGCAGCCCGACGTGCGCGTCGACGACGTCCCCGGAGGATCGTGGCGCTATACACGGCCACCGGCCGGCTACCGGGCCACTGCGGTCAATGGGACGTTGACGTTCGACCGCGATGGTGCCACCGCGGCCCGCCCGGGCGCGTTCCTCACCGCCGGGCGTCGCAGCTGACGACGGTCAGGGCTGGTCCGCCGCCTCTCGGAGTGCGACGGCGCGCGGGCACGTGCACGTCGGCGCCCACACGCCTTTTGGCACTCGGCCCCGCTTGGCCGCAACCGTCGTCGGGCAGTTGGCGTGGCACGCGCACCCGCACAGCAGCTCGACGGCCCGCCGCGCCTTCGTCGTGAACCGCCGGACCTGCTCGCCGTTCCAGTGTGTGCATGCGTCGTGCAGCCCGGTGGCACAGAGCGCGGAGAGCCGCCAATCGAGCGGCGCCTCGAACCCGGGCGACCGCCGGCCGTCGCTTCGTCCGGCGCCGTCGGCCGCGGCGGTGCCCCCACTGTGCGACGGTGCCCGGGGGGTTGCCGCAGCGGAGCCGATCGCGAACCACACCGCCTTGCCGCCGGCTTCCGGGCGGGTGCCCCACCGGTCTGCCAGCTGGCCGACAACGAGGAGGCCGCGCCCGGTAGCGCCTTCGGGCGCGGCGGAGGGGTCGGGCCGCGGAGGGTGGCGTTCCGACCCGTCGAACACCTCGACGAGCAGGTCGGGCGGGCGGTACTGGACGCTCACCCGGAACGGGGTCCGGGCATGCTGGACGGCGTTGGTCGCGAGCTCGCTCGTGACCAGGGCCGCGCTCTGCGCGACGGCGCCGAGGCCCCAGGCCGTGGCCGTATCGGCGACGAAGGCGCGCGCGGCAGTTACGGACGCCGGGTCGCAGGCGAAATCCGCCTGAACCTCTTCAGCCACTGCCCCTCCTCGTCCAACGGCGCTGGGGCCACCACCACGACTGCAGCGGCCGCAAGTGTAGGGAGCGTGCCGGGCGCCGGCGGGCATCGCCGCATCTGGTCCCGTCGGGGTGCGCCCGAGGCAGTCAGTGGAACTGGCGGAGGGACGGGTCCGTCGTCTGTGCCGAAGCCCACCAGCCTCCGTCAACGAGGATGTTCATACCGCTGACATAGGTCGAGCGCGGTCCGAGCAGGAAGACAATGACGTCCGCCTGCTCGTCAGCGCTGGACCAGCGGCCCCACGTCGCCGTCATGTTCGCCCGCGCGTACATCTCGGGCTCGTCGCGCTTAATGGCGTAATGCATGGGTGTTGCCGCCGCGTGCGGTGAGACGGCGTTGACCCGGATATGCCGCGCGGCAAGCCGCCCAGCGAGCTGCACCGTCTGGAGGATCACTGCCCGCTTCGCCACGGCATAGGCGATGCCCGCGTCCGCCACCATGGGGTCGTCGCCCGCCATCAGTGCGGTTGCCGGAGTGTCGAACGTGTCGTAGATCCCGGCGACCGACGCGACGTTCACGATCGCACCGGGCTCCTCGAGGCGTGCCGCCGCCCAGTCGCAGATCCGACGGGGCGCCTCCCAGTCCACGGCGAGCACGCGCTCCTTGGTCTCGTGCAGCGGGGACACGCCTGCGGCGTTGACGACGAAGTCGAGCGGCCACGACCACGCGCCGAGCAGTCGCGCCAACGCATCGGGATCCGCGAGGTCGATGCGCACGGGTTCGAATTGGCGGCTCGGGCCGTCGTCCTGGTCGGCGATGTCGAGCCCGACGACGCGGCATCCCGCGCGAAGCAGCTGGCTCGTGACGGCGCGGCCCATCCCTGACGCCGAGCCGGTGACGAGCGCAGTCTTGTGCGCGAAGAACCAGGCGTCGCCCATGCCAGCGACCCTACCGGTTGGCGTCCACGGGCCTGCGCCTGCTGGGGTGCGTGCGCGGCGACGCTGCGCAATGATGCCGCCATGAGTCCCGGCGCACCCGAGGCCCGGGCGCTGGTGATGACTGAGGTCGGTCGGCTCGAGGCGCGCACGTTCCCGCTCCCGGCTCTCGCGAGCGACGACGGTCTGCTCCGCGTGGAAGCGACGGGGATCTGTGGATCCGACCACTCCCAGTTCCGCGGCCACCTCAGCGGCGTCGGCGCTGTCGTCCCCGTGATCCCCGGGCACGAGGTGGTCGGGCGGGTCGAAGCCGCGGGGAGTGCGGCGCTCGCCCGTTGGGGCGTCGGCCTCGGCGATCTCGTAGTCCTCCATGAGGTCGTCCATACCGATGGCGGGATGCTCGTGTACGGGATCACCGTGCCGACCACGACTCCCCCGGCCCTGTGGGGCGGGTATGCCACCCACGTCTACCTCCACCCGAATGCGGTCCTCCACCGGGTGCCAGACAGCGTCAGCGCAGAGGAGGCAGCCCTGTTCGTGCCGATCGCCAACGGCATCCGCTGGGCGGGCACCGTGCCAGGGACGCACGCGGGCGACACCGTCGTCGTGTGCGGGCCGGGCCAGCAGGGGCTGGGGTGCGTGGTGGGCGCCCTGCGCGCGGGCGCCGAGTGCGTGATCCTGACGGGTCGTTCCGAGGACACGCGCCGCCTCGAGATCGGTCGGGCGCTCGGTGCGCTGCACGCGATCGTCGTCGACGAGGTGGACCCCGTCGTCGCCGTGATGGAGATCACCGGTGGCCGAGGCGCGGACGTCGTCGTCGATGCCTCTGCGGGGTCCACCGAGCCGGTCGTGCAGGCATGTGAGATGGCACGGGCGGGTGGCACGGTGGTCCTCGGTGGTCTCAAGGGCGGCGTGGCCGTGCCCGGGTTTGTGTCCGATCGCGTCGTGCACCGTCAACTGCGCGTCCAGGGCGTCGGCGGCCACGACGCAACGTCAGTCGACGCCGCCCTCGAGGTCATTGCGTCGCATTCCTTCCCGCTCCACTTGATGCGGACGCACACCCTCCCGCTCGATGACGCGGAGAGGGCGGTGCGGATGGTGGGCCGTGAGCTGCCGGACGAGGATCCCGTCCATGTCACACTGGTCCCGTTGCGGACCGGTCAGGAGGAGCCCTGATGCACGACGATAAGCCCGGTCGAATTGGTGACTTGATCGCGCTGCACGAGCTGCGCGCTCGGTACACGCACCGCTATGACACTGGTGACCTGGAAGGGTTCATTGCCCTCTTCACCGATGACGGCGTGCTGCAGCTCGGCCCTGCCGGCTTCGCGCGAGGCCATGACGAGCTCCGTACTGCGCTCGCCGGGCCCATGCAGACGGCGTCGTTCGCCTGCCATTTCACGAGCGACGAGATCACCGATTTCACCGGTGATGACACGGCGCACGGCACGAGCCGGTTCGCCGTGCACTACGGGCGTTCCCCCGATATCCAGGGCGCAGGTACCTACCACGACGAGTACCGGCGCACGCCGGATGGCTGGCGATTCACCTCGCGCACGATCTCGTTCTTCTATATGGGGCCGCGGGCCGTGGCGTGGCCACCGACGCCGCCGGCTGTCGCGATGCCCGTGGGCACGACGGACGGAGCACGCCGTGCGTGACGGGCTCATGATCATCGACGCCGACGGTCACCTCGCAGAGCCGGCCGCCGTGTTCGAGGGGCGCATCGACGAGCGGCACCTGGAACTGGCCCCGCGCATCCTTCGGACCGACGACGGGCGCCAGGGGATGAGCTTCCTCGGCCGGCCCCCCGCTGTCGGGATGTTCGGTTCGGGTGACGCGATTGTCCCCGGCGGCATCCAGCACCCGCAGTACCGCGACTGGGACGATGGCGACCCAGGCGCGTTCGACCCGCGCGAGCGGCTTCGCGAGATGGACGCCGAGGGAGTCGACGTCTCCGTGCTGTTCCCGACGCTGGGGCTGTTCGCGCCGCTCGTGCCCGACCCTGACGCGGAGGCCGCCTACTGCATGGCACTGAACGACTTCTATGCCGAGTTCTGCAGTGCCGACCCTGTCCGTCTCCGTGGCGTGGCCATGCTGCCCCTCAAGGACGTCGGCGCCGCCGTGCGGGAGGTCGGACGTGCGGCCGAGCGCGGGTTCGTCGCGGTGTGCCTTCGCCCGAACCCGGACCCGCACACGAGGCAGCAGGTGGCCGACGCCCGCCTCGAGCCGGTCTGGCACGCGATCGAGGAAGCGGGCATGGCGGCGTGCTTCCACGAGGGGGTGAACCCGATCTTGCCGTTCGCCGGAGTGGAGCGGTGCACGTCCATGTACGACTGGCACGTCGTCTCCCACCCCTTCGAGCAGATGCTGGCCATGATGACGGTGATCCGCGCCGGCGTGCTCGAGCGTCACCCCGATCTCCGGGTCGGGTTCATGGAGTCGAACTGCGGTTGGCTCCCGTACTGGTTGGCGCGCATGGACTCCAACTGGAAAGCGTTGTCGCGGATGGTGCCGGAGATCAGGATGCTCCCGTCGGAGTACTTCGCCCGGCAGTGCTTCATCACGGCAGAGGCCGACGAAGCATCGATCCCGGTCGTTGCCGACATGGTCCACCCTGGCTGCATGGTCTGGTCGTCTGACTATCCCCACTACGACGCCGAATGGCCGGGCGCGGTCGAGGAGATGCTCCAGCGCGAAGACCTGAGTCCCGACCTGAAGCAGGCGGTGCTCGGTGGGAACGCCGCCCGGTGGTTCCGCCTGCCCGCGACCGTTCCAAGCGCAATGGTGAGGGCCCCGGGCGTGAGCTGACGGGGTGGACACCGTCCGTTCCGCAACCGGTCGCCTTGGTCGGGGATGACCTGCTACCGCTCGACCGCCTCCACCGCCCGCACGCCGGCTTCGACCGGCGTGGCGCCTGTGCTGCGGCGGTACTCGTGCGCGAAGGCGCGCATGGCCCCGTGCCAGGCGCGGTCTGCCGGCTCGGCGTAGGCGAACCGCCACCCGCGGACACGTACGGCGACCTCCGGCTGGTCGGGCTCTACCCCGGCAGCCGCGAAGACGCGGCAGTCGTATGTCCGGCACGCCCGCGGGCGGTGCTCGTACACCGAGCAGCGCCCCCCAACGAGCATTGGGCAGTGGCCGCGTCCGTCGTACCCGAGCACGACGTGCCCGCGCGGCAACCCGGGCGCCGGCACTAGAAGCTCGGCGGGGATGTGCACCAGCGCGTCGGCCTCGTCTGGCCCGATGTGGACGAACTGCGAAGAGGTGCAACAGGCCGTGCAGCTGCCGCACGGGACCTCGGCAGCACGTTCGCCGCGTAGCGCGGCGCGCATCCCGACGACCCACGAGGAGAAGTCGCCAGCCTCGCCACCCGCGTCGTCGACCATGGCCGCTGGAATGCTAGGGCGCCACCGTCCGCGCTGGGGCCCGCGGGCCGGCTGCGTATCGTGGTGCGCCGGTGAACGATGCGTGGGCCCCGCTCGCTGATCGCTTCGTCGATGACGCCTATGCCTCAGCGAAAGGGCAGGTGCGGACGTATGTGATCCATCGACAATTGCTCGAGCACTTGCCGGCGCCGCCGGGGCATCTCCTCGATGTCGGAGGTGGGGCGGGCCATCAATCGTTCCCGCTCGCCGAGGCGGGGTACGAGGTGACGCTGCTCGACCCCTCATCCGCGATGCTCGACAAGGCGCGACAACGCCTCCAGCGGCTGCCCCCCGATGCGCAGGAACGGGTCACGCTGCTGCAGGGCACCGGCGAGCGCGCGGGTGACGCGGTGAACGGCCGTCGCTTCAGTGCCGTCCTGTGCCATGGCGTCCTCGGGTACGTCGAGCACCCCGAGCCGGTGATCGACGAGCTGTGCCGGTGCGTCGCCGCTGGCGGGATCGTTTCGATCATGGCAGGCAATGCCCTGGCAGCGGTCGTGCGCCCGGCGCTCGAACGCCGGTGGGACGATGCCCTGGCAGCGTTCGACTCCAGCGCCGAGATCGGCGTGCTCGGGCTCCCGACCCGTGCCGACACGGTGGAGGAACTCAGCGCGCTGATCCAGCGCCGTGGCGTGGAGCCGGTGGGTTGGTACGGCGTGTGGCTGTTCGTGGACTGGCTCGAGTTGAGCGGGGCGGGTCTGGACGCGGGTGACTCACGGCAGGTCGCCGCCGCGGCCGCTGTCGAGCTCGAAGCCGGACGACGAGACCCGTACCGTCAGCTGAGCCGGATCTTCCACCTGGTCGGGCGCAAGGCGCCTGGCTAACCGCACGCGTACGTGCACGGGCCGGGATCGGTGCCACCGTCCCGGTGGGGCCGCCCGTGCCGAGTGCCCGGCTACGCGGCGCGCAGGGCGTACAGGCGCAGCGCCCGCAGGACCGTCAGCACTTCCTCGATCGATGCGCTCGCGCCGTTGACGCGCCACGCCCGGCGCTCGCACACCGAGCACGCCGAGATGGTGATGAGCGGCACCTGGCGCACCGTGATGTCGACGGGCGAGTGCCCGCACCGCGGCCGGCGGCGGTCCTGGTGTTCGGGCACGACCCCTCCTCGCTCCGTCGGTCCCAAGGGGATCTTCGGCGCGTTGCCGCCGGTCCCTTTAGCCCGAATCGCGCGAGTTGCTCGCGGCCCTTGACGCAATCAGATGGTTGCTATACGGTTGCAACCAACGAGTTGCGATATCGGGAGGGTACCGACGATGACGTTCCCTGATCGGATCGAGCGGACCGTGGTCCTGGCTCACCCACCGCACGAGGTGTGGGCCGCCCTCACCACGGCGGAGGGGCTCGGTGGCTGGTTCGGCGACCATGCGACGATCGACGTGCGCCCCGGGGGCGCAGGCGTGATGACCTTCGCGAGCGGCGTCAGCGTCGAGATGCGGATCGAGCGCGTCGAGGAGCCGCGGGTGTTCGGGTTCACCTGGCGGATCCCTGACCTCCCCGAGGACGACCCTCGGCGCACCTATGTCGAGTTCACCCTCGAGGGTGCCCATGCCGGGACACGACTGCAGGTCGTCGAGACCGGCTTCGCCCAGCTGCCCGTCGATACCCGTCGGACGACCTACGACAGCCACGCCGACGGCTGGGCGATCGAGCTGGGCGAGCTCGCCGGGTACCTCGATGCCGCCTGACATCGAGGCGATCGCTGAGCAGGTCTTCTCGGCCCTGGCCGACCCCACTCGGCGCGCCATCCTCGCGTCGCTGGCCGCCCTCGGGCCGGCCACGGCGACGGACCTTGCCGATCGTCTCCCCATCACGCGCCAAGCGATTGCCAAGCACCTTTCCCTGCTGGCCGAGGCGGGGCTCGTCATCGCCGAGCCAGGCGAGCGCCGCCGCGTCCGCTACCGGCTGTCCTCGGCGCCCATCCAGATCGCACAGCAGTTCCTGGCCGCGCTGGCCCACGAATGGGACGGACGCCTGGACGCGCTCAAGGACCACCTCGAGCGCACTGTCCGAGCACGCGCTGCCATCACGACCACAAAGCTCATCGCAACCACAACGCGATGAAAGGAACGACTGCAATGACGAGCACCGACGAACTCTCCACAACCACCGACTACCGGGCGACCGTTCGCATGAAGGCGTCGCCCCACGCGCTCTTCGACGCCCTCACGACGGCGACCGGGCTCACGGCGTGGTGGAGCCCTACCACCGGGTCTGGCGAGGCCGGCGGCGAGCTCCGGTTCTTGATGAACTCGCCCGAGCCGCTGGTCATCCGGGTCGAGGAGGCAACCCGCCCGGCGTCCGTGACGTGGATGGTCACGGACTGCCCGTTCCTCCCTGACTGGGTCGGCACCCGGCCCACGTTCACCATCGTCGCCGCCGTCGACGGTGCCACGACCGAGCTCCGTTTCCGGCACTTCGGGCTCAACGCGGATCTCGAGTGCATCGAGATGTGCACCCGCGGTTGGGACCACTACATGGCCAGCCTGCGTGCGTACGTTGAGACCGGGTCCGGAAGCCCCATGGGGAGCCCGGGCGACAAGGCGCGCCGCGCGGAGCACGCGCAGGGTAGGCAGTGAGATGGCGGTCCGTTAGCGCGCATGAGGCGGCGTCCCCCTTGGCCGCTCGGTACAGTCCTTCGGTCCGCAGCCGAGGGGGTCGTCGCCTTGCCGTACACCGTCAAGCACCATTACCACTCGACCCTGTTCGTGCCGAGCCTCGATGAGGCGTCGCGGTTCTTCGCCCGAGTCTTCGGCCGCGAGAGCAAGGTCCTCGGGGAGTACCTCATCGGCGGGAGAGCGCGGGGGGCCCAGTTCAATTACCCGAGCGACTACGCCACGTTCACGCCGATCGCCGAGGTGCAGCTGGAGTGCGTCGACCCGACCCTCCTCGTGATCGACGGTGTCCAGTCGCACGAAAGCGTCAGTGAGCCGCAGTTGGGCAGTCTCGCCTGGTTCGTCGACGGGATCGAGGACCTCTGGCGAGCGCTGCGACAGCGGGGACTACGCGGCACCGACATGTCGGACCGCATCTATGACGGGGACGACCCGCCGCTCGACGTCTCCTCCACGCCGATCATCTTCACGCTGCCAGCCGAGACAGGGCTGAGCTACGAGTTCACGGTGTTCATGCCCCACCGCGACCCTCGCGGTGATCCCCCGGTGCACGCGACGGTCCCCGCTGACCCGCTCGGCATCGAATGCTGCTCGCACCACACGGTGCTCACCGACCAGAAGCCGCGCGCCCTCTCCCTGCTGGTCGACGTGCTCGGGGGACGCGTCATCGACGAAGGGCGCAACGGTCTCCTTGGTACGGACAGCACGTACGTCGCCCTGGCGGACGGGATCATCGAGGTCGGTATCCCGGTGGACGAGGGCTCGCCCGCCATGGAGGACTGGCATCGGCACGCGCCCGATGACGCGTACCACGCGCTCACGTGGAAGGTCCGGGACCTGGACGAGGCTGCTCGCCACCTCGAGGCAGTGGGGGTCAGCGTTCAGGCGCGGACCGCGACGGCGCTCGTCACGGACCCCGCGGAGACGCTCGGGGTCGCATGGGGGTTCACCGCCGACCTGCTCGCCAACGACCCCCGGCGCTGACCCGTCGTTCGCCATGGCTGGTAGCCTCGGTAGTGCGTGGTTGCTACGGGGGAGCTGGCAACGGGGACTGGGTTGAGAGGGGTTTCGGGTGACGCTTCCGTTCAAACTCGTCTCGGCGGATTCGCACATCGCCGAGCCGCCCGACCTCTGGACGACGCGGATCGATGCCAAGTTCCGCGACCGCGCTCCACGCCTCGTGAGCATGGATGACGGCGACGCCTATGTGATCGACGGGGCGATGCACGCGGGGAGCCGGATCGGCCTGATCGCCACCAAGCCGAAGTACCTCAACCCGCACATGTCGTTCGGGATGCAAGGCCGTTGGGCTGACGTTCCCGAAGGCGGCTATGACCCGGTCGCTCGGGCGGAGGAGATGGACCGCGAGGGCATCGAAGCGGAGTTGGTCTACACCAGCTTCGGCCTGGGCCTGTTCGCCCTTACCGATCACGAGTACCGCCGTGCCTGCCTGCGTGCCTTCAACGACTGGCTGGCGGAGCACTGCGCGGGCGCCCCGAACCGGCTGTTCGGCGTGGCGATGATCGCCACCGACGACATCGACCGCAGCGTTGCGGAGCTGGAGCGGTGCGTCGGCATGGGCCTGCGCGGCGCGATGATCAGCATTGGACAGGCGTCGGGCGAGGACTACGCCGATGCCAGGTTCCGCGAGTTCTGGTCCGCAGCAGAGTCACTCGGAGTGCCCATCAGCCTCCACGTGGCCGCGACGGAGACAGGGTGGAAGAACAGCGGGAGCAACTTCGTCGACTTCGCATGCGTGTTCACGCCGACGATGTACGCGATCACGGGCATGGTGTTCTCCGGCCTGTTCGACCGGCACCCGGACCTGAAGGTCCTGTCCGCGGAGAACGACGCGTCGTGGCCGCTCGCGGTGTTGGAGCGCATGGACGACCGTTGGGTCCACGACCAGCTCTGGGCGCCAGGGACAGGGCGGGCAGCGGGGATCACTTCAGGTCGCAAGCCGAGCGAGATCTTCCATGGGCATGTTGCCTGCACGTTCATGCGCGATCGCACGGCGATCCTCAACCGGGAGATCATCGGCCGGGACAACCTGATGTGGGGGGCGGATTACCCGCACTTCGACGGCGCGTGGCCCGATTCAGCAGCGACGTTGGAGCGGCAGTTCGATGGCGTCCCGCTTGCCGACCAGATGGCCATCGGGCGCAACAACGTCATCAAGTTCTACAAGCTGCCGCTCGAGCTTGCGTCAGCAGTGGCCGTCGAGGACCGCGCCGTCCAGGTCCACTGAATCCTGGCGGTCCGTCGCCGCGCAGGCGACGGACCCACCGTCAGCAAGGGCGCGGCGCGCGGTACGCCTTCGTGCGAGGGGGACGGCGCTAGCGGCTGCGGGACCAGCGACGCCGCCCGGCGAGGCCGAGCAGGGCCGAACCGGCACCAGCGAGGACGAGGCCGAGCCACGTCAGCCCTTGGAGGTCCGATCCCGTCGATGCCAGGCTCGCGTGGCCGACGGTGGACCCGGAGCTGACGACCGACTCACCGCTCACCGTGGACCCGGCGCTTGTGGTCGGCGGTGCCGTTTCAGGTTGCACCGCAGGTACGACACTGACCGTCGGCGAGGTGGTCGTCGGGGCGGGGCTCGTCGTGGTCGTCGGCTGGGGGTTGCAGGCGCTCGCCGGGCCGGAGCAGGAGCCAGGCGGGACCGTCGGCGGCCGCACGCTCGTGGATGTCGTGGACGTCGATGTGGTCGATGTCGATGTCGATGTCGTGGTCGTGGGGAAGCGACAGGACGACCCGTCATCGTTCTTCGACGCCGACCCCGTCACGCCGTCGGAGCCCGTCCAGGTGGTGGAGACGGACACGGGGCCTGCTGGCCGCGTCACCGAGAAGGTGTGCGTCGCGCCCATCCACGTGATCGGCGTCGGCGTCCCGTTGATCGTCACTGTCGCCGAGTTGGTGCCGGTGGCGGGGAACGCCGAGTAGCTCACGGTGACGGTCTCACAGGTGATCGTGATCGGGCTCAAGTGCGCTGATGCCTGCGTCGTCGTGAGGACCAACATCACGCCGCACGCGGCAAGCGTCGTTCCGATCATCGTTGCCATCGCCAGCAACGGCCGCACTGCTCGTCCCGTCCTGCCGCGTCCAGTGTGCGTCGATCGCATAGTCCAGTCCCGTTTCGTTCGTTCTCAACACGACAGCTCATGCGGGAGTTGCGTCGGTGTGCGCAGACCTGGCGCTCCCCCGGCTCGTCGCTAGGAGAATGCCGAGCGCGCAGTGCGCTGTCAACCCGTGCAGGACGACCATAGCTGCAGCGGCGCGCGTAGAACGCGATGCGTGTGCAGACCACCGTGGGCAGCGCGTCCCTCTTGCACACAGTACGAACTGGATGCGCGCACTAGTGCCAGACCGCGCAGTACCCCGAGAAGTTGGGGTACCGGGCGACGTTCGTTGCACGGATGATCGCGCCATGACCACTCAAGAAGACAACAAGGCCGTCGTCCACGACTTCATCGAGGCGCTGTTCACGAAGGGTGACCTGTCCGCGGTAGACCGCTACCTCGCAGCGGGCTTCGTGGCCCACGACGCCCCGATGCCCGGTGCGAGCGGCGACGCGGCGGGGTTCCGGGGCACGGCAATGCAGGTGCGCGCCGCGTTCCCCGATTGGCACAGCGACCTGCATCTTCTCCTTGCCGAGGGCGACTACGTCGTCGAGCAGTTCACGGCGTCAGGCACCCACCGCGGCGAGTTCATGGGAGCGGCGCCGACCAACCGTGCCGTGGCGGTGCCCGGGATCAACATCTTCCGGGTCCGGGACGGCCAGATCGTGGAGCGGTGGGGGAACCTCGATGTCCTCGGCTTCCTCACCCAGCTTGGCGTCGTGGCCGTGCCGGCCCGAACGTGAGCGAGCCGTCCGGCGTATCATCCGTCGTGATGCGGCCGGCCCCGAGGCGACGCGGTCTCGCGGAGCTCCGACGGCTGTGCGACACGGGGTTGGGCGTGGACGACTTCCGCGCTCGATCGCTTCGGTCCGTGCGCTCCTTGATCAGCGTCGACGCCGCGTTCTACAGCGTCGTCGACGCGGCGACCATGGTGATGACGTCGGCATTGACAGAGGAACCATTGGCGTCGGCTGCCCAGCGCTTCCTCGACAACGAGTACGGCGCGGACGACGTGAACAAGTTCACGAGCCTGGCCGACAGCGTCGACCCGGTCGGCTCGCTGGACGCCGCCACAGGTGGTACGCGCGCGGCGAGCCCTCGCTACCGCGAGCTCATGGCGGGACTGGGCCTCGGTGACGAGGCGCGTGCAGTGCTCCGCTCGCACGGCCGGTGCTGGGGCGTGCTCTGCCTGCACCGGGAGGACGGGGAGCGAGGGTTCGACGCCGAGGAGCTTGCGCTGCTCCGTGACGTGGCGCCGATCCTTGGTGACGGTCTTCGCCAGGGCCTCGCCGTCTCGAGCGTGGCCTCGGGCAAGACGATCAGCGGTGGCCCGGGCGTGCTCATCGTCGACGCTGAGCTGTCGCTGGTGTCAGCGAACCGGCAAGCTCAGCGCTGGCTCGCCGACGTCCACGAGAGCGAATGGCCGCCGGTCGTGCCGCTCCCGGTGGCGGTGATGGCCGCAGCCGCGGCCGCTCGCGACGAGCGCGACACGGACGCTGCCCCACCCGGGCGGACACGGGTGCGGCGGGCTGGGGGCGGGTGGATGACCGTCCACGCCTCGCGTCTCAGCGGTCACGCGTCCCAAACGGTCGTGGTACTCGACGCGGCCGGTCCCGACGAGCTCGCCTCCCTGGTGCTCGAGGTCCACGGGCTCACGCCGGCACAGACGAGAGTCGCCGCGCTGGTGCTGCGCGGGCGCTCCACCCAGCAGATCGTCAACGAGCTCGGCATCTCCTCGCATACCGTTCAAGAGCACCTGCATGCGGTGTTCGACAAGTTCGGGATCGGGAGCCGCCGAGAGCTCGTCGCCGCGCTGAGCGCGCGGCCGCGCTAGCTCCGCGGCGGCGCGGTCGCGGTCACGGGAGACGACCCGCGTCGGTCTCGGTGTTCGACTGCTGAGGTGGCGCCGTGTCGGTCATCCGCGCCCAGCCGACACGGGCACCTACCGCCGGTGCTCCGGCGGCGAGCTCGTCGGGTGCGGAGCGGGCCTGGCGGTACTCACGTTGCGGCCGTGAGCCAGTCTCGTTGCGGTGCGATGCTGTAGGCCGCCGTCAGGGCGCGGATGAACGCCTGGTCATGGAGCGGGTCCGTCGGCTCGGCGACCCGGAGGCCCTTCGCCCGCATGTCCGCCAGCAGTCGGTGGAACACCGTGTCGAAGGTGAGATCGTCGCTGTGGTCGAGGACCTTGTTGAGCTCGTCCATATCGTCGTAGACCTCGGCGCTCCAGTGCACGAGCAGGCGCATCTCTTCGGGCCGGTACCGCCGGATGGCCTCGCCATCGGTCGTGATGACCCACTCGTCGTGGTCGGGCTCGTACCCGATCCGTGATCGGTGCTTGAGCCCGGGTGTGTCGCGGTCCTCGGCGCGGCCGACGGGGTCGCCGCGGTGGAACATCATCTCGTTCTGGACGACGACGCCCTTGTTCCAGAGGGGGTGCTCGAGGCGCCTCGGCTCACCGAGGGGCCCGTCAGGCCAGTAGGTGAACGTGCCGTTCTCCCCGCGGTACCACCAGGTGATGACCTGCGCCATCTTCACGAGGTGTTCGGTGAACAGCCCGGACCGTCCCATGACGTTCTGCAGCCAGACCGGTGCGTTCTCGATCCGTATGCCGCGGAAGGTCACGGCGTCGAGGTGGGCGTTGATGCTGCTGTGGTGCGGCCCCGACAGGTTGAAGAGCATGAGCGTCGGTCGGGCGAACTGGGCGCCCCAGTAGTCGCGAGCGAGGCGAAGGAACGTGCTGTTGTAATAACAGTCCTCGATCTCCGGGAAGAGGCAAGCGGACCCCTTACCGAGGATCCCGCGGAAATTCGCAGTGGCGACGTCGTCAAGTGTCAGGCCAGCCTTGTCAGCCGCCCCAGCGTTCGAGGTGGCCATGAGCTCTTCGACGGTGTTGAAGTGGTGGGCCATGATGGTCGGCCACGGGCCGCGGGACTGTACGAGCCGCAGGAGGCGCTCGTATTGGTCGTCGGTGTACACGCCGTCGAGCACGCGAGGCGCGGCGACCGGGCGGAGGACCTCGTTGAGGCGCCTCAGGTCGTCACTCAACGGCGGGTCGACGCGCCCGGGCCCAGCGGGCGGTGCAGGAGCGGCCGGGGCGGCACCGGGTCGAGTCATATAACGTTGTTATACTGCGGGGACGGTAGTGGGCGCAAGCTGCCGGTCCACAGGCCGGGCGCTCAACCTGCCCGGGCCCGGGTCTACGACATCCAGTCCCTGGCGACGAACGCGCTACAGGGCGCTTAGGCGCTGCCGGAGGTCGGCAATCTCTGCAGCGTCGTCCGGGTCCGGCACCATGCCCTGTGCCTCGAACTCGGCATCGGCCTCCCGGAGCCTGGCGGCCGCCGTGCGGTAGTCCGCCTGTTCACCACCACCTCGTCGACCTGCTCACCGAGCATCGACTTGACCGGGAACCGCCAGAGCGCGTCCACGCTCCCCACGACCTCAGCCATTGCTATCGCCCCTTCCGGCCCAACGACAGCTGCCGTCATAGAACCGAACGTCGGGCATGCTACGCCCGCTCTCCGTGAGCCGCCGCGGCGGCGACTCCATCTCCTGACGGGTCCGCGGGGCTACTCGACGCCGTCGACGACGTACGCCCGGGCCTGGGCGGCGCCATCACGGATCTTTCGGACCTCGGTGTACTCGCTGCCCCGGTACCACGCGAGGGCTGCTTCCCGGGACGGGAACTCGACCACGACGGTCCGACTGGCGGGAGGGTCTCCCTCTAGGACATCGATGTCCCCGCCCCTGACCAGGTACCGCCCCCCTGCCGCGACGATGCTCTTCGCCGCCTTGGCCCTGTACTCGTCGTACCGCTCGGGGTCGAGCACCTCGGCTTGATAGATGACGTAGGCGGTCACGATGCCTCCCGGTCCGACGCCGTCGGAATACGCGCGCCGTCAGTCTGCCGGATGCACCAACGGGGCAGCCGGCCCGTGGGGAGCCCCGGCGCGGCGTGCTCCCCCTTCTCGGGACCGCCGGCCTGCGGCGCAAGGACCCCGAGCGGGGCACACCCGCCACCTGGCCCCTCTGGCTCGGGCACCGAGCGCCTGCCATCGGCCGCCCGTACACTCCGTGCATGGCAACCAAGGCACCGCCGTCCGGGCAGGCGAAGAAGCCGGGCAAGTCACTGAAGGAGAAGCGCGCCGAGAAGCAGGCAAAGAAGGTGGAGCGGTCGAAGCGCCCGACTTGAGCCCTCACAAGCGGTCGCGCCCGCGGCTTCGAGCCTCGGCGCGCTAGCTCGCCGCGGGCAGGCCCGGGGTCACCGCGTGGGCCGCCCGCTCCGACCGCGACGCCATGGGCTAGCCGGTACCGTCGTCGTGACCGTGGTCCTCGCCATGGTCGTGGTGATGGTGGTGCGGGTGATCGCTGCTTCCGCCCTCACGGGGCGGGTGCGCTGACACTCAACAGCCGGGTTGCCCGTGGTTCCCGCAGCAGTCCTGTCTCTTGCGGATCTTGATGAGGTTGTTCGAGACGACCATGCGCAGCTTGGTACCGAAGGGCGCGTCGTAGGTCGACCAGTTCGAGAACGCGGCCCGAAGGCTCGGTTTCGGCCTCGGCTGGGGAGCTGGGTCGGACATGGGTGCGAGCCTATGACCTTCGGTGCCACAGCCGCGTCGAGCGGTGGGCGTGGCCCAAAGCCTGGCGGATCTGCCGAACCGTCAGATGGTGAAGGTCGTGCCGGCAGCCGATGCTGAGCGTGACGCCCACCCCCGCCCCGTCGTGCGTGTGCCGCGTCCCAGGCCTGGCTTCGGATGCCCAGGCGACGGGCGTCAGTCGTGCTTTCGCTTCGGTGCGGTGCCCCTCTGGGGGTGGATTGTGTCGCCACGGGCCAGCATCGCGGCGAACTGCTCGATGCGGCGACGCCGGGTGTCGGGGCGCTTCGCCGTGGTCACCCGGTAGAGGATGGCGTACCGGTTGGATGCGCTCAGCTTGTCGAACATCGCCTTCGCGGCCGGGTCCCGACCGAGCGCGGCGGCAAGGTCAGGAGGAACCTCGATGGTGGCCTGACCGTCGTACGCAGCGTCCCAGGTGCCGTCGGCCTTGGCTCTGGATACGACTTCGAGACCGGACCGCCGTATGCGTCCTTCTTCGATGAGCATCGTGGCGATCGTGACGTTGCGCTTCGACCAAGCGCTCCCCCGTCTTCGAGGAGTGAAGGTCCTGCGATACGTGCGCTCGTCGCCCCCGCCGAGCCGCCCGTCGATCCATCCGTAGCACAGCGCCTCGGCCAGTGCGTCGTCGTAGCTCAAGCCGGTGGGTTCGGATACGCCCTTCTTTGCGAGCGTGAGCCAGACGCCATCGGACTGCGCGTGATGCTCGTCAAGCCAGGCGGCCCACCCCGCCCGGTCCGGAACGGTGAGCACGGGAAGGTCCGCTCCCATTCGTGCCAGTCTCGCACCCTGGGCAGTCTCCGGCGCCTTGCTGCTCGGCCGGAAGATGGCTCGGCAGAGGACCGCGGGCCCCACCTGCCAGGCCGGTCGAGATCGACGGACCGGCGTGTCCCGCAACGGCAGAGCCCGAGCCGACGGCGAGAACGACTTGCGCCGCCTGAGTGGTTCAGCGGGTGCCGAGCAGGTCGCGGATCCAGTCGCTGGTCGCTGCGGCCGCGACCGTCTTGCCGTTGGCATCGGCATCGGTCGGACGCGCGCCGTGCGCAAGGAGGAGGACGATGATCCGGCCCTGTTCCTCTTTCGCGCCCTCCGAGCCGGAATTGCTCTTTCCAGTGTTCTGAACCGCGAGGTGCAGCGGTGTCGAACCGGTCTTGTTCATCAGCAGCGAATCGGCACCATTGTCTAGGAGGGCACTGACCGCCATCGAGCAGCGGTTCCGAACGGCGCGGTGCAGTGGCGCAACGCCACTCTTGTCCAACGCGTTCGGATCGGCACCGGCGGTGATCAGGTAGGTGATCACATCACGCTGCGCCGCAGGGTCCCACCCGTTCGCGCCAGGACCACCGTCGGCAGCGTAGTGGAGCGGCTCAGCCCCCCTCCGGTTACGAGCCCGGACGTCGGCGCCTCTCCCGACGAGCGACTCGGCGAGCTGTCGCTGATGCGCGGCGGCACTCATGTGCAGCGCCGTGTCGCCGCTGTAGATGTAGTGATGGATTGCGCCGAGGAAGTATGTCTTTGCGTACTCGCGGGTCGCCCCGATATGGATCGGACGGACCGCAAGCTCGGGCGAAGCGTCTAGCCGCGTCGCGACCTCGCGGTCATTGCGGGAAGCGATCGCGCGAAACAGCTCCAAGAGCGCACCGTCGGCGGAACCGTCGCTGTGCGCGGCCGTCTTTGCCACGTGCAACAGATTGCCCGCTCCGGAGCGCCAGCGCACCCACTCGACGTCGCCGGATTCTGGTCCGCGCCAACCCTAGTGCCTGCCCCTCCGACAGGCACTGAGAAGCATCGAGGATTAGCGACGATCTACACGACCCGGATGCCGGTCCGTCTCCGCCGGTACGCTCGGCGCCGCGTCGTCGGAACGCGGGCCGGGGTCGGTGATGTCGGTGTACAAGTCAGCCGTTCGCTGGATGATCCGTCGGAATGTGGCGGCCCTCGCTGAGGGCGACCTCAGGCCGCTGTTGTCGGGATATGCCGACGACGCGGTCCTGGTGTTCCCGGGCAACAGCAGTTGGGGCGGGGCACACCAGGGTAAGGCCGCGATCGAGGCCTTCCTCCGTCGGTTCGTCGATGTCGGGTTGGTCGGGGAGATCGAGGAGATCCTCGTGAACGGGCCTCCATGGCGGACCCGGGTCTGTGTTCTGTTCTCCGACCATGCGGTCGACCAAGCGGGAACGGTCGTGTATAGGAACCGCGCCGTGCTGTACGGACGGATCGTCTGGGGGAAGATCGTCTACCAAGAGGACTACGAGGACACCCACAAGGTGGAAGCCTTCGACAAGTACTTGACCCAATGACCCTCTCAACCACCTCATAAGATCCCTCAGCGCCAGGACCAGCCCCGAGGCGCTCAGGATCGATCCTCTTTGTGTCAAGCCGCGTTCTGGCACGCGTTCGGGACACCCAATGATGCCAAATCGTCGGGATTCGCCTAGCGTCTGGGTCGGGTCCGGGGCTGTGACTTCGCCGAAGAGCCGGTGTTCAGGGTGAGAGCCGGCCGCGCTGGCGATTGAGCCGCTCCCTGGGTGTCCTCCCCGGGCCCGCAACGCGTGCGGGCGGCGTCGATAACGATGTGGCGCGCGTCGTTGATGCGACGGCGCTTCAGGGCGCGCACGACACGCAATCCGAGCAGTCGCTGGCCTGGCGTTGCCCCGCCGTCGGCTATGAGCCACGACGACCCGACGAGATTCAAGCCTTGGACGGCGATCGCAAGCGACCGGTGAGGCTTGAAGCTCGGGTTGCGACGCAGTCTCGCGAGGAGGAGTGCGCTAGCGACGATCACGCCAGGCACCGCATCGATTGCCGCCGCGGCACTCCGCCGCGGTAGCGATGCTGCTGCGGGGTCATGCGTCACCTCGGGGATTCTCATCCATTCCCCGCGGCGCGCGTCGTCCCACGAGAACGACGACCCGACTGGCGCCTCGAAGTGCCACTGACCGAGCAAGGGCGGCGAACGGGCTCCCGCTGCATCCTCTCGGGTGCGCGGGACTCGACACGGAGTCGTCAATCTCGGGGGTCGCGGCTCATGCACATGGTGCCTGACACGGCACCTTGAGAATTGCCACCCCAGCGGTCCCGTTCGCAGACCCGACCAGGATCGGCGTGTCCGGGTCTCCTTCCAGGAACGCCACGATGACTTCACGTCCGATGGAGGCTTGGCCGTACAACACGCTCACACGCGGCGCCTGCACGGGGCTCGGGTTGACGGTGACGAAGTTGAACCCGGTGGGACCGGGGTTCCTGTAGAAGAACGTGCCGGGGCCGGGGGCCACGGTGGGCACGGTGGCCAGCGCGGCCTCCAGCGCTGCGAAGGCGGCGTCACCGGTGGGGCAGGCGGAGGCCGGGTCGGCCGCCGCGCCCGGGAGGCCGCCGGCCGGGTTGCCGCCAATCAGGGCGAGCTCCTGGGTGAACAGGCCGGTGCCCGCCTGGCAGTCGGCCGCGGTAAGCGGCAGTGCCACTGCCTCGCCCTGCGGCGACTGCAGGGGGCCGGGCCTGAGAAGCACGTCGATGCCGGCTGGGCAGTTGGCCGGGCCCGGCTGGACGAGCAGGAAGCCGGGCGACTGCTGCGGCCCCGGGTTGACCGCGACGAACGCCCCGGCCGGGCAGCTTTGGGGGCCGTGGTTGGTCGGGCCAAAGGACGTGAGCGCGAATTTGGCGATGCCGGGGCTGGCCGCCCACGCGGGTGTCGTCGTGCCTACCGCCAGGCCCACCCCGGCGACCGGCCCGATGACCGCTGCTGTCACGAACGCCCGCAAGACGCGCATGCCCGCCTCCTGTCGTCACTGCCTGCGACAAACGGTATCGGCGCACTGGCGGGGGTGCTTGATGTTGGCAAACGGCTCGGATAGCCGGCCGCGACCCCAACCGTTGCGCTGCCGGATCCACGAGCGGCGTGCTCGTCCGCAGACCTCCGCCGAATGCACGGCAACGCGCGAACCCTGCGAGACGTCGGTCCCAACGTCGGGGACGAACGCGGCGCCGCGCCGCGACGCCTCGTGCTCGTAGCGGTCGGCCGCCGCAAGGTCGCGATGATGATCCGCTCGAGCAGGTCGCCGTGGTACTCCCGTTGGCCGCGCCGTCAACGCGTGCCCATCCGGCCGGCGCCACGCCGCACTTCCTACGCTCCTACCACGGTAGTAGACTTCGGGCATGCCCAGAGGGAAGCCATCGCCGAAACTTGCGATCACCGTCGATCCTGACGTGCACGAGAGGCTCATGGCGGCCGCGGCTGAGGACGGCGTGAGTGTGTCGGCGTGGATGACCAGCGCGGCGCGCCGTGCGCTGCTCGTACGTGACGGTCTCGCAGCCGTCAGCGAGTGGGAAGCCGAGCACGGGGCGCTGAGCGACGCCGAACTCGCGGCGGCGCGCGAGCGGATCGCTGCGCAGCTACGTCCCGTGGCCTCCGGCAGGCGGCGCCGCGCGTGACCGTCCTCTACGACGCCGGGGCGCTGATCGCGGCTGATCGGTCCGACCGTGGGGTATGGGCTGATCATCGGGTTCGGCTCGAGCTCGGTGTGGTTCCGGTCACGACGGCACCAGTGGTCGCTCAGGTCAGCCGCTCGGCTCGCCAGGCGCAGCTTCGGCGTTTCCTGCGGGGATGCGATGTCGTCGCATTCGCAGAAGCCGACGCGCATCAGGTCGGGGCCATCGCGGCGCGGTCGGCCACGGCGGATGTGATCGATGTCCATGTTGTGTTCGTGGCGTACCACCGTGGTTTCGGCGTCCTGACTACCGATCAGGGGGATCTGCGGAAGGTTGCCGAGTCGCTCCCGAGGCGAGTACCGATCTTGCCCGTCTGACTTCGTCACCGGGTGGGCAACGACGGACGGGAATAGGGCCGTGGACCACCTGACCGACCCGCTCAGGATCTCCTCTGAGCTGTGACACCGGGCAGAGCAAGGACAGCACGCGGGCCGATCCGATCGCACCGGTTCGGCACCTATGCGCTATGCGGTGACGACGACTGGGATGGCAACCGCAGTGCCCACCGTGCTCTTCTCGTTGGTGTCAGCATGGATGCTCTTGTAGACCGCATTCTTCGCGTGGGCGTTGGTCGCGGTCGAGCATTCCTTGCTTGCCGCGGCGACCTTCGTGCTCCTGTTCGGGGTCGCCGCTACAGCAGACGGGTGGGTCGTTAGTGACAACATGGGAGCCGGCATACTGGCGGGAGTGGGGACAGCGGTCCTCATGGCGATCGCTTTGAGCTTCGCTCCGCGAGGCCGTCGCTCTTGACCGGGAACGGAACCTTGAGCGCAGTCTCCGCCGTCGGTCTCGTCGTATCGGCGCGGATACCGGGGTCTTGGCTGGGGTTTGGTTCCCGTCGGACCTGCGGATGAGCTAGAAGGTCCTGATGGCACTTGGCGGCCGCGACGTGCTCACTGCTGCGGAGGCATGCGTTCGCTTGCTGCAGCCCGCGGTAGGAAACGACTGGTCTACCGGCGTTCCCGGCCTGGAGTTCACGGTCGCGTCGGTGGTCGCGCATGCGGCTGCAGGTTGCCTGTGGTACGCGCTCGACTTGTGGGGCGGCAGGGGTGATGACGCTGCGTTCGACGTGGGCGTCCGCGCCGACGCCTCGAACCAGGCACTTATCGTCAGCCTGACCAGCGCGGCGCATGCTTGCGCAGCATCGGTGGAGGCGGCGCCCCGTGGCACGCGGGGGTTCCACCCAACGGGGTCACCCGATCCTGAAGGCTTCGCTGCCATGGCCTGCGACGAGCTGCTGGTGCACGGCCACGACGCAGCCCGGGGCCTGGGGCTCGACTTCACTCCTGATGCTGACTTCGCAAGACGTTTACTCGCGCGCCTCTTCCCATGGCATGACGCCACGTGGGAGCCGTGGCAGGCGCTGCTGTGGGCGAACGGCCGAATCGAGCTGCCGGGGCGTCCGCGGCAGCGTGACTGGCGATGGCACAGCGCGCCGTTGTCGGAGTGGGACGGCACTCGCCCCGGCGAGGTTCCATGACCGGGATACACCTCCCGCGCGTCACGGTCCCCACGGGTAGTCACCCCATGCCACCGCAGCCATGGCGATCATCACCGCCGCAGAGACGGCGATGCTCAGGCCGACAATGATCCCGCGGGGACGCCGCGCTGCAATCAGGGCGAGGACGGCCACAGTCGCGATAGCTCCCTGCATGACCAGGTTCCAGGTGGACGCCGAATCCACAAGCGTGCACGCTGGGTGCCTTGGGTCATCGGTACACGAGGTCTTGATCCCGAAGCCAACGAAGCCCAAGGTCAACACCGCACCGACGGCCATACCGACGGCGACGCCGACGTAGGGCCATCTCCCGGCAAGTCGCTCGCGGAGCCACGACCATTCTTCAGGAGGCGCAGGACGCTTGGCTATCTCCTGCCCGCGAACTTCCTCCCCGGTCGAGTCGGGACGGCGCATCGTATCCCAGAGCTGACGGGGCGATGGCCGTCGTCTCCCCACGTTGCCATCCTGCCGCATGAGCGCAAGCGACACCTTGAGGGCGACGTCCTTCCCCAAGTGAGTGCACTGGAGTCGCTATAGGCTCGCCCACCAGGGAGGCCCGAGCGCGTGGACGCTACTCGAGAGCGAATGCGGGTGGCGGTTGTAGGTGCCGGCGGCGTCGGCGGCCTGCTGGGGGCGTTGTTGGTTCGTCAAGGCGACGAAGTGACATTCGTCGTCACCGAGTCGACTGCGTCCGTCCTCAACTCTGAAGGGCTCCGGGTCAACAGCGACCGGTATGGCAGCTTCACCGTTCCGGTCGACGCTGTGACGCTGTTGACATCGCCGACAGATCTGTGCGTCGTTGCCGTCAAGGCGACGCAGCTTGAAACGGCGATGGAGCGGGTTCCGAAGGCCGTCTTGGGCGCGTCCGTGGTCATGCCGTTCTTGAACGGCATCGAGCATGTCGACCTGCTGCGACGGATGTACGGCACGGCTGTCGTTGCTGGGACCGTGCGAGTCGCATCGACTCGCACCGCCCCGGGCGTGATCGAGCACTCCAGTCCTTTTGTGCGGGTGGAGATTGCGGTCACCGGTGGTCTCGACGACTACTGCAAGGAGACAGCAGTCAGGTTTGGGAACCATCTCACGGCGGCGGGCGTGGACGTCGACGTCCGGGAGGATGAAGTGTCAATGCTGTGGGGCAAGCTGATCTTCCTCGGCCCGCTTGCCCTTCTCACAACGGGATACGGCATATCGGCCGGCGATGTCCGCACCGCGCATCGCGAGGAACTCCTAGCTGTAATCGACGAGATCGCCCATGTCGGGGAGGCATTGGATGCGTCGTTGAGTGCTGAGGCGGCGTTGGAGTTCTTCGATTCGGTTCCGGCAACGATGCAGTCGTCTATGCAGCATGACGCTGCTGCCGGAAGCCCCATCGAACTCGATGGGATCGGTGGGGCCATCCTGCGGGCAGCCGATCGCACCGGCGTCCCAGCGCCAACCACGCAACGGCTGGTGCGGGAACTCCGACAGAGATCCTCGGGCTGAGAGCCCGTGCGGAAATGCCTGATCCAGGAGCGGCCCACACCGTTCGTAGACATCCAATCCGGCGTTGTCCGAGCGCGGAGCGCAACGCAGGCGGTGGCGCAGCCCGTCCGACCAGCGCGCACCGCCGACCGCCCTGCCTCCTCGGAGCCACGATCACGGTATCGAGGGCTCGCGCCGCGCGGCACACGAGGGGCGGGGAAGTTCTCCGCATGGCACCACGGTGCGACGGGCGGTCCCAGTCCGCCGTCGCTTGGGCCGTGAGCCCCGTACCGCGATGTGCCACGGCGTGGGTCTGCGTCCACGGCACGGTTGCCGCAGCGGTTGACGCGCCCTTCTCGGTAACGTTGACGGCCGTCTATGTCGTCTGCCCGCTGCCGCGTTGGCGGCCAGTCAGCGGTGAGCCTCGATGAACCGGTCGACGGCGGCGTGCGCCGCCCCCTTCACCTCGCGGTACATGTAGTCGGCGTCCCACCCGCTTCGGAAGGCCAAGCGGTCGAGCTCGTCCTCATATGCGGTGTGACGGTGGCGGATGTACGCCCTTGCGGCGAGGGCCGCGCGTTCCTCGAGTGGGATCGTCCGTGTCCTCCCCACGCGCCCGCTGCCAACCAGCGCTGCATGCCCAGAGGCCTCGTCCGCGATCTCTTGTGCGAGGTCCGCGTGCGAAGGCGCAAACGCCAGGTACGCAACGATCGCCTCACGCAGCTCCTCCCGGTAGCGCGCCTCCTGCCGTTCGCGTTGCCGGGAGCCGGACTCCCTGCCTTTGGCACGTTGGGTGGCGGTCTCGTCCGCCTTCGCCTGTGCGGCCGCGATCGCCTCCTTGGGCGCCCACAGGCCACGCAGCCGCCGGTGGGGCCGGCTGCGCGTCTTGGGGTCCCACGACAGCCAGTAGACGCCGGCCGCCTTCACGGTCCGGGTTATGAACGCGTCGCCCGACGGGAGGAAGTCCCAATCATCGGGAACGTCGACGGCGCCGTGGTCCGGCGTCCAGAGCCCCTCCTTGGTGCTGTAGACGTCGAGGTGCTCAGCGGTGAGATCACGTTCCACGGCGAGATTGGGCCTCCTCGGCGGCGAGCTGCAGCTTCGCGGCGACCTCGGCGTCGCGCCGCGACGCCGCGTGCTGGTAGCGGTCGGCGGCCGCCCGGGAGCGGTGCCCGAGGCCCGCCATGGTCTCCTTCGTGGTCGCGCCCTGTTGGGCGAAGAACGTTCCGGCCGCACCGCGGCTTGCCGTCGGCCGTCGGGCGGCGCGTGATGTGCGCCATCGCGCGGGATCGTATTTCTCCCCGGGCGATGCACGCGCGATGGAGCCAAAAACGGCAAAGGCCCACGGAGCCAAAATTGGCTCTGACCTGGGCCTTTATCGGGAGCGGGTGACGAGAATCGAACTCGCGTTCTCAGCTTGGGAAGCTGATGTTCTGCCGCTGAACTACACCCGCGAGTGGCCAGAAGATACCAAACCGGGGCGGCCGCCGGCCCCGGCGGGAACCCGCCGCCAGGGAACGCGGTGGCGCTCAGCTGACCGTCGGCGCGTCCACCGGCGTACCGTCGCGGTCGCGTTCGGCACGCTCGATCGCGCCGAGCAGGTGGACACTGATGTCCTGCACGGTCACGTCGTCGCGGCCGTGCTCCTTGACCCCGTCGTCGATCATCACGATGCAGAACGGGCAGGCGGTCGCCACGCTCGTCGCCCCCGTCGCCAGCAGCTCACGGGAACGCTCCGTGTTGACCTTCTTGCCGGTGCTCTCCTCCATCCACATCCGAGCGCCACCCGCCCCGCAGCACATCCCGCGCGTGCCGTTGCGGGGGGCCTCGACGATCTCAATGCCCTTCAGCGAGCCGATGACGCGCCTCGGCGCCGTGTAGATGTCGTTGTGGCGGCCGAGGTAGCACGAGTCGTGGTACACGACGCGCTCGTCGAGCGTCGCCCCCTGGAGGTCGAGCCTGCCGGACGCGATCAGCCACTCGATCAGCTCGCTGTGGTGGACGACCTGGTAGTTGCCGCCGAGCTGCGGGTACTCGTTGCCCAGGGTGTTGAAGCAGTGCGGGCAGATGGTCACGATCTTCGTGACCCCCATGCCGTTGAGCGTCTCGACGTTCTGCATGGCGAGCATCTGGAACAGGTACTCGTTGCCCGAGCGGCGGGCCGGGTCCCCGTTGCACAGTTCCATCGGGCCGAGGATGGCGAAGTCGACGCCCGCCCGCTGCAGCAGCTTCGCCGTGGCCGCCGTGATCTTGCGCGCCCGGTCGTCGAAGCTCCCCGCACACCCGACCCAGAACAGGTACTCGTGGCCGAGGGCCTCGCTGCCGTCGACGATCGGGAGCCCTTCCAGGCCTTCGGCCCAATCGGCGCGCGTGTCCTGCGACATGCCCCAGGGGTTCTGCTGGTTCTCCATCGAGCGGTAGGCCTTGCCCAGCTCGGTCGGGAAGTTCGACTCCATGAGCGAGAGGTAGCGCCGCATGTCGAGGATCTTGTCGAGGATCTCGATGTTGACCGGGCAGATCTCGTCACAGGCCTTGCAGGACGTGCACGCCCAGATCTCCTCCGCGGTGATCCGCTCGAAGACGCTGTCCGCGGTCACCGTGAGCTCAGGCACGTGGCCGACGATCGGCGGGACGGGCGGTGTGCCCGACTCGCTCATCACCTGGCCGACCTTCAGCACGATCTCTCTCGGGTCGAGGGGCTTGCCGGTCGCCTGCGCCGGGCAGACGCTCGTGCAGCGGCCGCACACCGTGCACGCGTCGGTGTCCAGCAACTGCTTCCACGTGAAGTCGCTCACCACACTCGCGCCGAAGCTCTCCATCGACGTCTCCGCCAGGTTGGGCAGCGGCTTCATGGCGCCCTTCGGCCGGTCGCGGTCGGAGAGGTACATGTTGATCGGCGACGTGAACATGTGGCGCATCTTCGTGATCGGGACGATCGCCACGAACACGAAGAACGCCAGCACGTGGGCGACCCACAGCGCCTGGTGCACGTGCTGGAGGTCGCCGGGCACCGTGTTGCGGAACAGCCACGACACGGGGTACCCGATGTAGTCCCACTTCTCGAACGACGGCCTCCCGATCTGGGCGATGCGCACGGCCTGCACGACGAGCCCGGTCACCCCGATGGTGAACAGGGTGCCGAGGATGACCCCGTCTTCCGGGCGGGTCTTGGCGCGCAGGCGGAACGGGCGCTGCACGTAGCGGCGCACGATCGCCCATCCCACGCCGATGACGAACAGCACCCCCGCCGTGTCACCGATGAACTTGTACGTCTGGTACGTCGTGCCGTGCAGGAACCGCCACGAGGGCGGGAACTGGTGGTCAAGCTCGAGCACCGTCGTGACCGCGAACAGCACCAGGAACGGGAAGTAGATGAGGCTGTGCATGAGCCCGGCCGCCGCGTCGCGGAGCAGGGTCTGCATGTAGACGCCGCGGCGGTACGAGTCGACCCGCTTGCGGAACCGGAGGCGGTCGGTGAGCCGCTTGTCGGGGGCGCCCCGCTCCCAGTTGCGGGCCCGCAGGCTCAGCTGCCAGGCGGCCCACAGGAACAGCAGCGGCAGCAGCGTGTAGAAGATGACCTGGAGGGCGGTGGGGATGTCGACGAAGACCCGGCGGGTGACCGGGCTCTTGTCCTCCCACCCCTCGATGGCGCCGACGATCCCCGACAGGGCGGTCAGCAGGGCGAGCAGCACCCCGACCACGAGGACGAGCTGCGACGGCTTGAGCGGCGCCCTCATGCGCGGCCGGTCGGACATGGCCACCGAAGGTAGTGGCTGACCCCCCGGGGTGCCGAGTTCCGGGGCGCTCGGGTCAGTGCGTGGCTGCCCGGGCGTCGGCCTCCCGGACGCGGGCAGCCATGATCGTGAGCATCTTGTGGGCCAGCACGGGCACCTCGTCGAGCACGCCGTTGAACTCGCGCTGGCCGAGGACGAGCAGGGACGCCTCCGTCTCCGACACCACGGTCGCGTTGCGGGGGGCACGGTCGAGGAGCGCGAGCTCCCCGAAGTAGTCGCCATCCTTGAGGGTCGCGATGTGGCGGCCCTCGCGCCGGACCGAGCACTCCCCCTCGAGGATCAGGAAGAACTCGTGGCCGGGCGAGCCTTCCTTCACGAGCTCCTTCCCCGCAGGGACCGAGATCTCGTCGGACGCCCGAGCGATGAGCCCGAGCTCCTTCTTGTTGAACGCCGAGAACAACCGGACCTGGGAGAGCTGATCAAGCTTGGAGTCGCGCGCCATGGCGGAACGATAAGTCACTCGTCGAGGTAGCGCTCAAGCTCCCATGCCGTCACGTGGGCGCGATAGGCCTCGGCCTCCCCGCGCCGGCCGTCCACGAGGTTGGCCAGCAGGCGGCGGTCGAAGGCATCGGCGAACGCATCGTCCTCGAGCACGGCGTCCAGGGCTTCGTCCAACGTGCGCGGCAAGGGCTGGTAGCGGACCCGTTCGGCCACCACGGCGTCGAAGCTGTCGGCGGCCTCCTCGAGCGGGGGGCCGGGGTCGAGGCCGTTCGCCAGCCCGTCGGCCTCCGCCGCGAGCAGCGCCGCGACGAGCAGGTAGGGGTTGGCGGAGGGGTCGGCGCCCCGGTACTCGATCACCCCTCCCTCGCCGATCCGCACCAGCGCGGCCCGGTTGAGGTGCGCCCACACGGCGGCGCTCGGCGCCTCGGGCCCGGCGTGGAGGCGCTTGTAGGAGTTCACGGTCGGGGACGCCAGCGCGGCGAGGGCGCGGGCGTGGGTGAGGATGCCGGCGACGAAGGCGCGGCCGTCCGCTGTCAGGCGGGTGCCCCCATCGACCAGCCCCTCGACGAACTGCTGGAGGTGCAGCCCCGACCCGGGCTCCCCGCCGAGGGGTCGGGCCATGAACGTCGCCAGCAGGCCGCGCTCGGCGGCGATCTCGCGCACGACCTGCTTGGCGAGGACCAGCGCATCGGCGAGGGCGAGGGGGGCGAGGGGGGCGAGGTCGAGCTCGTACTGGCTCGGCCCGGCCTCGTGGTGGCAGGACACCACGTCGACCCCGGCGGCGATGAGCTCGTCGGCGGCCCGGCGGGTCACGTCCATGCCGCGGCCCTCACGGTCGTCGAAGTAGCCGCTGCGGTCGATCGGGGCGCCGTCCTCCAACAGGTACAGCTCGAGCTCGGCGCCCGCCGACCACACCGCCCCGAGGTCGGCGATGGGCCCGTCGGCGTCGAGCAGCCCGACGAGGGCCGTGCGCGGGTCGGCGGGCCAAGGCCTGCCGTCGGGCGTGCACACCGTGCACGCCACCCGGGCGACCCCGCCGCGGCGCACGAGGGTCGCCGGGTCGGGCCGCAGGAGCATGTCCGACTCAAGGGCGCGGGCGCGGCCCTGCAGCGAGGACCCGTCGAATGACGCGCCATTCGCGACGGCGTCGTCGAAGCGCGCCGCGGGGAGCTGGACGCTGTTGCTGGTGCCGAGCACGTCCACGAAGGTGAGCCGGACCCATCCCGATTCAGGTGCCATTGGGGCCTTTCGACAGCCGGTCAGCGCAGGACGACGGACAGCGTGATGATGATGGCGACGACGCCCATGAACGACACGGCGATGAGGGCGACGAGGGCCCACAGCCGCCGCTCCGACGACACCGCAGCCATCCCGCCGATGGCCGGCTCTGGCGAGGTGTCGTACGCGGCGGGGTCGAGCGTGCTCAGGCGGTCGAGGTCGTGGACCACCTCGTCCATGGTCTGGTAGCGGTTGGACGGGTTGCGCCGCATGGCGTGGGTCACGACGGCGGCGAGGGCGGGCGGCACGTCGGGCCGCAGCGATGCGATCGGCGCCGGGTGCTCGCCCAGGTGGCCGGCCATCACGGCCATCCAGTTGTCGCCGCGGAAGGGCACCCGGCCGGTCAGCAGCTCGTACATCATCACGCCCCACGCGTAGACGTCGCTGCGGGCGTCGCCGCGCCCGCCCTGGATCTGTTCGGGGCTCATGTAGTCGGGTGTCCCGAGGCTCTCCGAGAGGTGCTTCCACGTCAACCGGCGAGCACCCTCGAGCATCGCCGTCCCGAAGTCGGAGATCTTGAGGGAGCCGTCGCGCGTGACGAGGATGTTCTCCGGCTTCATGTCGCGGTGGACCACGCCGTGCGCGTGCAGGTAGGCCAGGGCGGCGGCGAGCTGGCGGCCCCAGTCGATGACGGTGTCGATGGGGACCTGATCGGGGCCGCCGCGCAGCACGACGCGGAGGTTCTCGCCGTCGACGTACTCGAGCACGAGGTAGGGCTCGCTCCGCGTGTCGCCGCCGTCGACGCCGCGCTGCACGCCCGGGTGGTCGAGCGTGCGGGCGATGTCGCTCTCGCGCCGGTAGCGCTGGAACAGCCCCGGGTCGGCGAACAGGTTGGGGTTGGGCATCTTCAGCACGACCGTGTCGCCCGATGACGTGTCGCGGGCCTTGTACGTCTCGGCGTAGGCGCCCTCGCCGAGCGAGCCGAGGATCTCGTAGCGGTCGACCAGTTCGCCGGGTTGGTGGCGCACCTCAGGGCCTCCCCCGGCGGAAGAACAGCCGCCGGGCGCCGGCGGCGGGGATGGGACGGTCCGACGTGAGCCGCACGACGACGGCGGTGACGTTATCAGTGGTGCCCCGCTCGATCGCGGTGCGCACCAGGAGGTCGGCGGCGTCCGCGGGCGTGGCGAGGTCGCCCTTGGCGAGGGCGGTGGCGACGTCGGCGATGTCGCTGCGCGGTACGACGTCCCACACGCCGTCCGTGCACAGGACGAAGGTGTCGTCCTTCCTTAACGGCTCCTTTGCGATCTCGACCTGGACCATGAGGTCGTTGCCCAGGCAGCGCGTCAGCATGGACCGGGCCGGATGGGTCGCGGCCTGCTCGGGCGAGATCATCCGCATCCGCAGCATCTCGGCGACGCGGGAGTGGTCCGTCGACAGCTGCGTGCACTCGCCGTCGCGGACGAGGTAGGCGCGGCTGTCACCGACGTTGGCGACCAGGGCCTCGGTACCGGCGAACGTCAGGGCGACGATCGTCGTGCCCATGCCGCGGCGCCCGGCCTCCGCACCGGCGTCGAGCACCGTGGTGTTCGCCTTGCGGATCGCGTCGCGGAGTGCCGAGGCCGGGGGCGCGGGCGTGCCGCTGGCCCACGACGTGAGCACGGTCTCGGTCGCCAGGCGGCTGGCGACCTCGCCGGCGGCGTGGCCGCCCATCCCGTCGGCGACGACCCACAGCGGCCCGCGGTCCCATGCGTCGTCGGGGGTGGTGGGCGCGTACGCGCCAGCGAAGTCCTCGTTGTGCGGCCGGGCGTCGCCGCCGTCGCTGTGCAGCGCCCACGCCAGCTTGGCCAGCACGGCGTGCTCGACGAGCCGCCCGTTCCCCGTTGACCCCTCGTCGGTGCTCACGTCGCGCGCAGTACCGTAGCGGCGGTGGCGAACGACAAGCGCAGGCCTGGACGGGTGACGCCGAAGAAGTCCGCGGCACCGCCGGCGCGCCGCCCGAGGCGCTCGGCGCTGCCCGACCGCGTGGGGCCGTTCCAGCGTCCCGACGCCAACCGCCCGTTGGGGCAGGTGGGGCGCCGCCCGTCGTCGCCCACGAAGCTCGCAGTCTTCGCGGTCGTGTACGCCGTCGCGGGGGTCGCCTCGTTCTTCGTCCTCAAGGGTGCGCTGGGCATCATCATCGGCATCGTCTTCATCGGCATCGCCATTCTCTGGGCGCGCGGTGCGGCCACTGCCGTGCTGCGCCACCAAGCACGCCGCGACGAGGAGGGCTGACGCCGCTCCGCAGACGCGAAGAACGGCCCGGTGGGGGGTCCGGGCCGTTCTTCAGGTCGGGCGGGCCGCCGCCTCACCCGACGGTTGCCAACTCCCTCTGGCCAGGGTCGTGGAGCACCTTGTGCCCGCGCTTGGCCGGGTTGACGAGGAGCCACACGGCACCGATCGCGATCCAGATGCCGACGATGGCCATCGACTTGTAGGCGTCCTTCGATGTGGCGCCCCCGGCCTTCACGGCCAGGTACACGACGCCGAACAGCTCGCCGAGGTTCATCAGCGCACCGAGGCCCGGGACCAGGTAGTGCTTGATCACGTGCCTGTCGTGGCGGTGGGCGAAGGCGACGATCGCGATCACACAACTCAAGCCGTAGACGAGGAACGTCCCGGTGTTGGAGGCGATGGTGACCTGGGTGATGTTGTCGACGTTGTAGGGCGTGGCGCAGTACACGCCGATGGCCGCTGACAGGGCGGTGAGCACGATGATGCCGCCGTGGGGCGTGGCGAACTTGCCGTGCAGCAGGCCGAGGATCCCCGGCATCTCCTTGTCCTTGGCCATGGCGTAGGTCACGCGGACGCCCGTGTTCAAGCAGGCGAGCGTCGTGCCCAGCAGGGCGATCAGGACGGTCGCGGCGACGACGAGCGAGACCGTCGTCCCCGTGTGGGAGAGCGACTTCTCGGCGATGTTGTGGATCATCGTGCCGATCGGCGCGGGGTCGGCGGCCGAGGCGTTGAACCCCGTCAGCGTCTTCGATCCCTGCGTGAATGTTGCCGTCGTCTGCCCGTTGGCGAAGTTGGCGGCAAAGTACTCGAACAGGTAGCAGATCCCGCCCTGGATGATGAGCGACAGCAGCACGCCCCGCTTGATGTCCTTCTCCGGCCTCTTCGCTTCGGCGCCGAGCGCAGTGACGGACTCGAACCCGACGAGCAGGAGGATGGCGATCGTCGACTGGTAGATCACGTTGATCAGCTTGTGCGGGATCACGACCTTCCCGGCATTGGCGAAGGTGTAGATCTCGCTGCCGTGGGCCAGCCGGTGGCTGATGAACAGGATGCTCACCAGGAGCAGGCACGTGATCTGGATCACGTTGATGACGATCGAGGTCATCGTCGAGCCGGTCACGCCGCGATAGGCGATGTAGCCGCACACGCAGGCGAGCGCCACCGCGGCAAGGGCCTGCGGGATGTAGGTGAGCGTGTGGTGGAACCCGGCCGAGTAGATGTAGCCGAACAGGATCCCCATGAACCCGACCATGATCGCCGGGTACAGCCAGTAGTAGAGGTGGCTGATCCACCCGACCGTCACCTTGGCGACGCGGGCGTACTGGCGGTGGGTCGGGCTCTCCTTGTCGAGGAGCGCCGCTTCGGCGAAGTAGTAGCTCGACCCGGTCCCGGCGTCTGGGTAGATGCGGGCCAGCTCGCTGTAGCTGTAGGCGGTGAGCAGGGCGAGGACCAGCGCGAAGAACAGGCCGGTCCACATGTCGCTGGCCGTGCTCTTGCCGCCCACCGTCTGGGCGGCCTGGATCTGGAACGTCGTCCACAGGAACGCGCCGGGCGCGATCAGCGCCATCGCGTTCACCGTGATGCCGGTCAGGGTCAGGGTGCGCTTCATCTCGCCGGCGGCTATGGGCTCGGCCATGGAGCTCCTCTCGTTGTCGCTCTCGGGTGCACTGCCGCGCGCGGGCGGCGGACTCGAGCGCGGCGCTGCGCTCAGCGGCGACCGTAAGAGCCGCAGGTTTCGGCTCTGTCAGCCGTGCGTGAACAACGTGTTACAGGAGGTCCTGGCGCGAGACGGGGCGGAGGCCGTCGTCGAGCTGGTACACGGTCGGCACCCCCGTCGGCAGCTCGAGGGACACGATCTCGGCGTCGCCGATCCCGTCGAGGTGCTTGCGCAGCGCCCGCAGGCTGTTGCCGTGGGCGGAGACGAGGACCGTGTGGCCGGCCCGCAGGTCGGGCGCGATCCCGTCCTCCCACCACGGCAGCAGCCGGGCGACGACGTCGGCCAGGCACTCGGTGGCGGGGACGGCCTCGGGCGGGAGGTCGCGGTAGCGGGGGTCGGCGGCCGAGGAGCGCTCGTCGCCCGGCGGCAGCGGCGGGGGCGGGGTGGCATAGCTGCGGCGCCAGGCCACGAACTGCTCCTCGCCGTAGCGCTGCTTGGTCTCGGCCTTGTTGCGCCCCTGGAGGTCCCCGTAGTGGCGCTCGTTGAGCCGCCACGTCCGCCGCACCGGGAGCCACGACAGCCCCATCTCCTCGAGGGCCAGGTTGGCCGTGCGCACTGCCCGGGTCAGCAAGGAGGTGTGGACGATGGTGGGCCGCACCCCGGCGGCGGCCATGGCCCGCCCGGCAGCCCGGGCCTCGAGCTCCCCCTTGGCGCTCAGGTCGACGTCGGTCCAGCCCGTGAACAGGTCCTTTTCGTTCCATTCGCTCTGCCCGTGGCGGAGCAGGACGAGGGTCGGCATCGGGGGAATACCCTAGGCGTCAGATGAGTTGATAGTGATCGACTCAACTTCTATCGTCAGTTCGACATCATCGACGTTCTTCGGAGGCACACCCCCATGCCCAAGGCAGTAGGCATCGACCTCGGCACCACTAACTCAGTAGTCAGCGTGCTCGAGGCCGGCGAGCCCACCGTGATCCCCAACGCCGAGGGCGCGCGGACCACCCCGTCCGTCGTCGGCTTCTCGAAAGCCGGCGAGGTGCTCGTCGGCGAGGTCGCCAAGCGCCAGGCCATCACCAACCCCGACCGCACGGTGCGGTCGGTCAAGCGCCAGATGGGCACCAGCTGGACGATCGACATCGACGGCAAGAAGTACACCCCCCAGGAGATCTCGGCCCGCATCCTGCAGAAGCTGAAGCGGGACGCGGAGGCCTACCTGGGCGACAGCGTCACCCAGGCCGTGATCACCGTGCCGGCGTACTTCAACGACGCCGAGCGGACCGCCACCAAGGAGGCCGGCCAGATCGCCGGGCTCGAGGTGCTGCGGATCATCAACGAGCCGACGGCCGCCGCGCTCGCCTACGGCCTGGACAAGGAGGGGGCCGACCAGACCATCCTCGTGTTCGACCTCGGCGGTGGCACCTTCGACGTGAGCGTCCTCGAGATCGGCGACGGCGTGTTCGAGGTCAAGTCGACCCACGGTGATGTTCACCTCGGTGGGGACGACTGGGACCAGCGCGTCATCGACTGGCTCGTGCAGGGCTTCAAGAACGCCCACGGCATCGACCTGTCGCAGGACAAATTCGCCGGCCAGCGCCTGAAGGAGGCCGCAGAGAAGGCCAAGATCGAGCTGTCGCAGGTCCAGCAGACGCAGATCAACCTGCCGTTCATCTCCGCCGGCCCCGACGGCCCGCTGCACCTCGACGAGCAGCTCACGCGGGCGAAGTTCCAGGAGCTCACGGCCGACCTGGTCGACAAGTGCCGCGTCCCGTTCCAGCAGGCGATCGATGACGCCGGGCTGAAGCTCGGTGACCTCGATCACGTCATCCTCGTGGGCGGCTCGACCCGCATGCCCGCGGTGCAGGACCTCGTGAAGGGCCTTACGGGCAAGGACCCCCACAAGGGCGTCAATCCCGACGAGGTCGTCGCCGTCGGCGCCGCCATCCAGGCCGGCGTGCTGAAGGGCGAGGTCAAAGACGTCCTGCTCCTCGACGTGACCCCGCTGTCGCTCGGTATCGAGACCAAGGGCGGGATCATGCACAAGCTCATCGAGCGCAACACGACGATCCCGACCCGCCGCAGCGAGGTCTACACGACGGCCGAGGACTTCCAGCCGTCGGTCGAGATCCACGTGCTGCAGGGCGAGCGCGAGATGGCCGCCTACAACAAGACCCTGGGCAAGTTCCAGCT
>Ga0070741_10001409_pt1 | contig 73699 bp, 54 predicted proteins | sample Coa_R1_4_FD_66440 | JGI IMG/M metagenome (GOLD analysis project Ga0070741, IMG submission 66440) | Surface soil microbial communities from Centralia Pennsylvania, which are recovering from an underground coalmine fire - Coalmine... | ecosystem: Environmental > Terrestrial > Soil > Unclassified ...
GGGTTTTGGTTGTAATGGTGGAGTGGGTATTGGTGTTGGTTTTGTTTTTCATATGAACCTTGGTGTAGCGCGATTTCGCTCACCCGCCAATACCCATGCCATCTACCGAGATAGGCTCTTCTTAGCTGGACGGTGGATGGCCGCGAAACGATGCCAACCGTTTTAACGGTTTTTCCACAGGCGCTTACATTCTCAACAGAGGTAGGATGCGCCCGTTCTTGCCATGCTGAACACACCCCGCTTGACCGCAGGCACGGCGTGGAGTCCATTAAAGTATATGCGTGCCATGGTGCTGGAGAAACCGGGGCAGCCCCTCCAACTGCTTGATGTTCCCGTACCCGCGCCCGATCCGGGTCAGGTGTTGGTGCGGGTGCGCGCGTGCGCGGTTTGTCGCACGGACCTTCATGTCGTCGATGGTGAACTGCCCCATCCGAAACTTCCGCTCATTCCCGGTCATGAAATCGTGGGTACTGTGGCGAAGCGCGGTGAAAGCGCTCATCGTTTTGCGATCGGTGATCGCGTCGGGATTCCCTGGTTGGGCTGGACGGATGGCGTCTGCCGATTTTGCCGGTCGCAACGGGAGAACCTTTGTGAGAATGCGAAGTTTACGGGGTACACGCTCGATGGCGGTTACGCAGAATACACAGTGGCAGATGAACGGTTTTGTTTTCCCATGCCGCCAAAATATTCCGATTCCGAGGCTGCGCCGTTGCTCTGTGCGGGCATGGTTGGGTATCGCTCGCTGACCAAAACTGGCGAGGCGAAGCGACTGGGGATTTACGGCTTCGGCGCGGCTGCGCACATCATTGTCCAAGTCGCCCGTCATCAGGGCCGGAAGATTTTTGCCTTCACACGGCCGGGCGACAAGCAGGGGCAGGAGTTCGCCCGCGAACTCGGCGCGGCCTGGGCAGGCGGCTCCGATGCTTTGCCGCCGGAACCGCTGGATGCGGCCATCATCTTTGCTCCAGTCGGTGCGCTGGTTCCGCCAGCGCTCAAGGCGCTGGACAAAGGCGGAGTGGTGGTGTGCGGCGGCATCCACATGAGCGACATCCCGTCCTTTCCGTACGAATGGCTTTGGCAGGAGCGCAGCATTTGCTCCGTAGCCAATTTGACGCGGCGCGACGGCGAGGAATTTCTCGCCCTGGCGCCCAAAGTGCCGGTGAAAACGACGGTTCAACCCTTCCCGCTTGCCGAGGCCAATGAAGCCTTGAACCGCTTGCGTCACGGCAAGATTGAAGGCGCGGCCGTGCTCATGGGCTAATGGCCGGCGAGGCTTGAAGTTTGTGTGACGTTCGATCTTTGGGATGGAACGCGACTTTTTGGTTTCCTTTTCAGAAAACTGGGCATATACTATTCATATGAATAGTAACGAACGCCCATTGCCCCATCGCGGCGCGGGGAGCAATCCCACAAATCGTTTCGAGAAGATTGAACTGGAGCGCGATGTGGATTGGAATCCAGAGGACGATCCGGCGCCGCGCACCCAATTCTACCGGGACAATACCAGCACCATCATCAACTATAACGACAGCCCGGACATCGGGTTCGAGGCCAGCATTAATCCGTACCGCGGCTGCGAGCATGGGTGCATTTACTGCTTCGCGCGGCCATTCCACGAATATCTCGGCTTTTCGTCCGGGCTGGATTTTGAAACCAAAATCATGGTCAAAGACCGCGCGCCGGAGTTGCTGCGCCATGAATTAGCGTCCCCCAAGTGGAAGCCGCAGGTGATCGCGCTGAGCGGGGTGACGGATTGCTATCAACCCGTGGAACGGCGGATGAAATTGACGCGGCGATGCCTGGAAGTCCTGGCGGAATTCCGCAACCCGGTCGGCATCGTCACAAAAAATCATCTGGTCACGCGGGACATCGACGTGCTCAGCGAACTGGCCCGGCATCAGGCGGTGGCGGTATTTGTCTCGCTGACGACTCTGGACACGAAGTTGCGGCAGGTGATGGAGCCGCGGACCTCACCGCCCGCGAGCCGATTGGCGGCGATCCGCGAACTCTCGCAGGCCGGAATTCCGACCGGCGTGATGACCGCGCCGGTCATTCCAGGTTTGACCGACCACGAATTGCCCTCGCTCATCGCGGCCGCTGTCGAGGCGGGGGCTCGATTTGCGGGGCATGTGCCGTTGCGACTGCCGTATGCCGTCGCGCCGCTATTCGAGCAATGGCTGGCGGACCATTTTCCTGATCGCAAGGAAAAAGTGCTCAACCGGATTCGCGCCATGCGTGGCGGGAAGCTGAACGACCCGCAATTTGGCTCGCGGATGATTGGGCAGGGGATTTTTGGCGAGCAAATCGAGGCCTTGTTCAACGTGGCGTGCCGAAAGGCAGGCATCGAGAAAAACCGGCTCGGCCTTTCGACCGCTTCATTCCGCCGCGTGGACAAGAACCAGATGTCGTTATTTGATTGAAAATTCAAACGCTGCGTTTGCCGGCTCGGGCAGAGCGGGAACTCCGCGCTCCGGCGTTGCAAATCAAATTCCTTTTTGAATTGAAATCTTTCCCGCTGGCGGCAATCGTCACCGGGTCTTAAGGCAGTTATGACTGAAAAACCATTCATTAAAACCGTTGAGCGCCACTTTCTGGAGCGCAAGGGCCGCAATCCGCACGCCACCACCGAATTTTGCTGGTTGCTGTCCGGCATCACGCTGGCGACGAAAATCATCGCTTCGCAAATCCAGCGGGCCGGGTTGTTGGAGATCGTGGGTGAAACGGGCAAGGTCAATGTCCAGGGCGAGGAGGTGCAGAAACTCGACGTTATCGCGAACGACACGTTGGTGCGCTGCCTCGGCTATCGCGGCAACATTGGCTTGTTGGTCTCGGAGGAGGATGAGGAGCCGCACGTCATCCAGGACGCCACGGCAGCCGGAAAGTACACGGTGCTGTTCGATCCGCTGGACGGTTCGAGCAACATCAATGCGAACGTCAACATCGGCACGATTTTTTCCATTCTCCAACACGACCCGAACGCCGGGGGCGACATAATGGCCCACGTTCTGCAGCCAGGCAGCAAACAGGTCGCCGCGGGTTACGTGATCTATGGCAGCAGCACCGTGCTCGCCTACACCGCCGGTTACGGTGTGCACATGTTCACGCTTGATCCATCCATCGGCGCCTTTGTGCTCGCGCAGGAGAATGTCAGGATGCCCACCCTGGGCAAAACTTACAGCGTCAACGAAGCCAACTCGCGCCAATTCCCGTCCGGCGTCCAAAAGTATCTCGATTGGGTGAAAACGGAAGAGGCCGGTTACAGCTCGCGCTACATCGGCTCCCTCGTGGCGGATTTCCATCGCACCCTGATGCGCGGCGGCGTCTTCCTTTATCCGCCGACCAAGAAAGCGCCCAGTGGCAAGCTGCGCCTGCTGTATGAAGCCAACCCGCTCGCGTTCGTCGCCGAGCAGGCTGGCGGCATGGCCAGTGACGGTCAGCAGCGAATTCTCGACAAAAAACCCAAGGCGATGCACGAGCGCACCCCGTTGATCATTGGCAGCCGGGACGAGGTGGACCGGGTCCTTTATTTTATGAAGGGGTAAGCCGCGCGCAATAGTGTGCTGCCATGGTTTCTCACCTAATTGACAACGGGCGTGGTTCCCAGCCGCGCCGAATCGGTCACGGGTGATGCGCCCTGCCGCATAGCTGCACTTCTCCCTCAATTATTCGAGTGGGTTATTCACCCTAGATTTCTCTGACTCTGGCCGATTTGTGCTTTGTAGGTTATCTTTAGGAAGGTGAGTGCGTTACTCATCAGCGCGATTGATTACGGGTCGGCGGCTTGAATCCTCGAATTCGCCGTCTGACCTTTACGCAGATTGATGTCGAGCGCGAATAATCTTTTTTCGTTGCGGGCGCTTTTGCCGAAGGGGACTCCCGGCGTATGAAGGTGCTGATAGTCGATGACAGTGAGCAAAACCGTCACCTGCTTCGAGCATTGTTGGAGTCCGAATCCTATCAGTGTGAAACTGCCTTTAACGGCCCCGAAGCGCTGGAGCAACTCCGACACGGCGAGTTTGATCTGGTAATCACCGGCGTCCTGATGCCCGAGATGGACGGGTTCCAGTTGTGTTATCACATCAAGACTAATGAGCGATTTCGAGCCATTCCGGTGGTCTTTTACACTGCCACTTATGTGGATTCCAATGATGCTCGATTGGTTTTGAGTCTCGGCGCAGAGGATTGCATCCTCAAGCCAACCCAGCCGGCGGAATTCCTTGACAGCGTGCGGCAGATCATGGCCCGGGTCCGGGCGAATGGGAGCCGGAGCATAATGCCCTTGCCGGCGGCGGACGAAGTCAAGTACCTGAGAGAGTACTCCACTCGTTTGGTGCGGAAGCTCGAAGCGAAGGTCCGGGAGGCGGAGGAAGCCAATCGGCGCCTCGGAGAGTTGAACGCCACGCTCGACGAGCGGGTGCAGGAACAAACCGCCCAATTGCAGGCGGCCAACCGCGAACTCGAAGCTTTCTCGTACAGTCTCTCCCATGACATGCGGGCGCCCCTGCGCGCCATCCAGAGTTACGCCTCGATTTTGCTGGGCGACCTGGGCCCGGAAATCAGTGCCGAAGGCCGGTCCTCCGCGGACAAAATCATCAGTTCCGCCCAGCGACTCGATCGTTTGATCCGGGATGTTCTGGCCTTGAGCCGCCTTTCCTATCAAACGATTAGAATCCAGCCCCAGAATGTGGATGCCCTGCTTCGGCAAATTCTTTCTGAACGTCCGGAATTTCAGGAGCCGCAGGCGGACGTGCGTATCAAGGGTTTTCTCCCGCCGGTGTTCGGCCAGGAAACACTGCTCACCCAATGCCTCACGAACCTGCTCGGCAACGCCGTCAAGTTCGTGAACCGTGGCAGCAAGCCCCACGTTCGCATTTTCAGCGAGCGGCGGGATGACAAAGTCCGAATTGTGGTCGAAGATAGGGGCATCGGGATTGATACCCATGAACAGCAGCGCCTCTTCCAACTCTTTCAGCAAAACCATCCCAATGTGGAATACGAAGGCACTGGCGTCGGTCTGGCCATCGTCCGCCGGGCCGTGGAGCGCATGCAAGGCCGGGTCGGCGTCGAATCCGAGCCGGGCAAAGGCAGCCGATTTTGGGTGGAACTGAAAGTGGCGAATGCATTGATTGAAAACCAACCTGCCAATTCTGCAAGTCGAGGACGATGACCATGACGTCTTCTTCCTGGCGCACGCCTTCAAAAAGGCGGCGATCACCAATCCCGTCCAGGTGGTCCACGATGGCCAGGAAGCCATCGATTACCTCTCCGGCAAGGGGCGGTTTTCCGACCGTTCCAAATTCCCTCTTCCCTGCCTCATCATCCTGGACTTGAAGATGCCGCGCCGGACGGGGATGGAGGTGCTCGCCTGGCTGCGGCAGGAATCCGACCTGCCGCCATTGCCGGTCATCGTTTTCTCCTCGTCCGCCCACCGCGATGATGTGGATCGTGCTTTTGTCCTCGGCGCCAATGCGTTTGTGTCGAAACCAAGCTCGGTGGAAGAACGGATCCGCTTCGCCAAATCGGTCAAGGAATTCTGGCTCTACTTCAACGAAATCCAGGAAGCCCTGCTCCATGCGGTCCGATGAAGCTTGCTCGCGTTCTCACTCCAACGTGGGATGTTTCAAATGGAATCCGGTTGCGTTCTGGTAGGCCTTGGCCACCGCCAGAGTTTCCGCCTCGCGAAACAGGTTGCCCAGGAAACAGATCGCAGTGGGCGTTCCATCCTTCGTAAAGCCGTTGGGAACGACCACACACGGATGGCCGGTCAGGTTCGTGATGAGGTGGCATTCACCGGTAAACGGGGGTGAAACAAAAACATCGATGTTCTGCAACGCGCGCGCGGTTTCCTGGATGAGCACGTAGCGGATGCGGTTGGCCTGAACATATTCGACGGCGGGAACAAAGCGGGCCTCGCGGAAAATGTTCGGCCAGGAACCGCGAGTCTGCCGCTTCATCAGGTCGTCGCGGCCGCTGCGCGTGAGATCGTCAAACTCGGCGGCGCTTTCCACTTCGAGGACGAACGAGATGGCTTCACTGGGCAGGTTTGGGAGTTCGATGGGGACGAGTTTCGCGCCCAGTGAGCGCAGCTTGTCCAGCGCCGCCATGGAGTTGGTGCGGCGCTCGCCTTTCTCCTTTTCGAAATCACTCGCCAGGTAGCCGATGCGGAGCTTTTGCCATTTCAACCGCGCATCGTAGTTGAAGGGAACGTCATAAAGCGTTTGATCCACTCCGTCCGGGCCGTAGATCGCGTTGAACACGATGGCGCAATCCTCAACCGTGCGCGCAATGGGGCCAAGTTTGTCCATGGAGGAACTCAGGGCCATTGCGCCAGTGCGGCTGACGCGGCCATAGGATGGGCGCAGCCCGGTGACGCCGCAACGTTCGCAGGGTGAAACAATGGAGCCATGCGTTTCCGAACCAATCGCAAACGGGACAAGTCCGGCGGAAGTGGCCGCCGCCGGGCCGGCCGATGAACCGCTGGAGCCTTGCTTGAGGTTCCACGGATTGCGCGTCATGCCGCCGTACCAGTACTCGCCCATCGCGAGTTCGCCCAGGGTCAGCTTGGCGACCAGCACCGCGCCGGCGGCATCGAGGCGTTTGATGACGGTGGCGTCTTCGTCAATCAGCTGGTTCGTGTATGGCGCGGATCCCCAGGTGGTGGGAATTCCCGCGGTGGCGAGCAGATCCTTCACGCCGTAAGGGATTCCATGCAGCACACCGCGATAATGTCCAGCCGCGATTTCACGGTCGGCGCAGCGGGCCTGTTGCAGCGCGCGTTCTTCGGTAAGCGTGATGACGCATTCCAGCCTGGGCCCGTATTTTTTCAACCGTTCCAGGTAAAACAAGGTGAGCTTCTCGGAACTGATCTGTCGTGACTTCACCAGGGCGGCGAGTTGTTCGATGGAATAGAAAGCCAGGTCGTCGAGATTGTCAGGGAGCCGCATTTTCGGAAGCGGGCTGGGCTTGAACTTCCGGCGTTCGGTCTCGAACTTCATCCCCACCGGAATGGGGTTGAACAGCATCGCGGAAGGAATGGAATTGGAGAGGGGAAATTTGCGGATGGTTTCGAAGCTTTTGAGTTGATCACGCAGCCCGGGAAGCAGCATGTCATTTTTGTCGTCGGAGAAATCGAGGCCGATCAATTTCTCGGCGTCCGCCACGGCCTCGCGGGTGATGGTATTCGTGTTGGTCTGGGCTGGGAGAGTGGTCCCGAGCAGCAACGTGAGCAGAGCGGCAGGATAAATCGAGCGCATGCGTGATATTTACCCGGCGCAGGAAGGCTCGCAACAACGATTATGAGTATGGCGTCTCATGCGCAAGGCAACACGATTCGACCGGCAACACCCAAAGAGGTTGGAGCCTCCTTACATCGGCTGCTGCGAGGGCGTGAATCCAAATTTTTCAGTTCTCTTTGTGGCAGGTTCATGTTGGAATCGCGCGGGTTTGATGAAAACACGATGTCCATGGGCCAGAAATGAGTGGTCGATTCCTTACCACGATCAGGAATGGGGTGTGCCCGTGCACGATGACCGCACGTTGTTTGAGTTCCTGATCCTGGAAGGAGCGCAAGCCGGCTTGAGTTGGGACACCGTGCTAAGAAAACGGCAGCGTTATCGCGAGGTGTTTGACAACTTCGACCCGGTAAAAGTTGCCGCATACGGAGAGCGCAAAGTAAAACAACTGCTGGCTGACCCGGGCATCATTCGCAACCGGCTAAAGGTCGCAGCGGCCATTCAGAACGCAAAATGTTTCCTGGCGGTGCAGCGGGAGTTTGGCACCTTTGACGCGTATCTTTGGAAATTCACCAGTGGAAAGCCGATTCGAAACCAACGGCAATCGCTCAAAGACATCCCCGCTCGCACCACCGAATCCGATGCGATGAGCAAAGACTTGCAACGACGCGGCTTCAAGTTCGTGGGTTCAACCATTTGTTATGCGATGATGCAGGCGATCGGAATGGTTAATGACCACATGGTCGATTGTTTTCGATATAAAGAAGTTGGAAAGTCAGGAGCAAAAACCAAATAAAGAGCGAATTTCTCATGAGTTCTCAACCCCGCCCCGCAAAGCCAACGCTGAATCTGAAACGCCAGCAAGGCATGAAGTACGTCCCGCTCAACGGGCGGATTTTCCGATACCTGACGGAATGTCGCAGCCACGCATACGACCGCACGCTCGAAGCCTTGCGCGCGGAGACGGTGGCGAAATGGCCGGATTACGCGCAGATGCAGATTGGCCGGGACCAGGGCTCGTTCATGACGCTGCTGGTGGCGGCCATCGGTGCGCGCCAGGCCATCGAAGTCGGAACCTTCACCGGTTATAGTTCCATTTGCATCGCGCGCGGCCTGCCAGGGAATGGACGTTTGCTCTGCCTGGATGTGAGCGACGAGTGGACCAGCATCGCCCGGAAATTTTGGAAGAAGACCGGCGTGGATCGGAAGATCGAACTGCGGATTGGTCCAGCGATTGATTCGCTCAAGCAACTGCCGAAAAGCGCAAAATTTGATTTTGCATTCATCGACGCGCATAAGCCGGAATACGAGGCGTATTACGAATTGGTGTTGCCGCACATTCGGCCGAACGGGTTGATCCTGTTCGACAACATGCTTTGGGGCGGCCGATTGGGGAAGAAGGGCCGGATAAAGAACCCCGGTGGGCGCGTGATTGATCGATTGAATCGCAAGCTGGCGCGTGATCCGCGGGTGGACTCGGTGCTGTTGTCGATCGGGGATGGGTTGAGCATTTGCCGGGTGACAGGACGCAAGTGAGTCGCCGAGCAACGGGCGCGGCCGAGGCTTTACTTGGCCGGTCGGATGGCATTTAATTTGTCGGACATCAAACCGGAGTATTGCCCATGGAAATCAAGGTCGCTTGCGGTTGTGGGACGAATTATAAATTCGACGTCGAACCGGTCAACCGACGGATGCCCTGGCCGGTGAATTGTCCTTCCTGCGGCGCGGATGGAACGGCCCAGGCGAACGAGATCATTCAACAAGCTTCGGGCGCAAGCCAGCAGACGGTCGTTCCAATGGCATCGGTGTCGTCCGCGCCGCCGGCTGGTTTGCGGATCAGCACACCCACTCGACCGACCGCACCCGCAATTCCGGCGATGCCCTCTGGCGTTCCTGCGCCACCGCCTCCGTCGGCTCCGCCGCCGTTGCGGCCATCCCAGGTTTTTGCGCAAGAGGCGCAGATGGCGCCGGAGAAGCAATCCTCAACCTGGGCTCGCCTGGGAATCATCCTGCTCACGCTTTTGGTGGCGGCGTCGGTTGGTTATCGCGTGGCGCGAAGAATCGGCCGCCTGGCAAACGTCGTGTCGGCCATCGCCAATGCGGCGGTGAGCGGCCCGGACGGCGAGGATCGAAAATGGAACCTGACTGCGGACAATCAGGTGATTATTTATCTGCGCCACACAAATCATCAGGAGGTGGCCGACGCCTGCGCCGCTTATTTTCATCAACAGTTGCATCGCAACGTGCGGCGCAAAACTCCCGATCAGGACAACAATGAAGGACAGGAATTCCTCGTCATGTCGCCGTTTCACGATTACGTGGAGTTCCTGGCCGAATTGGGTTCGCTCAAGGAGCCGGAATTCGCGGGCCTGGCCCAGCACCTTTCCGGAAAGTTCAACACGCTCGCGTTCGTGGAGCAGGACGTCGATGCCAGCGGCGCCGCGATCTTCGGGGTGTATGAACAGGGGACGAACCAATTTTATGCCCACATGGACGTGACCATGCAAAGCGGCGAACCGGTCGAAAATGTGACGACCCAGGGCGACGACTGGGCCGTGGCGCACGGCTACAAGCCCGGCACGAATGGGTTCAAGGAATTCAACATCGAGAACGCCGACGATCTGACCAAGAATTGCGGCATGAAATTTTGGGACCATGACGAGGAAATCACGACCAATGATGTGGTCCTGAAGGAATGGGGCGGGCAGAGATAAACGCGTGACTCAGTTGATTAAAAACGCACCATCGGTTTGTTGCCTCACTTCTGTTTCGCCTTCAACGTCACAATGGTCGCTCCCCAACCGCTGAACTGCGGATGGTCGAGGGAATAGGAAACCACTTCGGGGTGTTTGGCGAGGAGAGCGTGCACGGTGCGGCGCAGATTGCCGATGCCTTTGCCATGGATCAAACGGACTTGGAGAATGCCCTTCTCCTGGCACGCGGCAAGATAGTCCAAAACCAGGTCCTTCACCTCACGCGGTTGGAAGCTGTGCAAATCAAGAACCCCATCGATGGGCAACTGAATCGGGCCGGTGTCGTTTTCGTCCATGTGGCCATTATCGAACGGAAGTAGGCGGCCGGCAAGGGCCTGAAGGTTGAGAATGGAGGATCAAGGGTGGCGCCATTCGTTTTGCGCTTCAAAGCTGCGTTCATGGCGGGCAGGATATGGTCCATGATTATTCGCACTGCCATCAAGAGTGACGTGAGCGTCATTGCGGATTTTAATATCCGCCTGGCGCTCGAGACGGAGGCGCTGGAACTGGACCCGGAAATAGTAAGCCGGGGCGTAGACGCTTTATTGCGGGATCCAAGCAAGGGAATCTATTTCGTGGCGGAAGCGGCTGCATCGGCCGGTCCGAAGTTAGCTGGTCAATTGATGATTACGTACGAATGGAGCGATTGGCGGAACGGAAACATTTGGTGGATTCAAAGTGTTTACGTGCGGGCGGAATTCCGGGGCTGCGGGGTTTTCCAGGCGCTGTTCGAGCATGTGGAGAAACTGGCGCGGGAAACGGAGGACGTGTGCGCGCTGCGGTTGTACATGGACAAGCATAATGAAAAAGCGCGGCGGGCTTACGGGAAGATGGGCATGACCGAGGGCGCGTATGTGGTGTTTGAGAAGGGATTGCGGGGCAGGGCGGCGGGCGATTGAAGCAGGGACAACCCGGGGCTCCTGGTCGGCTCTTGTGCGCCTTCGCGAGCATTGGTAATGTTTTCGGCGATCCAGGCGAGTTGATTGTGGAAGCGGCTCGCAGATTGATTTGAACAGCCATGGTTCCGAGACCAAACGATAAGATTACGACTATGATTAAGATTAAGATGACAACGGCGATGTACGGGGCGATTGTTGCGGCTAACCTCGCGCTTCGGTGCGCGGCTGCGCCGGACCCGGATTGGCTGGATCATGATCGGGACCGGCCGCGTCCGCTGGCCATCAAGCCGGCTACGAGCAGCACCCAGGAACAGGCGGGGCAACCGCCCTCGGACGCGACGGTGCTGTTCGATGGGAAGGATTTGTCGCAATGGGTCAGCATGGACGGGACCCCGACCAAATGGATCATGGGGAAGGGTTACATGGAATGCGTCAAGGGAAGCGGGTACGTGCGCACGTTGCAGAATTTTGGCGATTGCCAATTGCACGTGGAATGGGCGACGCCCACGCCGCCGCACGGCGAAGGGCAGGGGAGAGGCAACAGCGGCGTGTTCCTGGGGCTCGACCGGTACGAAGTGCAGGTGCTCGATTCCTACGAGGCCAATACGTATGCCGACGGACAGGCGGCGGCAGTTTACGGGCAGTATCCGCCCCTGGTGAATGCGAGCCGTCCGCCCGGCGAATGGCAGTTTTACGACATTATTTACACCGCGCCGCGGTTTGATGCCGAAGGCAAGGTGAAGTCACCCGCGCGCTTAACGGTGTTTCACAACGGCGTGTTGGTGCAAAACAACGTGGAATTGACCGGGCCCACTTCTTGGCTGGAACGCGCGCCGTATCAGCCACATCCCGAGAAGCAGCCGATCTCCTTGCAGGACCATGGCAATCCGGTTCGGTTCCGAAATATTTGGGTGCGCGAACTGGGCAAGCCCGGGCGGAAGGAGTTTACGCTGGCTGAAAAACTTTTGGATACCTACTGCGGCAAATACGGCAACGGCGACATCGAGGTCTCCCGCGAGGATCGGCAGCTGGTGGCGAGGAAGAGTGGCGTGCGCTTCGTTATGTTTGCGGAATCGCCGACGAAGTTTTTCGCAAAGACCACTGACTTTCGCCTCGAATTCATGCCGGACAGCGATAGCCAGGTGAACAAGGTGATCTGGTCGGTCGGCGAAGGCGCAAACGAGGCGAAGCGGGACGGAAAAAAGTGACACTGGCTGCAACCAAGGCCAATTATTTTTCCAACGCGCCCGACACAACGAGCGCCTTGCCGGCTGAAGCCGGGACTCCATGCCTTTAGCATCCAGAAATCGAAGGTCGTAGAATGAAAAAGCCTCTCGCCATCTTATTCTGGGTCTTGGTTGCGGCCGCGGGAGGATGGGCGTATGCAACGCTCGCATGGCACCAGGACGAAACGATAAATTCCGTCTATGTCCTGCTCGCGGCGGTTTGCACCTACACGATTGGCTACCGGTTTTATTCCAAGTGGCTGGCCGCGCGGGTGCTGGCGCTGAATGATCGCCGGGCAACGCCGTGCGAAGTGCAGGATGATGGCCGGGATTTCGTAAAGACGAACCGTTGGATTGTATTCGGCCATCATTTCGCGGCCATTGCCGGGCCGGGGCCATTGGTGGGACCGGTGCTCGCGGCGCAATTCGGCTATCTGCCAGGCACGCTCTGGATTTTGATCGGGGTGGTGCTCGGCGGCGCGGTCCAGGATTTCGTGGTGTTGTTCGCCTCGATCCGGCGAAATGGGAAGTCGTTGGGCCAAATGGTGAAGGAGGAATTGAATTCCACGGCGGGTTACATCGCATTGATCGCCATTCTCGGCATCATGATCATCCTGCTGGCGGTGCTGGGATTGGTGGTCGTACGCGCGCTGGCCGACAGTCCGTGGGGCGTCTTTACGGTGGGCGCGACGATTCCCATCGCAATGTTCATGGGTGGTTACCTGCGGTTCGTGCGCATCGGCAAAGTCATGGAGGCGTCGGCCATGGGTGTGGTGCTGCTGCTGCTCGCGGTCTGGGGCGGGCGTCATGTCGCAATGCATGCAAATCTCGCCGCGGAATTCACGTTCCACGCCGATCACCTGGCCTGGGGACTCATTGCGTATGGGCTGGCGGCCAGCGTGCTGCCGGTATGGCTGCTGCTCGCGCCGCGCGATTACCTGAGCACGTTCATGAAACTGGGGACGATCTTTGCGCTCGCGCTGGGAGTGTTCTTTGTCCTGCCGGAACTGAAGATGCCGGCGGTCACGAAATTCATCGACGGCTCAGGCTTGGTGGTGGCGGGCAAGCTGTTTCCGTTTTGTTTCATCACCATCGCCTGTGGATCGATCTCCGGCTTTCATACGTTGATCGCGAGCGGCACGACGCCGAAGATCATCACCCGGGAAAGCTATGCGCGGCCAATCGGCTACGGGGCGATGTGCCTGGAATCGCTCGTGGCAATCATGGCATTGATCGCCGCCTGCACTCTCGATCCAGGCGTTTACCTGAGCATGAACGTGAAGGGTGCGGGCACGGAACCTGCGGCCATTGCCGCGGACACAGTTGCCAAAGTGCAAAAGGCGGGCTTCACCGTTTCAACGGAGCAAATGCAGCGACTGGCGGACGAGGTGCAGGAAAAGTCGCTCTACGGGCGCACGGGCGGCGCGGCCACCTTGGCGGTCGGGATGGCGCAGATTTTTTCGAACGTCACTCATGGGCGCTGGCTCGGCCACTGGTATCACTTCGCGATCATGTTCGAGGCGCTCTTCATCCTCACTACGCTCGATGCCGGGACGCGGGTGGGGCGCTACTTGTTGCAGGACATGCTGGGCAGCCTTTGGAAGCCGCTGGGCGACACGAAGAATTTGCGCGCGAATTTGCTCGCCAGCGTGTTGATTGTTCTGGGCTGGGGTTATTTCCTGATTCAGGGTGTGCGTGACCCGCTGGGTGGCATCAACTCGCTCTGGCCATTGTTTGGCATCGCCAACCAATTGCTGGCGGCCATCGCGCTGTGCCTGGCGACGACGGTAATTTTGAAAATGCAACTCAGTGAAACATCAAACACCAGGCTCCAAAGACCGGAAAAGCTCCTAGTGCCAGGCTCCAAACCGGGAAGACCGGCGCTGGCGCTGGTGGCACTGACGCCTTTGGCATGGCTGCTGGCCGTGACGATGACGGCGGGGTGGCAGAAGATTTTTCACCCGGACGTGCGCATCGGGTTTTTGTCGGCAGTCGGAGCGCTGAATAAAAGCCTGTCGGGCTTGCGGGACGCGCTGGCGGTGGCGCAGACCGGAGGCGACGTGAAGTTAATCGCGGCGGCGGAAAAGGCATTGAACACCAACCGCGTGCTGCGCTTCAACAATCTGCTCGATGCCTGCGTGGCGGGCTTTTTCCTGGTGATGGTGGTGGCGATCGTGCTCCTGAGCATTCGGGAGTGGATCTTGCTGCTGGGACGGAAGAAGCCGGTCACGTTGTGCGAGTCGAAGCCGGTCTGGCTGCCTGAATACGCCGTGGCGGAAGCGAAGCCGGTGCACGTCGTGAGCATGATCGCGTTGGGGTGTACGCTCGCAAAGGAATTATCGGGCGAAGCGCACCTGGACCGGGCGCAACAGATGGCGGCTGAGTGCCAATGCGGGCAGGTGAACTTGCTGGGCGAAGCGAAAGCGGATTGTCGGAAGAGCCGGGAGCAACTTTACGTTGAAATGACGAACCGCAAGTTTAGCCAGGTGAATCGGTGTTGCTGAAGCAAGTGGCGGCACTGAAGGAGGCGGATTCCGCCGCTGCCAGATTGGTGGTTTCGACCTGCGCCCGCTAAGGAAAAATGGCTTACAAAAGCTTTGCGCCGGACGCGAAAGCCCTTATTTATAACCTGGAGCGGTTGCACATCGCTCGTTGCATTAAATTATGGAAACAACGCGCAAGACAGGATTGGCCCGGTTGGTGGCGCCGTTCATGGAGACGTTTGGTCTTACGCAATTGGCGGCAACCGCCGCCGTGCTGTTTATCACCAGCGTCATACTGTCCGCTTTGTTCTGGTTTTTTCATTCCGCGCCGCCCAACACCTTGACCATCAGCGCCGGTCCTCCAGGCAGCATGTTCGAAACCAATGCCATCCGATACCGCGACATTCTGAAGTCCAACGGCGTCACTTTGAAAATCCTGCCATCCCAGGGTTCGTTCGAGAATCTCCAACGGTTGAGCGATCCCAATGTTCACGTGGATATCGGGTTCGTTCAAAGCGGCGTGACCAACGCGAGCAACCACGTCAAACTGTTCTCGATTGGGAGCGTTTCGTATCAGCCGCTCCTGGTCTTCACCCGCGATACGAATTCGACCGGGGTGCTTTCCGAGTTGAAAGGCAAGCGCGTGGCCATCGGAGCCGAAGGCAGTGGAACCCGGACGCTGGCGTTGACGCTGTTGGAGATGAACGGCATCAAGCCCGGTGAATCGACCACCTTGCTCGACCTGGACGCGGGTGACGCCGCCAAGGCGCTGCTCGAAGGCCGCGCGGATGCCGTGTTCCTGATGGGCGATTCCGCCTCGCCGCAGGTGATGCTTCAACTTCTCCGGACCAATGTGATCCAGCTTATGGACTTCGCGCAGGCGGACGCGTACACGCGGCGCATCAGCTATCTGAACAAGCTGGACCTGCCGAAGGGATCGATCGATTTCGGGCGCAACATTCCGACGCATGATGTTCATTTGATCGGCCCCACAGTGGACTTGATCGTGCGGTCCGATTTGCACCCGGCACTGTCCGACTTGGTGCTGGAAGCAGGCCAGGTGGTGCATGGCACCCCCAGCCTGATGCGCCGCAAGGGCGAGTTTCCGGCGCCCATCGAGAACAATTTTCCCATCAGCGCGGAAGCGACCCGTTTTTATAAGTCAGGCAAGGGATTCCTTTATCGGTCGCTGCCTTTCTGGCTGGCCAGCTTGGTGAACCGCATCCTAGTGGCTTTCGTGCCGATCGTTGTGGTGTTGATCCCCGGATTGCGCATGATCCCGGCGGTTTATCGCTGGCGCATGCGGCTGCGGATATACCGTTGGTACCGCGCGTTGCTCGCGCTGGATCGCGACCTGCTCGGCGAGTTGACCCCGATCAAGCGGCAGGAAATGCTTGGGCGGCTAAACGAGATTGCGGAAGCGGTGAACAAGATGAAGGTGCCGGCGTCCTTTGCCGACCAGTTTTACGTATTGCGACAGCATATCGATTACGTGCGGATGCTGTTGATGACGGGCACCGACGTGAGAGCGGGCCGGGCTGCTTCAAGCGGGCAGGGTGAGTCTGTCTCCCAGGGAGCGGCGTCGCCAGGCTAAACTGGCGCGGGCGGTAATCCCTTCATTGGAAGGTGGAGTCCGGACTGACAGCGAGCCAACTGCGGGCGTTGATTGAAGTCAGGGATATTGCGTGGCTCCTGCGGCATGTTGGGCTATCCAAAAGACATCTCGATCACCAGGCAAATTCACGTTCAAGGGAAGCAACTGGCCTTTTATCAGGACGGGCATGGTGCGGCTGTCCAGCCACTTGTGAACTTCTGAATGACCGTCCGCAAACGAAAATCCGCCCGCGTTGCCGTGGTAACTTGCGGGATAATCAATTAACTGGTAGAGCGTGTCTGGATCCGTGCCATACCAGCCATCGTTAATACTGTCCTCACGCTCGTCCAAAAAAACAAACATGAGGGTTGGCGCGACTATTTGGGTGATATTGGAGCAGACCAGGTATTTGCCGCTGGCCCCCGCCCAGGAACGCGACTCCGTGCCCACGTAGGAGTTCATCGAGACGCTGCGCGCCCGTGGCGCCGTGAAGAGACCGCCAGCCGGCGCGACTGACTTATCCGCCGGGCACTTGAAGACCGAAGGGGTCTTAACGTACTGGCCCAAGTAGGCGGCATAAGGATAACGCTCATGACTGACCAGCATCTCCGTATTCGTATTATCCGTGCTGGTACTGAAATCCAGCCAGCCGCCGGCCCAGGATTCGTTGCCCGGGGCTTTGCCGGTGTTGTTTCCGTCCCGGTTGTAAGCCAATTGCCCCCGGTTGTCGTCCGCGTACATCAGCCAGCCCAGTGCCAGTTGGCGGGTGTTGTTCATGCAATAGATGACCTGGCCTTTTTGCTTGGCCCGGCTAAGGACCGGCAGAAGTATCGAGGCCAGAATGGCGATGATGGCAATGACAACAAGCAACTCGATCAGGGTAAACGCCAGGCGGGTTCTTCCCGTGAGGCGGTTCGAGGGACGGTCGATGACTCGCATAAAACCAGTTTTCGTTGCGGACCACATGCGGCTTATGGGGCAAAATTTGCATTTTACCGGGTTGAAGTCTAGGGGAAAAATTGATGACATGTACATGACAAGGCCCCGGTCGTGACGGCTGGCAACTCAACCCAAGCCAGTTATAATTATAAACAGCCTTGAAATTTCTCTCCGCGCTCGGCACTCTGCCCGCATGCTCATTTCCTGAAACCGCCTTCCGCATGACAGCCACTGCCACACCCGCGTCGGCCAGGTCATCCGCCCCGGCTGGAAGCGCTCAAAGTCCCGCGCCGCGCGTTGTTTCCATTGATGCGCTGCGAGGATTGGTGATGTTCACGATGATCTATGTGAATGACCTGGCGGGCGCGGGAAAGATTGTGCCGGATTGGATGGTGCATTTCAGCGACCGCCACCGCCGGGGCAGCGGAATGACGTTCGTCGATCTGGTCTTTCCCGGATTTCTATTCATCGTAGGATTGTCCATCCCGTTCGCGCTTGGCTCGCGGCTGAAAAAGGGCGAGCCGCTTTGGAAGATTCTGCTGCACGTTGTCATCCGGACGGTGTCCTTGCTGGCGATCGGGATTTTGATGGTGAACGAGACTCCGGACTCCGAACAGATGGGCTGGTCCGGCGAGCTTTGGTGTACGCTGATGTATCTTTCGGCCATTTTTGCCTTTTGCACGATTGCGCCGCGGGGCAAAACCGCCCCGGGCGAACGGGCGAAGGTATTCCGTATCGTCTCACTGGCTTTACAAGTCCTGGGCATTGCCTCACTGGTGTGGCTTGCCTTCGCCTTCCGCAACAAAAGCGGGCAGGCGATCATTTCCCTGTCTCCCTTTTCCATCCATCGGGAGTGGTATGGCATTCTCGGGCTGATCGGCTGGTCATACCTGGTGGGTGCGCTGGTGTTCCTGGTTTTTCGCGGCAACCGCACGGCGCTGCTGGGCTGCTTCGCGTTGTTGCTGTGCCTGTATCCGGCGGATCGGAAACATGTGTTCGATAACTTCTGGCTCGCCAATTACGTTGGCATCGGCGAGATGCTGGGGGCGCATCCGTCCATCACAATGGCGGGGCTTCTTTTGGCGAGCATCCTGATCGCCCCGGAGATGGCTTCGATTGGGTCGAAGGCGCGTTTTACGTTGCTGTTCATCGCGGGTTGCGCCGCGGGCGCGCTGTTGTTGAACGGCCTTTATGGAATCAGCAAGAACAACGCGACGCCTTCCTGGTGTCTTTGGTCCTGCGCCATCACCGCTGCCGTGTGGCTGCCGCTTTATCTCGTCACGGATGTGCGCCGGGTTGGGTTGGTGGCCGGTCCTTTGGCCGTGGCCGGCCAGAATGTATTGCTGGCGTACCTGATTTCCGAGATGCTTCCTTCCACGCTCGAAGTTCTGCATCTGGGCGATTGGTATGACGGCCTCGCCGGACCAACCCTGGTGCATGCAGTCGCGCGGTCGATTGGCTGCGCCGCGGCGATTCTGTGTGCCACCGCCGGACTGAATCGGCTGGGTTTTCGGTTGAAGCTTTAGCTGCCACGTTTTTATTTGCGGCGTTATGAAAATGCAAAACCTTCCAACAGCAGACAATTCAAAGGACCGCAGCAGCCGACGTAAGGAGGCTCTAATCTCTTTGGAAGGCAGGTCAGAGCCTCCTTGCGTCGGCGGCTACGGCTTGGGTGGAGTCTTGAATTGGGCCTGCCGCCTGGCATTGATGATGACAGTTTGCGCGCTGACTGCCGGCCACAGCGCCGCGGCTGCGAACGATCTCGACAAGTTAATGCCAGTGCGCGGATTTTGCATTGCCGCACCGCGACCAAAACACCTGGAAAGGTTCATTGCCTTCATCAACGACGAACTGGCCCCGCGGCAGGTGAACACCTTGATCTTGCGGGTCGATTACAATTACCAATACCAAAGCCATCCCGAATTGGCGGAGAATGGGGCGCTTTCCCGCGAGGACGTGAAGAAGTTGGTCAATGCGTGCAGGACAAACCATATTCGGCTGATCCCACACATTAATCTGCTCGGCCATCAATCATGGGCGGGCAATACCTACGGTTTGTTGAAGCAATATCCGGAGTTCGACGAAACCCCGCTGGTAAAGATGCCGGCCAAGTATGAATGGCCCAACCCGGACGGGCTTTATTGCAAAAGTTACTGCCCGCTCCATCCGAAAGTGCACGACATCGTTTTTGCGTTGGTGGACGAGCTTTGCGACGCATTCGAGGCTGATACGTTTCATGCCGGAATGGACGAGGTGTTTTATATTGGGGACGACAAGTGCCCGCGTTGCGCGGGGAAGGACAAGGCCGAATTGTTCGCCGGCGAGGTGCGTGTGATTCACGATCACCTGGCGCAGAAAAGCCGGAGCTTGTGGATTTGGGGCGACCGACTGCTCGACGGCAAGACCACGGGGCTGGGAATGTGGGAAGCCAGTTACAACAACACCTGGCGGGCAATCGATTTGATTCCCAAGGACGTGGTCATTTGCGATTGGCATTACGAACGGCCGGATCAAACCGCAGTTTATTTTGCCATGAAAGGACTCAAGGTGGTGACCTGTCCATACCGCATGCCGCAGGTTGCGGTCACCCAGGCGCAGGACATGGTGAAGTTCAGGAAAAGCTCGACGCCGGAGATGCGGGAACGCTTTCAGGGAGTGATGCAGACCGTGTGGTCTGATGCGGGTGGGTTTCTCGACAGAGATTACCAGGGCAAAGCCACCGGGAAGAACGCCGTGAATAATTCCTGGAATACCTTTCGGGCGATGTTCGACGAGATTGCGAAACTGAACGAGGCAAAATCCGAGAAGGAAAAGTGAGCGGTGTGTAAGGGGGGCGGCTCCGGCACCGGACGTCAGGGCTTGAATATCAATCTTAACCCGTGACACTCCGTTATTTGCGGCGGTTCCAATTTCTCAAGCAAATGCAGGATTACCTTCTCCGGCACGGGACTTTCCCGGCGACGGTTTCTTTCCAATATCTTTGGCAACTTTGGTTCAACATAAACGATTTCGGTGTGCGCGCCATAATCCACAAAAAGATCAATCCAGCGCTTTCGTGTTTGTTGCATCGTATTGGTCGCATTAAACGCAAAATCTCTGCCGGCGCGCAGGTGCTCGCGCGCCTTTTCCCTCGCTGCCTGAACGACCTTGCCCTGGTTGTCAGTGGGATCCATGCCCAGGTCCTCGCGAATTTGGTCCAGCGCCACTACTGGAAGTTCCGGGCGATGTTCCTTTAACCATGTATCTTTGCCTGCTCCCGGCAGGCCCGACATAAGCGTAACCGTGCAGCGAAAGTCCTGCCGTGGTGTGTAATGCAGACTGCTTAACTCACCGCGATAAAAGAGAAATCGAGCCTGCTCGTTCTTGAAAGCGTAGGGTCTGTCGAAGCACTGATTTTCCTCTGAAATAATTTTCCAAAAATCCAACTTTTCCTCTGGCCGGTTCGTTTCCTTCGCCTTCCGGCCCCGTGTATCTGCGAGAGCGAAGAGGTACAGCAAGCGATTGTTGACCAGCCAGGACAACGAAATCACTTCTTTTTCCGGTTGGCTGTTTTCCAGCAAGTATGGTGGACGGCCATGGAAACGCACCAGACGGACAATCTCCTCTCGTGTTGGGAGATCAGTCCCCAAATCGCGTAAAACTTTTCGCGCCAACGCCGCGCCGGCGATTGAATGTTTGGGCGACGTCGTACGTCCAGTCTGCGGTTCAATGGTTGTCGTCTGCGGTTTGCCGGAATCATGCAGCAGAGCGGTGAACAGGAGTTTAATCTGAGCGTCGCGATCCAAACTCAGCCATTCCGCAAGCCTTTCGAGCTGCGCGCACACCATCTTGGTATGCGTCCAGACATCGCCTTCGGCGTGCCACTTTGGGTCCTGCTCGCAGGCCGCCATCGCTGCGGCCCAAGGCTGGCTTTCCGCCCAGGCGATAATCTGCGCGTTCGTCGTGTCTTTGATGTCATTCCAGTTTTTCATCCCCAGATATTCGCTCCTTGGACCAACAGGTTCGGAATCATGGCCTGATGTTGCCAGTGTTCGCTCTGCTTGACCTTCTCCACAAATTCAGGCCGCACCAGTTTCGCGCGCCCTGTAACCTTGCCGTCTGCTTCCGCCCTCAAATAAATTCCTTCCATGAGATTGTCGGTCCTGCCCGTCATCGGGTCTTCAAAAACGCTCTGGAACGCAGACACTCCGATTAATCCCTTCAATTTCTCCGGTGAGGCAGTCCCGCGATGTATCACAGGCACAGTATGAATTCCCGTGTTTTCAAGCTTCTGCAGCCGGTTCCTCAAGTCTAAAAAACTTCCTGTCTCCTTGTCATAAATATCGAATTCAAAGAAATAGTGCGGCAACGCTTGATAGTGCACCGAATGTTTAGCATAAAGCCATTCTCCGTATAAAATAAATCGGGTTTCCAGCATCTCCGTAAGGACGCCCCGTTTCATCGAAGTCCACTGCTTAAAGAGGTCGTACTGCGGGTGCATCCCTTCGCTGATTTCGTGGCCGCGACATTGCAATACCATGCGGCCACTCGCAGTGAAATGAATGCCTACATTGGTCCCGTCGAGCTTCTCCTCGACGATCAACGATGGATTGGCAATGAATGCCTCGGACTGCTTGCGTCCGAGGTGTTTGTCATCGTCCGTCCCTTTGGATCCGAAAAGGTGCGGCGTCCGAGGATATTTGACGAATTCATCACGTGAGGTGCCCATATGCTTCTCCGATCCAATATGAATCCAGACGAGGAGGGCGAACATGGCAACTCGCCCTCCCGTCTTCATGTGTCTGTCTCATTTTTCTTAGGCTGCCCATCCTTGATGGGCACAAACCCCGCCGGCACGCCCATCACCAGCGTGTTCCCCGACCCGTTTCCAGTTGCCGCCGCAATACTCTGCAACAACCGCAGGTTCATCAAGGCTGGATTGTTCTCCAGCATACGCGCTGCGTTGGCCAGGTTGCGCAATGCCGCGGTTTCGCCGCGGGCGCGTTCCAGCGCCGCCTGGCCTTCCTTCTGAGCCTTGAGCACCTCAGCAAAGACCTTCTTCAGATCGCCCGGGAACATCACGTCCTTCACCTCGACGGCCTGGACATTGATGCCGATGCGTTCCGCTTCCGGCTGCACGAGCGCTAGCAGTTGCTTGCCTGACTCACCCGAGGGGGTAGGGCGCGTCACTCCGTGCGCGCCGCCTTATACCTGCGAGCGACGGCGCGCAGAGGACTGCCCGCCCCACCACCAGCTCTGACTCATTCCACTCCGCATTCCGAATTCGTTGGTCACGTCTTCGATGTGACAAAGAGCTCCCAATCCCGGACGCCGTGGGTGTTGCGAATCAGCGCCGTCACCGGCAACTCCGCGACCGCCTTCGGCTGCTTAAGCAGCCGAAGGCCGGCTTCATGCGGCAGGCGGTTGCCCTTCTTCGAGTTCACCGCCTTGCTTGACCACACGCAATTCTCCCACGAATCCTTCCCGCCGCGCGACCGCGGCAGGATGTGATCGATGTTCCCTTCGTCCGGTCGCAACACCGCCCCGGTGTATTGGCACCGATTTCCATCGCGCTCGCGGATCGTACGCGCGCAGAGCTTCGGACGCTTCTTCGGCACCTTCGCGAAGCTTGCCAGCACAATGACCGTCGGCACGCGAATTTCCCCACGCACGGTGCGCACCACCTGGTCCTGTTCGCGAATCGGCAGCGTAATCCATTCCGGCCAAGTCACCGGGCGGATATGGTCCTGCCCATCAATCTCCAGGCCGGTTGCGACGCCTGTGGCCATCTGGCAAAACGCCTCGGCTGGCGTGCGACAATTAATTGCCTGCCAATTCCGGTTCAGCACCAGCACGGTTGCCTTGTTCAATATGTCGTTCATAAAACTTTGGTGTTTGTTCTTTATCGTAATAACTCCGCAGCAGCCGCTCTGATAGCAGCGCGCGCGTCACTCCGTGCGCGCCGCCTTATACTTGCGGGCTCCGGCGTGCAGAGGACCGTCCGCCCTATCGCAATCAGGGTTTCCGCAACCGTTGTCGCATCGAATTTTTCGATGGCATCTCCAAATTTATCAATTCGCGCACATTCCATTGGGGTTCTACTGTCGCGCCATGACTACAAACAATTTGCTGATTGACGCTCGAATTCAAAAACCCGCGGCCACTGAAGGCATTGCCATCTCCCTGGCGAACGAAGCGGACCGGGAAGAAATCTACCGGATTCGCCATGAGGTCTATGCTCACGAGTTGCGCCAGCATCCGTCGAACAGCGACACCACGCTCCGCGATTCGCTTGATGCCTCGAATGTGTATCTCGTTGCCAAAGTCACCGGAAAAATAGCCGGGTTCGTCAGTGTCACCCCGCCGGAACTGCAAAACTATTCGGTGGACAAATATTTCGCCCGCGAAACCCTGCCGTTCTCTGTCGATGATGGACTCCATGAAATCCGGCTGCTGACCGTCCTCAAAACCCATCGCGGCGGCGACCTGGCGACTTTGCTCATGTATGCCGCGTTCCGCTGGGTCGAGTCCCACGGCGGTTCACACGTCATGGCGATCGGCCGGCGCGAAATCCTCGAACTTTACCTGAAAGTCGGCTTGCAACGGGCGGGATATTCCACGCGCTGCGGCTCGGTCATCTACGATCTGCTGCACGCCACTGTTTCTGAAATCAGAACCGCGCTTCTTCCCTTTCGCGGCGCGCTGGCGCGGTTCCAGGGCAAAGTCCGATGGCAACTTAATTTCAGCTTTCATAAACCCGCGGAGTGTTTCCATGGCGGCGCTTTCTTCAAGGCAATCGGAGAAAATTTCGGCACCCTGGAACGAAGTACAAGCATTATCAACGCGGACGTGCTGGACGCCTGGTTTCCACCCTCGCCGCTGGTCGCTGCCACACTGCAAACGCATCTGGATTGGCTGCTCAGAACTTCACCACCGACCGGCTGCGAGGGATTAATTGAAGCCATCGCCCAGGCGCGAGGCGTAAAGGCGATTAACATATTGCCCGGCGCCGGTTCATCCGACCTGATCTTTCGCGCCTTGCGACATTGGCTCTCGCCCGAATCGCACGCTCTCATCCTGGACCCGACTTACGGCGAGTACGCCCATGTGTTGGAAGAAGTGATCGGCTGCACGGTGGATCGCCTCCCACTTTTGCGCGAGGACGACTACCGGGTTGATCTCGACCGCCTGCAAAACGCCCTGGCCGATGCGTATGATCTGGTGGTGCTCGTAAACCCGAACAGCCCGACCGGCCAACACATTCCTCGCGAAGTTCTCGAGGCCATTTTACGCAAGGCTCCCGCGCGAACGCGCGTTTGGGTGGACGAAACGTACGTGGAATACGCCGGTCAAAACCAATCGCTGGAGCGCTTCGCCATCCAAACCGAGAATGTCATCGTCTGCAAATCCATGTCCAAGGTGTATGCGCTGAGCGGCGCGCGCGTCGCGTATCTTTGCGCCGGGGCGCATCAATTGGAGGCGTTGCGGTCGATCACGCCGCCGTGGGTGGTGAGCCTGCCCGCGCAGGTTGCAGCCACGCGCGCGTTGCAGGATCCAAACTATTACGCGGAACGTTACGCCGAAACCCATTCATTGCGCGAGGGGCTGAGGAGACGATTGGAAACATTGGACTGGCAAATCATCCCAGGCATTGCCAATTTCCTGCTCGCTCATTTGCCGGCGCATGGTCCCACGACGCAACAATTGGTTCGAGCCTGCCGGCAGCATGAGTTGTTTTTGCGCGACGCCTCGTCCATGGGCGGCAACCTTGGGCCCCGGGCCATCCGCGTTGCGGTCAAAGACGCTGAAACCAACACTCGTATGGCGGCCATTATCGAAGCCGCGCAGCAAACGCAAAGCAAGGGGAAGTGGATTGGATGACTCATCAAGTCCTTCGGCTTGGTTTTAAGAGCAGACCCCTTGTGAATAACTTTTTCCAAATAGGCTTTGGCTGCCGGCTTCCCATACACTAGACTGGTGTATGGCATGAGCAACACGAACCGCATTCTGCACGTTGATGCCGACAGCTTCTTCGCCAGTTGCGAAATCGCCAATAAGCCTGAACTCGAAGGCCGTCCTGTGTGGGTCGGTGGTGGTCGTAATGGCAACGGTATCGTGATCGCAGCCAACCGCCTGGCCAAGAAATTCGGAGTTAAAACCGGCATGGCCTGCTTTGAAGCCAAGCGCCTTTGCCATCATGGTGTTCTCTGCCGGCCGCAATACGAACTTTACCGCGAATGTTCAGAGAAAATGTTCCGCATCCTGGAGGAATATTCGCCAACTCTCGTGCCCATTTCCATTGACGAAGGCTTTCTCGACTTCACGACCATGGACCAGCATGTCTGGCGAAATACGACGCCGATGGATTACGTCAAAGCCATCGGCGAACGCATTCGGGATGAAGTCGGGCTGCCCGTGTCCGGCGGCCTGGCCAATTCCTCGCGCCTCGCCAAACTTGCGACCGATGCCGCCAAGCCCGGTTTCATCGAAGTGCCGCCCGGCCAGGAAAGGGAATTTCTCAAGGACCGGTCATTGCGGGAACTCTCCGGCATCGCCGCACGTCGCGAACGCGCCCTGGCTGGCCTGGAGGCCTGGACGTTCGGTGACGTCGCGAAACTCCCGTCCATGTTGCTCCGGCAAAAATTCGGCATCTGGGGGCAGCAACTCTGGCTGCTGGCCAACGGACGCTGGAACGAACCGCTGCTGCTCGAAGTCAAGGACCGCACCACCATCTCCAGCAACACCACGCTGCCGCACGACGAACCCGATTACGAAGCGGCCCTGACCTTCACGTTGAGCGAAGCAACGCGGTTGACCGGCCAATTGCGGCGCGAACAGCTTCAGGCGCGCGAAATGGGACTGACGATCCGCTTCAATGATTTCACCGAGATCGGCTGCGGCCATCGTTTCAAGCACCCGCAATTTCAGAACTCCGTCGTCAACGCGGTCCTGGAGGGAATATTCCGCGATTTGATGAGTCGCGCTTATTTGCCGGTGCGGCAAATCCGCATTTCCTTTTGGAACCTCCTGCGGCTGGATACCCAGCCAACCCTTTGGGGCACGACCCACGCCGAGCGCTGGGGCGCGCTCGACGAAGCCACGCACAAACTCAACACCCGATTTGGGCGCGCGGACAAACCCGCCTTGATGACCGGCGCGCAACTGGCGCTCCGCAAACTCGACGACGTGCACCGCAACCCCAAGGCCAAGTGCCCATTCGTTCCTCAACGCGAGATGATCAAAAAACTTTGGGGTTCGGATGCCGATCCGCTGGCCAACAAAGGCGATTGGGAAAAGCGGCTGGCCAAAGTCAGCAAGCAAATGCAATTTAACCACTAAACCGGGACTATGCAGTCGACAACCACGAATGGACACGAATTAAACGGGAAGTGCCGGCCATGGGTCAGATTGGAATCACGCCACTATTCAGTGAAAGTTGTGCTGGCCGCCAAAGGTCTGCATTCGCCGCTCTTCTATTGGTGTCTATTCGTGTCCATTCGTGGTTCAACTGCAATGTTCCGGCTAAGTGGTTGCTTTGGAGCCAATCGCAAATCGCCAATCAAAAATCAAAATCTAATTGGCTGCCTCGCCTGGCTTTGCTCCAGGACCTCCGGTGTCAGAGACCGGCGCACTGCTGGTTATGCAACGAGGCAGTTCCAATGCGGAATTCGGAATGAGCCGGCGTAATCTCCAACGCCCTCGGGGAATTCCGCACTCCGCACTCCTAATTCCGAATCGGAAATGGTCGCCTGGGAAGGTTCTGCCCCCTCGATTTCTGGGTGTAGGCCAGACGTGATGCTATTTCACCACCAGGCGTAAATTGCTTTGTGGATGAAGCGCAGAGTTCCAGCTCTGCACGTTGATTCCGATCCCGGTTCAGCCCCACCGTCAATCATCAATCGCAAATCAAAAATCAAAAATTCGATGGCTGCCGGGGCTGGAATTGCACCAGCATTCGCGCCTTCAAAGGGCGCTGTCCTACGATTGGACGACCCGGCAATCGAATTCGAAATGGTGGAGCCGGAGGTAGTTGCAACCTCACCATGACCCGATTAAAAGTCGGGTGCCGGTCTGCTGTGGCTTCGGCTCCTTTGAAAGATACTTGGCACTGCTTGTGCTCATTTTTCACAGGCCGGCTCTCATAAAGGCAAGTTGTGGCGGGCTGAAAAGCACATGAAATACTGCGTCAATATTCCACTGGGAGAGCCGCTGGCCTTCCCCCAAATCTGTCCATTCTCGGGCGATCCGTTTTCGAGCGGCACTGTCCGCCTGAAGCAAACCAAGACCTTGATGGTGCTGCCGCTTCCCGGCGGGATATATAACTCCTACTCGACAACGACATTGCGCGTCCCCGCTTCCGGGAGGATCGCAAAGCTTGCCCTCGGACTTGAAATCATGATCTGGATATCCCTGCTTGGAGGCATCGGAATTTGCGTTTTGCTACTGACTCAATCACCGGGCACCCATGAAAGAACCGCGTTGCTGTCCTTGCTGGCGAGCCCGTTTCTCGCGCTGGGATTCCGGTTCTGGCGCTTTATGATCCTGCGTCCAGTGCGCATCAAACCCGCCCAGGATGGTTATACGGAGATGCAGTTCCAATCTGAGAGCTATGCCAGGCAGTTCTCAGAACTGAATCGCCTCCAGATGTTTGCGGATTAAATCCGTCGGCCAAACTGGTGCTTGCGGCAGGATTCGCACCTGCACTGGCGACGTTCTCGGCGTCGTGCCTCTACTGGTTGGGCTACACAAGCGAAAGATTCACACCTCCGGCCGGTCTCTTCCACCGGCTTATTCCCGGGTTGCGGGGCCGTTCGATCTACTTCGCGCTCGGAGGTGTAAAGGAAAAATTGGTACGCGCGTCCGGTAACGCTCCGGAACCCGGCACTCGTCCAGTGCGACTCCGCTTATAAGGCGGACGGTTCTCTTTGAACTACGCGCGCATAAATCGCCTCTTTAAAGTGGCGGAAGGCCGTGGACTTGCACCACTTGCCAAAGGCATGCACTCGTTAGCACCGAGGCCCGGCTCGCTTGTCCGGTTGACCTTCCAAATTGACGATCTAAAATGGTCGGCGTGGGGAGAATTGCACTCCCAAGGCTGGTCGGGTTTGAGCCGAAACGGTCTGCTGTTCCCGTTGAACCACACGCCGGTCGACGCCCCGGGAATTGCACCCGGAAGGCTCAGCGATTTTAAGTCGCTGTGGTCTGCTGTTCCCGATAAAGCCAGGCGTCGTAAATGGCTTGACGGGCCGAAGCTCCCCAGTGTTGGCAACTGCCCAACTGCGCGCTGGTTGCTTCGGCGCGGCAGCGTTGCTCTTGCTGCGCCTCGAGCGAAGGCTGGTGGGCATGAAGGGAATTGCACCCCCAAGGCTGCCAGATTCTGAGTCTGGACCCTCTGCTATTCGGGTTGAACCACATGCCCGTAAATTGGTGCTGGCACCCGGAGCGCACGGGTTTGCAGTCAAACTGCCAGCCAGCTTATCCCCTGGCCTGAACCTGATGCGCCCGGCTCCGGCTCAGGGCAAACTGGTGCCGCGTGAAGGATTTGCACCCTCAACCTCCCCGTTCTGAGCGGGGCGCCTCTTTCTGGTTGGGCTAACGCGGCTTAAGATTTTCAATTGGAAATCGAGGTTCTGAATCTGAAATTCTGCCGTCGCACAGATTCCCGGGAACAAATTCAAGCACCCGGCACTCGCACTTTTGAATAGCTTGCCGGGTTAACCAGAAAGCACCCGAAACTTTGTGGGCATGAATACGTCCGCTCGACGCTCGTTGCTAAGCTGCTTCGTTCGTTCTTTGAAGCGTTTCATAAGCTTTAAAATTGTAATTGTTGGGATCTTTGCCGGGCTTGATTCAAGTTTGGCCCAGAACTGGACAATCACTTCGGCGCCAGCCACGAATTGGGTATCGGTCGCATCTTCCGCGGATGGCAATCGTCTCGCGGCGCTTACGTATGATGGCGGCGCAGTTTATATTTCCACGAATGCCGGTGGTTCATGGACCTTAAGCAGTTCACCCAACGGTTTCGTCCTGGGATCTTCAATCGCGTCGTCAGCCGATGGGAGCATTCTCGCGGCGGCCGGCATCCGAGACGTGACCGGAGAATCCGCCGGCAACACTTACATGTCCACTAATTCGGGAGCGTCGTGGTTCACAGCCAGCCCATTCAAATCGTGGTCGTCCATCGCTTGCTCCGCCGATGGCGTGCAGTTGGCCGGAGCATGCTTCCTCCGCCGAAGCTTCGGCGGAGGGATAGTCGTCTCCACGGACGTTGGCCAGTCGTGGACTTTCTCGGGCGCCGCGAATGATGGCTGGGTTGCCGTCGCCAGTTCCACCGATGGCGTGAAGCTTGTCGCCGCCGATGCGGCAACCGGGCTGGTTTACACCTCCCCGGATGCGGGAAGCACCTGGACGGCGGGCTTGCTGCCGGCACAGGCGTTTACCGCGGTAGGAACGTCCGCCGACGGAACGAGATTGATCGCCGCCAGTGGCAACAATGGCTCATTAACAGGGCCGATCTTCATCTCGACAAATTCCGGAATCAGTTGGACCCAAACTACTGCGCCGCTGACTAATTGGGTGGCGGTGGCCAGCTCAGTGGATGGCTCGAAATTGGTCGCCGCCGGGGGAGGTTCAACTGCACTTGGACGAATCTACACTTCCACAAATTCCGGTGTGACCTGGAAGCAGGCGAATGCACCCCTGGCTAATTGGACATCCGTGGCATCCTCGGCAGACGGGACAAAACTCGTCGCAACGATCTATGGTGGCCATATCTATACCTTGCATTTGTCCTTATTCACTCTCTCACCAGAACTCCAAATCAAGCCACTAACCGGCAATGCCGTCGTTTCATGGCTCGTGCCCTCAATGAAATTCGTGCTGCAGGAAAACCCGGATTTGGCTTCCACCAACTGGACAGATGTCACCGGATCGCCTTCGCTAAACCTTACAAATCTGGAGAATGAAGTTAGCGTATCGTTGTCTCCCGGCAGAAGCTATTACCGGCTTCGTTTCCAATGAAGCTGGCCAAGTGCAGCCGAATTCCGCCTTTAATCGCAAATCAAAAGTCAAAATGAAATTGGCGCTCCCGGCAGGAATCTCGCCTGCAACCTCCGCGTTCGAAGCGCGGCGCTCTATACATTGAGCTACGGAAGCAATTGAATGCGGGATGGAAGACTTGCTTCCGAAGTTCCGCACCCCGCATTCAAAAGTGGTGCTCCGGCGGGGACTTGCACCCCGACCATTCCGCTTAAGAGGCGGACACTCTGCTGCTCGAGTTCCCGGAGCGAAAAGAGTGCAACGCGAGAGTGGAGTTGAACCACCGCAGCCAGGCCTGTGAGGTCCTGACCGGCACCGGTGCTCGCGTCGCGAAATTGGAGCCGATGGAGAGACTTGCACTCCCGTGGGGCAATGCCCGGCAGTTTACAAAACTGCTGCTGTCGCTGCTGAGCCACATCGGCAAAATTGGCGTTGGAGAAAAGAAGGCTTGGTGGCTCCTGCGCTTGCGCCGGGGGAGGAAGCCCGACTCCTGTTCCAAAGCTGGTATGCTGCAACAATCTTGGGTGGAGCGCGTCACTTTGTGCGCGCCGCGTTGCGTTTGCAGGCGGACGGCGGGCAGGGGGTTGCCAGTCCTACCATCGGGACTCCGCGATCTGAATCACTTCCTGTCCTGAAACAGCAGCGGCGTGAATTGCGCCAGATTGCGACGCCACACGCGAAAGCTGTGCTGGCCGGGTGTTTTCACCCACTCGTGTTTTACTCCCTTGGAATCAAGCCAGTCGCTGAACTTTTGGTTGGGTGCAAACAAACCATCCTGCTCGCCGCAAGCGATCCAAAGGAGGCGCAGTTGCGTATTGGCCTTCTCGTCGAGCGCGGGAAAATTGGCGGAATAGTTGGTGCCAACTCCGCCCGAACTGAAAGCGCCAATCCACGCGAAGCGATCCAGCGTGTTCAGCCCCACCCGGAGCGACTCTGCGCCGCCCATGGAAAGCCCGGCGATCGCGCGCGATTTGCGATCCGCCTGGATGTGGTAATCCCTTTCCGCTTGGGGCAGCACTTCATTCAGGAGCGCCTGGCGGAAGTTTTCGTAGCTGCGTTCCGCGAGCCCGGGCGTTCGTGTCCGCGCGTGCAGAATCTCCATCGTGCCATAACCGAGCGGCATTACGACGATCATTGGCTTGACCTGGCCGCAAGCGATGAGGTTATCGAGAATCGTGTTGGCGCAACCGGCCGTGCTCCAAGCCGTGATGTCATCACTGAACCCGTGCAACAAATAAAGCGCCGGATAACGTTTTCTCGACTTTGGATCGTAACCCGGCGGGGTATAAACCATGAAATCCCGGCGATCTCCCGCCGCCTCTGATTTGTAGAAATGGCGATGCAATTCTCCATGCGGAACATCGTTGACCTCCCACGGCAGCGTCGCCGGACCCGGCACATGCACCTCGCTGTCCGAGTTCAACAAATTGTACTTCATCAGCGGGTTGGCCAGGTCGAGGGCGCGGACTCCATCCACGTTAAAGGAATACGTATAAATATCCGGCTCCAACGCATCCGTCGTCAACGACCACACTCCCTGCTCGTCCTTCTGCATTTTGGTTTCTTTGACGCCTTCGCAGTGCACGAGCACTTCCCTGGCGTTGGGCGCCTTGAGCCGGAACGTGACCCGGCCGTCCGATTGCACTTCGGGTGAAACGACCGGTTGCGCGAGTGCCGAGGTGGCCACCGCCAAAGCCAGTCCGAGCGGGAAAATTTGGATACGCATAGATGGGCTGGCTGTTAAATACTGCCGCGGTTGCTTCGCATCAACACAAATGTGCCGAATCGGGCAACTGATCAGAAATCCGCGCAAATCGTAGCGGCCGACGTTAAGAGGCTTTAATCTTTACGGGAAGAAACGTTGGAGCCTCCGTACGTCGGCTGTTACGTTTTGCTTAATGAGCATGGATAGCCATGCTACTCGCCTCACTGCGGAGCAATCATCAATTCGTCCACCGCCCGCGCCAGTTCAACTAGATAATCGTCCCCCTTCGGATGGTGTGTGAGCGCAACCAGAATGTAATGCCGGCCGGGCCCCGTGATCACCGCTGAATCGTGCAACCAGTCCTCGTAGGAACCCCATTTCCGGATGATTTGCACCTCCCGCCCCGCCAGGCCGCGAACGAATTTAATGTCGTCGTGCGGAATGTCGGGCGAAGCAAAAATTTCGCGCATCGTTTTCGAAGCCGCGGGCGAAACCAGCCGCCCCTGTTCCAACAGCAGAAAATATCGCAACAGCTGCCGCACCGTCGCGCCGTGTGAGAAATTGTGCAGCGGATCGCCGATGCGTTCGTCGCTCCTGCCGTAATGTTTGCCGACCCAGATTCCGCCGCCATGGTTGGTGTCGTAAAAATGCTGGGCGTTGAGCACTTCCTGAATTTGTTTGAGCCCCAGTTCCTTCGAGAACTTCGTGGCCATCTCATTGTCCGAAGCCTTGGCCATCAATCCCAACTCGTGCCGCGTCTGCGAGCTGAGATTGGTCGCCGCTACCGGATGGAGTTGAAAATACGCCAGCAAAATCCCCACCTTCGGAACACTCGCCGCATACTCCATCCGGTCGGGATGGATCATGGCGATGCGCAACGTATTCAAGTCCAGCAAGCCCACCGCCGTCTGCTCCGTGGTCATCTCATACTTCGCGCGCAACGCAGCATCGATCGCGGCCAGATTTGTTTGCAGTCCAGGATCGGCGGGCGTTTCGTAATCCAGCACATAGTCGTTGAATTTGGGCTTGTCCTCCGCGGCCGGGGCGGTGATGCCGAAAGAACTCAGTATCATGAATAAAAGCAGTGTGGTCGTAACGCGGCCATGCATGCCGCGCGGTTTCTTAACAGACTCATGGAACCGGACAAGTCAAATCTCCCGGATGTGCTTTCGGGGACGCCTGCATTTTCGCGAGCTCGATCATTGTCCGAAAAACACGGAGCGGCTCGGTTGCCGCGCATTCGACGTGTTGCACGTTGCCCTGGCCCTCGAACTTGAATGCGAAACCTTCCTGACTTCCGACCGAATTCAACGCGCCCTGGCCCGCGCTGAAGGTCTGGATCCCATTATCAGCCCGGAAGAATAATCCAACAGGAAATGGAATCTCGCGCCAAAATTGCGCCAGCCTCTGCGGTTTTAGCAAACCGCCACCTGGGCAGCCGCGCAAGCACATTGGCCAACGGATAAATTTGAAATCAAGCCTTGTGCACCCGCGCCTTGAGTGCAGCCAGCAAAAAATCCCGCCCGCGCACCGCGTGTGGATTCAATCTCAGCAGCCTTGGGTTCCACCCGAGCTGATATCGAATCCTCATGCCACTTGAATCCTTCGCCGGCATTTCCATCCGGAGAAACGCCTTGGCGTGATTGTGGGGAGTAAGAAAGTCTGGCAAAAAGGCAGCCAAAGTTTCTCGATTCAGCGCGGCTTTCGCCTCGATAAAGCTGTTGCAGGCCAGGGCAGGCCGATATTGCGTGGGAAACGATAGTGTGTCCGCTTCCATTTCTTGGGCTGCGAGAACCAGCCTTAGCCTTTTTTCTTTCAATGCGAGCAGAACCTGGCGCTCGTTCTTGTGCAGTGATTTCGGCGCCCAAAGGCTTAGTCCCCACGAGCCGAGCTCCGCGAATTGCAACGGGCGGCTCAGGGTCGCGGCGGTAACGACGCCGAAATCAAGGGTGAGATCATGCAAGCGCCTCTCGATTTCATCGTTGGCCAGTGTTTCCACGGCGTAACGCGCGTTTTGCTGCACAGCCAGGATTGGCAATAGAAATGACTCGATAAATGTGGCACTGGCGCCGATGCGGAAGACCTGTTCCTCAGCCAAACAGCCGCGCTGAAAGTTCGAAAGTCCCAACATGAAAAAACGCGAGATGCGGGCCAACGCCTTGCCGTTTTGAGTTAGCCGCACGCCTTTGCCATGGCGCTCGACCAAACGGGTTTGGAAGAAATCCTCCAGTTCCTTGATTTGACGGCTGTACTGGCTTTGCCTGACTGGATCGCCGCTGGCGGCTTTGGCGATGCTTCCGGCCGCGCCGACTTCAAGCAGGGAACGCAGTCGATCCAGGGACAGGCCACTTTCGGCAAATAAGCGCGCAAACATGACTAAGCAGTACAGTGGATATAATTAATACAACTATCAAGGAAGGAATGCGCTGCTATTTTGTATGCACGGTTATGAAATCCGGACAATGAACCATCCAAACGATGAATGCCACCCTCTCAACCGAGAACCTTGAAATTGTGAACCACATCCTGATTGAACAACTTAACCTGCAACCCGGGCAGATCACATCGGAAGCCAGATTCGGACAGGATCTCGGAGCCGACTCGCTGGACATGGTGGAGATCGGGATGAAACTTGATGAACAGTTCAACCTGACGACCACTGACACGGAACTGGACACCAATTCAACCGTTGTTGAACTGTACGCCGCGGTGGCTGAGCGATTGGCGCAGGTCGAAGGCCGTTGATGGTTTAAAGCCCGCCCGGTGGTGCACTCCGACGGTGGGTCCCAGGTTCTTAGTCGAGCATCAAGGCTGCTCTACCGGCCTTTGCAAGCAAGACTTGAGCGTTCCGGATCTACGGTGGGCTACCAACTTGACGATTTCGCCTACGCTCGGACTGTGGCAATAGCTCATTGCACTCACTCACTGCGCCAACGGCGGCAGAATATCCTTCACCCCCAGCGGATGTGTTCGTAGTATCACTCGCTATGATTTCACGAATCTTCAACGTCGCGGCGCTGGCTGGCGACGGCATCGGGCCCGAGGTGATGCGCGAGGGCATTAAGGTCCTTCGCGCCGTCGAGCAGAAATTCCCCGTCCGGTTCAACCTTACCGAAGCGCCGGTCGGCTGGGCCGGCATGGACGCCGCTGGCAAAGCCTTGCCCGACACGACGCTGGCTTTATGCAAAAAGTCAGATGCGATTTTATTTGGCTCGGTTGGTTTGCCGGACCGTGATCCTACGGTTCCCAAGGACGAACGTCCCGAACGGGCGGCGCTGTTGCGGCTGCGCCGGGAATTCGAATTGTTTGCCAACTTGCGCCCCGTGCGTTTGTGGACTGAGCTTGCGCATACCTGCCCGCTGATCCGCGAGCGGCAGGGTGCCGGGATCGATTTGCTTGTGGTGCGCGAGTTGACCGGCGGACTTTATTTCGGGAAGCCGAAAACCACGGAACAGCTTGGCCCTCATCAGCGCCGCGCGATTGATACCATGGTTTATACGACCGCCGAGATCGAACGAATCGCCCACATTGCCTTTCGCGCGGCCGGGGGGCGGAGCAAATCCAGCGGGAAGAGCAAAGGCAAAGTCACCAGCATCGACAAGGCGAATGTGCTGGAGAATGGAATCCTTTGGCGTGAAGTGGTCACGGACATAGGAAGCAAATACCCCGACGTGGAACTCGAACACATGCTGGTGGATAACGCGGCGATGCAACTCATGCTGAAACCAGCGCAGTTTGACGTGTTGCTCTGCGAAAATATGTTCGGTGACATCCTCAGCGACGAGGCCGCCGCGCTGGCCGGGTCGCTGGGCATGCTGCCGAGCGCCAGTCTTGGTGTCGCGGGCGGCGATCGTGTTTTCGGCCTCTACGAACCCGCCGGCGGGACGGCGCCGGATATTGCCGGCCGGGATATCGCCAACCCGATTGCGCAAATTCTCTCCGCCGCCCTGATGCTGCAGCACAGTTTCGGGTTAAACGAGGCGCACGATGCGATCGTCTCGGCTGTGGGCAAGGCCATTGCCGCCGGTTATCGAACCGGTGACATTTTTAGCCCTTTGGATCGATCCTCCAGAAAAGTAGGGACGCGCGAGATGGGAGACGCGATTGCGGCGGCGCTTTGAGTGGGATGCCTGACGCAAGTTGGACGTCAGTAACAAATTGGTCGAGCATCAGGGTATCGCGCCCTATACCCCTGCTTGGAAGGTCCTTGCGGACGGCAAAAGCGTGTGTCTATGAACACCCATACGCGGGAAATGGTCAGGGCGACGGGAGTTGCACCCGCACAGTCCGCGTCACAGGCGGAGATGCTAACTGTTACATCACGACCCTGATTTGAGTGCGGAATTGGAACCAAGGCAAGCACCCAAGTGCCTTCCATTCCGCACTCAACACTCCGAACTCCGCACTTAGATGGCGCTCTCACGTGGACTTGCACCACGAACCTCCGCCTTCGCAGAGCGGCGTGCAGAACTGCTTACACCTTGAGAGCTGACCGGAAAACACCAACCACCAAGTTTCAAACACCAGAAAACTTCCAATGCCCAAGCTCCAAAGCGCCAGAAAGACCGCGCGCCATTGGGATTTGGTGCTTGGCGCTTCTCTGGAGCTTGGAACTTGGTGGTTGGAGGTTAGCGCCTGATGGCGCGTGTTTTATACGTGAGGAGCGGACGCATCGTTGCGATAACCGACACGAGACCCGCATCCACCAGGTCTTGGATCACGGTTTCGATGTTTTTGTACGCCGCGGGCGCTTCCTCGTAGAGCAGGTCGCGTTCTTCGCAAATCACGCGGCCACCCAGGGGAGTCTGCACCAACTGCGGCTGGCGGAAGCGTTCGCGCATGCGCGAACGGCTTTCGCTGCGGGACCATTTGCGGCCGGCGCCGTGAGCCAGCGACCACAGGTTGGTTTCACCATTGCCGAGCGGCAATACGAGATAACTCAACGCGCCGCGACTGCCAGGGATCACCACCGGACCGGCCTCCGCCGGGACTGCGCCCTTGCGATGCAGCCAGAGGGGTTCGCCACCGGAGGGCAGGAGAGTGATGCTGTTATGGCAACCATCCCAGATGCGTTCGCTGGATGCGCCGAGAGCGGACATGAATCGCTTGGCGATGAGCGCACGATTCGTGGCAGCCCAACGCACGGCGATGTCATGGCCCCGAAGGTATTCTTTGGCAGCGGACGAACCGGCGGCCGTTCCCGCCCCGTGATGCTCGTCCACATGGCCGCGCAGGATGGTTTCACCCAGACCGCGCGAACCACTGTGAACGAGCACCACCAGTTCCTCTTTCCCCAGACCCCACTGCTTCAGTTTCTTGGCGTCCAAAATTTCCTCGACCGCCTGCAATTCAGCGAAATGATTGCCGCCGCCGATGGTGCCGAGGGCGGGATCGAAATCCGTCGAGTGCAGGCCGGCCGTCGCAAGGACTTCGCGAGCGTCGCCTTCCCACGGATGTTCCAGATCGAACGAAAGCGCGGCCCAACGATCGAGCCTGGCCTTGTGGCGCACCAAATTCGTTTTCCACAAGCCCATGCCGCAACCGATGTCTCCGCCGATTAGGTGCGGATAGAACTTGCCCGCGGTCACAAACGCCGCACCGACCGGCGCGCCCTTGCCTGGATGCAAGTCCGGGAAGCCGACCGCCCGTTGCACACCTTCGAGTCGCGCGGTGGCATAAAGCTGGCGCACAGCTTCGCCTTCGATCCAGCTTTTCGCTGAGGCGAAGAGGCGGACGGCGGGGAATGGGGCAATGGGTTGCGAATCGCCAGCAGATTCAACTGGTCCAGCGCATTGGCTTTTGCATGTGATCATATCGTTTGTTTGTGAATTGGCCGCTGGAGTCGGAATTGCGCCGACACTTCCTGTGCTTCAGACAGGCGTGCAGACTGACTACACCATCCAGCGATGTTGTGGTTTGGGCCAACCGACGGGCGCTTCCGCCGGCGGTGGCGTGTGCGACGCCTCCTGGTTGTCGGGCAGGGAGGGGCGCGCCGGGCGGAACGTGACGCTTGAGGCGTGACGGATAACGCGAACTGATTTGTAGCTCAGTTGAAAGAGCGAGAGGCCGTGCAGGCGACCGAAGAGTTTCATGGGGTTCCTTTCTTTGCCGGGAGTTGGTTAGTTTCTGGTGCTTGCGTGAGCGAGCCGCACCACAGTGGTGCGGGCAGGCTTGAACGAGATTCGCAGTGGACGACAGCCGCGCGCCGGCTTGTAGCTGCGACGAATGAGGAGGCGGCTCTGGAAACGAATCGGTACTCGCATAATGATCCTTGGGTTGAGTGTTGGACTAAAGCAGCGGCTCGCCGAGCCGTAGCCCGCTTGTGTGAACGGGCGCGGTCCGCCTACGCGCTCTGCGCTTCGGCGCGACAGCCTTCGCCCGCCGCTTCGCAGAGGGCGAAGGCTGGTCGTCTCGCAGGGTAACGCTCCCCGGTCTCCCGCTTATCAGGCGGGCGCTCTGCTTTTGAGCTACGGGACGGAAAATTGGCGGTTGGGGCAGGACTTGCACCCGCACAGGTGTTACCCTCACTCGGTTTTCGGGACCGGGACAATTCTATTCTGTCACCCAACCGGAAATGGAATTGACGATGGCTGCCGGACCTGGACTCGCACCAGGACAAGCGGTTTAACAAACCGCCGTGCTACTTTGACACTATCCGGCAATGGCACTGCCGGCAGGATTTGCACCTGCCTGAATTCGTTTAGAAGACGAATGCCTCATCTCGCTCGGCCACGGCAGCAATCAAATAAAGTGGTCGGAATGGCAGGATTTTCACCTGCGGCCTCCCGGTCCCAGGCCGGGCGCTCTAAAGACTGAGCTACACTCCGATAATAAAATTCTGCCCCGGCCGGTGCACAGGCGGGCGGCCGGGGACTTGGTTTTGTAGATGCGGGTGATGGCCGTCCTTGGACAGACATTCCGCAGAAGTTGGCGCTCCCGGTGGGACCTGCACCCACACTCTTCCCGCAGACAACGGGTTGCTTTTCTATTCAGCTACGGGAGCCCGCTAAGTTTGGAATTCAGAAGGCGGAGTGTTGAATGGAATGAACACTCGGCACTTCGAGCCAAAGCTGGAGGCGGGGGTGGGAGTTGCACCCACGAAAGCTGAGCTTATGAGGCTCGCTTGAATCTCATTCTCCCCGCAGTAAATAGGCGAAAGCTGGTGGGAAGTGCTGGTAACGCTCCAGTTCGTCGCTTCCGATTTTGTTTAACGACACCTGATTTACAGTCAGGCAACCGGATCACCGCCCAATTAAATGTAGAGTTGAGAATGCGGAGTGCGGAATGGGAAGATCTTCCGCACGGCACGTCATGCCGGGCCAAAGTTGGTAGCGGGGATGGGAATCACACCCATCTGAAGGAGTTTATGAGGCTCCTCTCTGTGCTTTAGTCGAGTTCCCCGCAATGAAAATTAACTTCTCCAAAAATGGCGGTTTGCGAAGGCGTGACCTGAAAAGGACATCCGTCGCGTGGAACCTCGCTTTGCTCGGGTTTCAAGCGACGGATGGTGCGGTTGCCGGGAATTACACCCGGACATGCTCCGTGGCGGGGAGCCATTCTGTTGTTAAATCACAACCGCAAAATTTGTATTTTGTTGCCATCGCAAATCAATCCACGCACCGTTTTCAACGATTTTGAAAACGATCAAGCAAATGTGGCGCCGCCTGGTTCCTGTCCTGGCGTTTGCAGGAGGACTGATGATGGCAAACGGCGGTTTGATTCCGAAACAAGTCGCGTTTTCCGATCCACAAGTCGAATCGCTGCTAAAGGCGGTCGAACAAGTTGACCGAACTTCCCTGGGCTTTACGCAGATCACCACCAACATGGTGTTGACGCTCGAACCTGGAGCTGGCTCCGGCGGACCTTACGACGTGATGTTGCACGTTTACAGCGATACATCGCGAACGATTGCTTTTCGCAAGACCGGGTCGGGATACCGTTGGATTTCCGAACAGGAAACGTACACAGGGCCCAAATGGTATAAGATTGCTGGAGACACCTTTCGAGAATCCATAACCATCGAGTATCAAACCGAAAAGGTGGATGGCATTCCAACCAACGAGCTCTATATCCGATATACGGGGAATGACACGAATCTAACTCACCGCGCATTGGGTCTGGCTGAAGCCCGAGACATTCTGGAAAAATGGAGGGTAACGCCAGTTGAGCCGGAGCCGGAAGCGAATGCCGAAGGTTTTGACCTTATTGGGGTATTTGCACTGTGTCTGCTGCTCGTGTTACTGGGCCTTGGCCTGCTGGTCCTGATAGCCGGCGCCGCATGCATGGGGGCCGCCAGCATGATGCTGGCGGCGGGGATATTGTCGGCTTCCCTCGTCGTCGGCATTTTACGCCGGAGTTTTTCCGCGGGCTTTCGGGCTTTGTTCATCCAGGTCGGGGCATTGGCCGGATTCGTTGCGGGCGTCGGGGCGACCGCTTGCATCATTTGGGCCGCAAAGACCGGTTGGGATTCGTCTATGCGCTGGATTATCGGGATTGCCCTCGGGGCCCTGATTGGGACTCTTTATGGGTGGTGCCTTGGCCTGGTTTGGGGCCGGATTGCGCAGGCACTGACGCGGCGCGTAGAGAATCAGAGAAAGTAAAGGGCCGGGAGCTGCGTCGGATGTTAGCCGTCCGCAAAGACCTCCCGGCCCGCGCCATTACAATAAAGAACAAACACCTCTTGCTATCTTGCGATACCAACCCGCGGTTTCACGGCGGCTGTTTCGGTGTTTGGGGGCACACCTCCTCCGAAGCCCTTAAATTGTAAAATTCGGGTAAATCGTTCCGGCGGCTTGGCGGGTCGCTCAGGGGCACACCACACCGGTGGCGGGCCAAGGCCCGCCTGCGCCAGATTCAAATTTGCGCCAGGGGACATCATTTAGATGTCGCGATCTTCTCTTTCACAGTTGATTCACATTTCGTTGTTGTTGTTACAGTCGTTGAGCCATTCTGAGTGATGCAGGAAAACAAAAGACCCTGCTTACTTTCCGGTAAGCAGGGTCTAAAATCCTTTAATCGATTCTGGTTACCTGCTTACCTCATGACTATCCAAATTGGCCCCGGGCCGTTGCACTTTATAAGAGTGGGATAGTCTGAGACTAAACGCACAACCGCGGCCTGGGCGGCTATGACGTGTCGCGCGTGCGACCGGCATCGTCGGCCAAATCTTGGTTGATATGTCTAAACAGGTTTTCATCGAACGTCTTCATAATTAAATCAACTCGGTTTAAAATGCAACTAATACTTTCGAGGGCGCGAGTATTTTAAATACTGATATTCGGATGGGTGGATGGGAAGGAGGGAAGCGCCAAACGCGAGGATCCAAACACCAGTAAAGCTCCAATGGGGAAAGCCCCCAAGCGGCTGCGAGGCGGTTACGAGGCGGATTACGCCTGGAGGGATACTGTTGACAATCTTAAATAAGTGGATAAAACTGCATGGCAGAATGCAAGCCATGATTGGTCACAAGAGGGCGCCGGCAGCGCGTTCCCGCCAGATGGCGAGCGCGGGTTGTAGGAATTCCCTCATGGCATTGAGCCGGGTTAAAGCAAAATTAAACCAGAACGAACCAACAATTAAACCAAATCCGGGTTAGTCCGGGTTAGTCCGGCTTAATCCGACCTCAAAAAAATAGGCGCAAGGCAAACGCGGCAAGTCCAGGCATCTAGGCCAATTTTAGTTTTTCCCGGAATAACCGAGCCTCCTCACGTCGGCTGCTGCGAATTGAATCCAGCGGGGCGGGGAGTTTTGTGATGGCAAGGAGGCCGGCAATTCGATACAATGGCCGCATAGCACATGAACATGAAACGATACTTGAGCCGACTGGTGGTTTGCGCTTTGTGGGCGGGCATTTTAATTGATTCGCGCAGCGCGGATTTCGTCGTTTATGAGGGCAAGGCGGGCCCGGGGTTGGGGAAGCATGTGGTTTTGATCAGCGGGGACGAGGAATATCGTTCGGAGGAATCGCTGCCGCAGTTGGGGAAGATTTTGGCGGAACGGCATGGGTTCAAATGCACGGTGTTGTTCGCGATTAATCCGACGAATGGAACCATTGATCCGAACGTGCGAAACAATTTGCCGGGAGCGGAGGCGTTGGATTCTGCCGATGTGATTGTGATGTTGACTCGGTTTCGAGATTGGCCGGATGCGCAGATGAAGCATTTTGTGGAGGCGTATCTGGCGGGGAAGCCAATCATTGCGTTGCGGACGAGCACGCACGCGTTCAATTTCGACAGCGGGCCGAGCGCCTATTCCAAGTTTAGTTGGAACAGCAAGGAATGGCCGGGTGGGTTTGGCAAACAAGTGCTCGGTGAAACGTGGGTGGCGCACCACGGCGAACACAAGAAGGAAGCCACGCGCGGTATCATCGAACCTGCGGCGAAGGAGGATCCGATCCTGCGCGGGGTGACCGATTTGTTTGGCAATGCGGATGTGTATGCGGCCAATCCGCCGCCAGACGTGAAAGTGCTGGTGCGCGGGCAGGTGTTGTCCGGGATGAATCCCGCCGATGCGCCGGTGGTCGGGAAAAAGAACGACCCGATGCAGCCGGTGGTGTGGACGCGGTTGTACGCGAACGAGGCAGGCAAAACCAACAAGGTGCTTTGCACGACAATGGGCGCGGCGACCGATTTGGAGAATGAGGGGCTGCGGCGGTTGATGGTAAATGCAGTCTATTGGGCGGTTGGATTGGATGTGCCTGAGAAGGCAGACGTCACCTGCGTGGGCGAATACAAACCAACGATGTATGGATTCAACGGGTTCATCAAAGGCGTGAAGCCGGCCCAACTTGAGTACGAAGTAAAAGCTCCGGAACTTAAAAAAAAAGCCGCTGAACACGGAGCCGTAGCCCCGAAGGGGGACGACCTGTTGAAGCCGCAACCACGTCCGGCGCGCCCGGCGCTGCCGGCGAGCCAGACGCCGCTCGAGTTCATCCCGGGCGAACGCATCGCATTCCTGGGGAATTCGCTGGCGGAGCGGATGAACCTTTACGGGTATTTCGAGGCGCTGTTGCACTCGCGGTTTCCGAAGCTGGGACTGGTCGTGCGGAACTTTGGACGCCCGGCGGACGAAGTGGCGATCCGGCAGCGCTCGAACGATTACACCAAGCTGGATGATCCCCTGGGTGCATTTGGGGCGGACACGTTTTTGTGCTTCTTCGGGTACAACGAATCGTTTGCGGGGCCGACGGGCGTGGAGAAGTTCAAGGCGGACTACGAGCAGTTTCTGAAGGATTACCGCCAGCAATATCCGCGTGATGACAGCGGCGCCGCGCCGCGGTTCGTGCTGATTTCGCCGGTGGCTTTCGAACCGACCGGCGATCCATTGCTGCCGGACGACAAGGTGGAGAACGCGAACCTGAAACTTTATGCCGCAGCCGTCGGTGAAGTGGCGAAAAAACACGGGCTGGCGTTCGTCGATTTGTTTACGCCCACGGAGAAGTTGTTCGCACAAAAGGCCGGGCTGCAATACACCATCAACGGCTGCCATCTGAATGAAGCGGGTGATCGCGAGGTGTCGCAGTTGCTTGATTTTCGGTTGTTTGGCGGGAGCAATCCGGCGCGGATCGGCTCGCCCAAGTTCGAGCAGTTGCGCGCGATGGTGAACGACAAGTCGTGGATTCACCGCCAGGACTATCGCATGATCAACGGCTGGTATGTGTATGGGGGCCGGCGCACCTACGATACCGAGACATTTCCGCGCGAGATTTTGAAAATCCGCGCGATGACCGATGTGCGGGACCGGTTGATCTGGCAGATCGCGCAATCGAAGGAACTGGTGACCGCGCAGCCCGACGACAGCAAGACCGGCGAACTTTACACGCCGCCGACATTGTTCGGCGCGCGGGAATATTCGGAGCCGAAGGAGTTGAAGTATCTGACCCCGGAGGAATCGATCGCGGAGATGAAAGTGCCGCCGGGGTTCGAGGTGAATCTGTTTGCGAGCGAGCGCGAGTTTCCGGAACTCGCCAAGCCGGTGCAACTGAATTTCGACAACAAAGGCCGGTTGTGGGTTTCGTGCATGCCGACTTATCCGCAATGGAAGCCCGGCGATCCGCGCCCAAGCGACCGGTTGTTGATTTTGGAAGACACGGACGGTGATGGGAAGGCGGACAAGTGCACGGTGTTTTATAGCAAGCTGCAATGTCCGGTGGGATTTGAGTTCTGGAACGGCGGGGTGTTTGTGGTGGATCAACCGCACATTTTGTTTCTCAAGGACACCAACCACGACGACAAGGCGGACGTGGTCGAACAGTGGACCGACGGCTGGGCGACGGACGACACGCATCATTGCGTGAACGCGTGGGAGTGGTCGCCGGGCGGGTTGCTGCACATGCTGGAGGGCGTGAACATGTCCACGACGGTGGAAACACCGTGGGGTCCGCTGCGCAACCAGGGAAGCCCGGGGGCGTATGTGATCGACCCGCGGACGTTGAAGCTGCGCCATTATGTGACGCCGGGCTACGGGAACCCGTGGTGCTATGTGTTCAACTGGTGGGGGCAGGGGATCGTGGGCGACGGCACGAGCGCGCAACAACATTGGGACTCGCCGCTGTCGGGCGCGCAATTCAACGGGCGGCGTGGATTAAATACTGTGTTTAACAATGAGGGGATGCGCCCGGTGGTGGGCAGCGAGTTTCTTTACAGCCGGCAATTTCCGGAGGAGGTGCAGGGCCAGTTCATTTACGCCTGCGTCATCAACATGAACGGGCTGACGCGGTTCGAAATCCACGATGACGGCTCCGGTTACTCCGGGCACCGAATGAAGAAAACGGTGACGGACGCGCAAGGCCGCGAGAAGGAAGTTCCCGATGATTTGCTCGTGAGCACGGACCGAAATTTCCGGCCCACGGACCCGCAGTTCGGCCCCGACGGCGCGCTTTATTTCGGCGACTGGTGCAATGCGCTGATCGGCCACATGCAGTATTCGCAACGCGACCCCAACCGTGATCACACTCGCGGGCGGATTTATCGCATGACGTACAAAGGCAAGCCGCTGTTGAAGCCGGTGACGCAGTTCGGCAAATCGTCGACGGAATTGCTGGAGCAATTGCGGGAGTACGAGCCGCGCACGCGTTATCGCGCCCGGCGCGAACTATGGGACCGGCCAACCACCGAAGTGTCCGCCGCGGTGAAGAAGTGGGTGGGCCGGCTTGATCCGACCGACAAGGATTACGATCGTCTGCTGCTGGAGGCGCTTTGGCAGCAGCAGAGCCATCATATAATCGATCCCGTATTGTTGAAAAAAGTCTTGCGCGCGAAGACGGGGGAGGCTCGCGCCGGCGCCACGCGGGTGCTGGCGGATGAATGGGAGCGGATTCCGAACGCAATGGAACTCATCAAGGCGCAGGTGACGGACGAGTTTCCACGCACGCGGCTGGAAGCGGTGCGCGCGCTGAGCTTTGTCCAGACCCCGGAAGCAGTTGAGACGGCGCTGCTCGCGGTGAATTATCCGCTGGATTATTGGCTGGAATATACGTTGCAAATGACGGTGGGCGCACTCGAGCCGGTTTGGAAAGGGCCGTTTGAGGCGGGTAAAATGGCGCAGAACAATCCCCGGGGGCGCGAGTTTCTGGAGACCATGGCAGTCGGGTCAAAACCGGGTGAGGCGGCGGAAAAAATCATCAAACGATTGCTCGCCGGCGGCGTGGCCGAACCTGACCGGAGATCGGCGTATGATTCACTGGGCCGGTTGCACGGGAGCGCGAACAACGGCAAGGCGATTTTCAATCGCATCTGCGTGGCGTGTCATCGGATCGATGGACAAGGAGTGGATTATGGGCCCGATTTGAGCAAGGTGGCTGGGCGCTTGAGCACGCAGGACATCGTCGAGTCCATCATGGATCCAAACGCAAAAGTGGATCCGAAATATACGACGACAAACGTCGATACGAAGGACGGGGAAACTTACACCGGATTTGCGATCAGTGAGACGGACGGCGCGCTGACCCTGCGCATTGCGGGCGGCAAGGATGTGACGTTGAAGAAGACAGAGATCGGACGACGGGAGAACCTGAAGGTGAGCAGCATGCCCGAAGGTTTGGCGGCGGGAATGTCCGCGACGGAGTTTTTGGACGTGGTGAGCTATTTGGCGGAGAGGAAGTAACCGATGAGGGCGCAAAATCCGATCGCCGCCAATTGCCAACCTTTCGATTCCTGTCCGTCTGGGCGTGAATGCCACCGGCGGACAGGAATGTCCGCGCTCCAGGCCCGGCCTGTGAGCGCGTGAGCGGGTTGGTTAGGTTGAACTGCTGTTCAATGTTTTCTCCAACTGCCTGGCTTGGTTCAGATGATCCTGGAGGATCGGCAGCGCCTGTTGGGCGAAGGCTTTCACGTCGGGATCCTGAGAGTTTTGCGCCGCATCCTGGAAAGTGCGAATGTCGCGCTCGTGATCCCGGATGGAGTCCTTCAAGGCTTTCTCGTCAAAGTCCTTGCCACTCAAGCTTGCCAAATGGTCCAGCTCGCGTTGACGGTGCATGTCAACGGCCGTGGGCACAGTCACGCCCTTTTGGGTGGCGAGTTGGGTCAGTTGCTGGTTCAGACGGTTATGGTCATCGATCAATCTCTGGCCATAATCCTTTAGGCTCTGGTTTTGGGCGTTTTGAACGAACAATTGGCCCAACCTGACTTCAGCTTGTCCATGCTCAGCAGCTTGATTAACGAAGGTGGTGTCGTGCGAGGAAAGCTGTCCGGAAGAGGCGGCGACAGTGCCTCCCTGCTCGTACGGAGCGGGGGCGGGGGCACCCATTGGATTATACTGGGTGGTGCCATAGCCGGGTTCGTTGACGCCGCCATGGCCAGTCAACGCAGCCGCTCCTGCTCCCTGCTGGTTCGGCGCGACGTATGGGCCGGTGCCGTACGGGTTAGGGTTGTTGTATGCGGTTTGATCACGGTGGTAACTGGAACAGCCTGCCGCCAAAGCGACGACTGACGTTAGAATCAGTATTTTTTTCATAACTTCTTTTGTGTACGATTTACGCTCTAAAAAAACCTCCGACCCGGGCAAAGGTCGGTCAATGGGTTGTGCACCCCACGGTTTTGCCCGAAGCCAACTTGAGGAGGAGCGAAATGCAATACGGGGTGTTACACAATTTGACTCCAGGCGCAGACTGGGCAGGAGCAGACGGCCATCTTCCAGCGTTTTGGCTACAGGCTCCAGTGAAGGCGCAGACTGAAAACGTGAACGGGACCGCGGTCCCGGTTGAAGGCGGGATTGCTGATGAATTGGTAATCGAACGCGCCGTGAATGGTTTTCCAGATTTGGAAATCGTAGTAAGTTTCGAGAATTTCTTCGGGGTGATAGGACAGCGCCCCGTCACCGGCAAGAATGCCGGTCCCGCCAGCCGCAAAGAACTCGCGATGCACACGGGACGCGCCGTTAACCAGTCCGGCGATGCCGATGGTGTCATTCGTGCGGCCCCAAAAACCGCCCTGGATGCTGAGCCCCAGGGAAGCGGTATGGTCCACGTCACTAAACATCCAGGCTTCGTTGCGGCCATCGCTCCAGCCGAGGCGCAGAAACCCGCCAATGCCCTTCACCAGTTCCTGTTCGGCATTCAAGCCGAAGCCGAATTTGGAACGATAAGCGCGCGTAAAGCTGATGTCCTCGTTGAGGGCTGGATTGGCGAGTGTCTCCGCATAGCTGCCCATGTGGGCCCGGTTCAGGAAAGCAAGCAGGCGAACCGCGCCCGGATGATCATTGATCGTGTGCCGGTGCTCAAACTCCGTCACCATCGCCCACGCCTTGGTGTAGGCGGGGTCCTGTGCCGTGGTGTTCGGGTTTCGAGGCACTTGAAAGAAACCGTAACGCAAGACCCATCGCGGCTGGTTCAATTCCATCGCCAGCCCGGTGGTGAAACCGAGGCTGTCGGCCGGGTAATCCCAGGCTTCGTTGGCCACCAAACCCCAGTTCAGGAATTGCGTGCGGGGATCATTCGCATACGAGTTGACATCGAAAATGTCCTTGGCGCTGAATCGCCCAATCGTGAACGTGAGGCGCGAAATGTCCTGCCTGCCAGCCAGGTGGAGTTCGTCGTCCTCGACGGTTTCCTGTTCGCCGCCGAATCCGATGTTTTGGCGGATGAACATGCGGGTGAAATTCACGTTGGGAACTTTCGTGCCGAGCCGGAAGGCTTCGCCGTTGGGAAATCCCTCGACACCCAGCGTGTTGTTGAACCCAAATCCCTGCCACATCAGGCCGTCCAGGTGGAACTCGGCTCCGTTCCACAATCTCCGGCCAACCATCAAATCCAGGGAAACAGTTTCCTTCACTTCATTGACCGCGTGCAGGCTGTTTGGCCCGGAATATTTGGCGGGAAAGCCCGGGTGATATTGGAGTATGTCGGTATTTTGCGCATGCCAGTTCCAGTTCTGCACCGCCGCGTCGGATGGCGGAGTGGTTGGAGGTTCGGCATGGTCCACGAGTTGCGAGGCAGCGGGTGATTCGGCATCCGGCGCAGGAGCATCCGCCGCCTTCAGCGAGGCGGCGGCGCTGGCAGTCATGGCAAGCAGCGCGAAGAAAGTCAGTTTGGTTCGAGCTCGCATGAGCACTCAATCTCCATCATGGCAGAGCTAAGAGCCTATCTCGGTAGGGCGCGTCACTCCGTGCGCGCCGACGACTGGCAGAGGGCTGCCCGCCCTATCGGGATGGGTTCCAAGCCGCTGTTTAATTGCGACACAAAAACATATGCCATGACAAATAAAAATGGCGATGACTGGTTTACGACGTTTCTCTCGGCAGCCATATTGGTGTTGCGGGATTTTGATCGCCAGAGCGCCGGAACTCTGGAGATGTCGGGAGCTAAAGTCAATAATACGGGCCAACGCCGAAGGCCGGGCTTTGCCGGCACCCGGTTTGTTCAGGGAAAGCTCAAGCGGTAGAAACGGCCGTCCGAAGGAAGTGGATCAGTAAATTGGGCCGTCCCAAGGTTGGTTGAGATGGTGACGCTGCCAATGCTCGACCAGGCCGGACTGGACAGGCTGCCGGCAGCCTGGACGGTGTAAGTGCGGCCGGGCGTGCCGATGAAGGTGAGGACGGCAGCCGAGTTGGTGAGCTGGACGCTGGTGAAGAAGCTGTTGGGGCCGGGCCGCAGCATGACACTGCGCTGGGTGAGCCGCGGGGCATTGGCCGCACGATACCAGTAGGTGCGAAAATCATAGTGCTGGCCGGCGATGGCGTTGAAATTCAGGCTGAAGGTTCGATAAAGCGTATTCGTGAACTGGTTGCGGAAGATGCCCTGCGAGGCCAGCACGGCGCTTGTATCCGCGTTGATGACGTAAAGCGTTGCGACGAGTGAGCTGTCCAAATTGAAATTATCCACCTTCAATTCAAATTCGGCGGAATAGCTGCCGGGCAAGATCTCGCCAGTCGCGGGGCCTCTGGTAAGATAACCCGAAGCGTTGTCGCGAATCGGGTCGGCTTCCCAGCAATTTTGCCCGTCCAGACGACCAATGTCGTGAACGAGGTTGGCCGCCGTCCAGTTGTTCAACCCATCGATGGTTACGTCGGTGACGGTGAGCGCGGGTGCTCCGGGGACATCGTTCCAAAACACCCGGAACTCGAGCGGATCACCGGCGATGGAATTGGTGAAGAGAAGCCGGAAATCCTGGGGCTGGTTGAGTTCGGCAAACGCGCTCCAAGGGACATCGCCACTGGCAAGGACCGTGCCGCCATTATTCTCGCGCACATCCAGGTGGACCAGGTTCGCCGTTGAACCGCCCAGCGCGTTGACGGCCATCCGGAAGTGGGCGAAGTGCGTTCCCGTGGGCAGGGACGCGAGGTAGGGGCCGTACTGCATGTAACCGGTATGCGGCGCGTTCGTGGGATTGCAGGTCCAGGCCAATGCGCCCGCCGGTCCGCCCAAGGCGTGATCGAACGCCGGGTTGCCGGCGCCTTTCACGAAGACCAGGCCCGGCGTGCTCGGCTCGGCCACGGAACTGATGGGCATCATCGCCGAACTTTGGCGCGCGGCATCCGCCGAATCGAAAGGGCCGCTCCAGTTCAACCCAAGCTGACTGGAACCGTTGCGGTCGTTGGTCCAGGTGGAATGCGCGTTGCGACGCAGGAAAGCAAGATACTGGGGTTTGTGCGTTTCGTCGTAGAGATCGTAAAGATAATGGATGAAGATGCCTTTGAATTGGGGAACGTCACCGCCGCCGCAATTTGGCTCGCACGGCTCGCTCAGGACACCATTTTGATCCACGAGGGTGGTGGTGGCGGCATCGGCAATGGCCATGGCCTGGTTCAAGTAATTGCTGTTTCCGGTGGTCTTGTAAAGTTCGGTCAACCCGCTGAGGATAACGCCCTGGTTATACGTCCACGTCGTTTGCCCATTGTTGGCGCAGGAACTGGTCAAGCCGTCGTTGATGAGGTTTTGCGCGTTGATCATTCCACTGGCATTGAACCATGTCCATTCGTTGGTGGCCCAGGTGAAATACGTGGCATCGTTGGGTGTGCGCTGGTGCAACCGGATGGCGGCGAGCAGGAAAAGCTCATTGGGAATTGCGTTCTTGTAGCCACGCGCCTTGTTCCACCAGAGGCCGCCGCCGCAGGTCGAATCCCAACCGGTGGTCAAATCAGCAAAGATTGTTTTGGCCATGCTCAAGTAATTCGCATTGCCCGTCAAATCGTAGGCCCGAATCCAGGCGTTCGCCCACCAGCCCTCGTCGTCATAATAAAAATTGGTGAACAGGGTCGAGGAGTTATGCACAAACGTGTTGCTGAGGACGGTTGGCACCTGGCGGTCGTTGTTGGCGGACAAGTCGTTTATGAGCGCTTCCACACAATTGGCCGCATTCCACCAGCCAGTCGAATTCCAGAGGCCGCTGCCGTTGTACCATTGCTGGAGAGTTCCCGTGGACGTGAGGGTGTCGGCGTTAAAGTCGTCGCCCGCGATGGTGGGCACCGGATAGCCGCCGCTGACGGCGAAGATCACGGCATCGGCTCCGGCGCCGCCGCCCTGAAAGGTGAGGATGATATTGGTGACCGGGCTCGACACGTTGGCCAGAGTGATGTCCGCGGCGTAAAGCCTTGGGTTGCTGGTATTCAGGGAATCAATCATCTTCGAGGAGACATTGACTCGACCCGCCGCGCCAAAAACTCCCGGGGCACTGTTAAACCAATCGGGCGAAATGAACGAGTTCGTCTCGGAAGTGCCGTCGGCGTGGTTGATCACGCAACTGTTGGTGACCGGGCCGTTTCCCGAGGCCGTAAGAAACGACAAAGCGCCGTACGCGCCAGGCGCCGCCAGCGTCAGTGTGGCGCTCGGGGTGGCGGCACTCAGAAACGCGGCGTTATTCCCGGCGTAAGTCGAAGGCAGCCTGAAATGATGATCGGGGGCGGCCACTGGCGTTAAGGTCGAGTTGGGAGCGGGAAGACCGCTGCTGGGCGAGGTGGAGACATAACCGGATGCATACCACGTTCGCGCGGTGTTGCCCGTGCCCGTGTCCATCGTTGCCGTGGTGTAGCCGGTCAGGGCTCCCGGCTTGGGCGCGCTGGCCTCGACAACAATATCCTCGTTGTAGCCGGTCACAGCAATGGGAGTGAAGTTCCCGCCGGTGGAACCGCTTACGCCCATGATGGCTCCATGCCCCGTGCCACTGGCATAGTTGAAAGTGATGCTCGTGATCGTGAGCAGCGTGCTCGTGACGTTGATGTCGAGTGAAACAAGGCGTGGGTCATTGCCATTGACATTGCTGAAGGCGAAGGTGCCGACATCGATCCGGCCATTCGCCACCCAGGCTGCATTGGAACTGGTGAACCAGTCCGGAATACTGACGCTGCCGCTCTCGGTCGTCCCGCCCGTGTGATGAATGACATAGTTGAAGATGACGCCATTATGGCCGCCGCTCCCGAGGAACGACAATTTCGAATAGGCCGCGGGCGTGGCGAACGTGAGGGTGGCATTCGTGATCGTGGAATCAAGCATCACGGCATTGTTCGCGGTGTAGCTCGGTGCCATTCTGTATTGGTGATCGGAGGCGCTCGCACTGGTGAAGGTGGAACCGGCGGCCGGCAACCCTGTGGTGGGTGCGCTGGTGTTGTAGCCCAGTTCGTACCAACTGGTGGCCGAATTCGCGGTGCCGTTGTCCATCGAGGCAGTCGTGTAGCCGGACGGTGTGAGCGGGGCAGGGGCGGTGCTCTCGACCACCACATCGGCATTAAAGCTGGCGGGCGTGAGGAGCAACACATTGAAATCCGCGCGCAGCCCGGGCGCGAAAGCCAGGAAAAGCCATGAGAAAAGAAACCAACGGGTTGGGGTTGAGCGTGTGCACATGAAAAATTCGTCGTAACAGTGGCGCAAGATCCGGTAATTGGCAAGGTGTGGAAACCTGGTTTCGACAATGCCCTTGCCAAGGTACGGGAAAACGTGGCGTGGATCGCAGACTTCCAAGCCTGCTAACCAAATGCGGAGCCGCCGCACCCGAATCGACCCGAATGTTCCGGCAAGAATCCGGCCTCGCCCTTGGCGGGGACGCTGTGATTTGGCGGCTCTTAACCCGAAAATACGCGAACATACGCGGCTTTTTCAGACACAACAGCTTTGTTTTACTTTGTTCTACTTTGTTTCGCTTTGTTCCACCGCGTTGCGGCCTGAATCTGCGCCTCCGCGCCAGGGGGGAAAATTTCCCCGGTAAGTGGAAATAAGCGGAAATACCCGAAATAAGTGGAAATAGGCGTTCATTTTTGGCAAACAGCCGGCCCAATTTCAGCCTTTGGCCTCCAACTGCATGCTGGCTGGCCCATTAAGTTGTCAAAGAACCATTCCGGCTCCCAATGGAGCGCGGGTAACTGACGCGCGGCACAGTGCCGCCTCTGTCGCGCCCTACTCGGAGCGAAGGCGGATCAAGGATTTTCCCCAACCTTCACCGGCGCCGGAAATAGAGCATGCCCCGCCCTCCCACGCAACTTAATTCTGAATATTTCTGTAATACCTCGGTGAGCGGAACGCGTGCTGTGTCCCGCTGAACGAGGCGCTGCGGTGGGTCGTACAAGAAAAGGGGCCGGTATTAAACCGGCCCTTGAGAAACTCCAATCACTCCCGCCAAACCAACCCTGGCGGGGCGAACAGCTTAAGGCGTTGGCGTGACGGAGAGCACGCGCGTGTCGTAGGTAATGGCGGTGCCGCTCGGGTCGAGGAATTGCAACTTCACCGTCCTGGTTTCGTGAGGACGCAGGACCGCGTCGTTGTCTCCGTCGCCGATGCGAACTTTGACATACGGGCTGTTGAGCGGCGCGAGGACGGCCACCGATCCGGCTGAGTTGACCAACGTTGCGTTTGTGCTGATGTTATCCAGCACGAGGAACAATGGGCCGGCCGCCGGCGTATCGCCGGTGTTGGTGATATGCACGTCCTGCACGATCAGTTGTGTGTCGTGGTCCAGCCCAAAGTTGCCGCTCACCACAGAGAAGCTTGCGGGCGTCGGAATTGCCCCGGGCACGAACAGGTCGCTCAAGTCATTGACGAGGGCGACGTTGTTAAATCCGCCGCTGGCGTTCGTCTCGGTCACTGGAATGTGATTGTTGAGCGCCGCCAGGCGAAAGATCTCCTCCATGGTCTTGACGTCTGAGGAATGGTTCAGGTTGACGCTGCTGGCGTAAGCATTGCCTTTGGCCAGCGGCGAAATGATGATTTCGGGAATGGTGTGGTTCGTGTCATCGCCCCCTTCGGTTTCGTCCCACCAGATGATGATCACCCCGTTATTTTGATAAGCGGGCGAAGCCATAATTTCCGGGACAATGGTGGCGAGGAAGTTGTCGCCTTGCGCAATGGAAGCCTGGTCACCGATGTAATGGACGCCCTGGTAGGTGAACCCGCCGTTCAGCGCGCTGTGGGCGTCGTTAAATTGGTTGGGCGTGATCCAGTTGTATTGCCCGACCGTGTTGTTGTTGAGGTCGGCAAAGAACTGGACGAGCGGATAGACGTTCCGCAAGGCCGTGTCGGCGAAGAAGGCCATCGGGTTGTGCTTGACCGCGTAGTTGAATTGCGTCGTGCCGTAAAAGGGATTGATTGGTCCATTCGTCCCCGAGGCGCTGTGGATTGCGCTCAGGCTCAATTGAACGTCCTCCTGGTAGTTCTTCCACGAAACACCGGCCGCGTCGAATTGGGCGGTGAGGTGGATGGTCTGGTTGTAGAAGGTGTTGCCGGCGGCGGGCGCGGGATCGGCGTCGGTGTGCACTCCAAAATCCGTTCCCGCTTCGGCCCAAACGTAGTTGGGTTCGGAGGGATGGACGCCCGTACCGGCGTTGAAGTAAGCCGTGGCAAACGAAACCTGCGCCGCGTTCGAGTTGCCGGGAGTCATGAGGCTGTTGAGGAACGGCGCAGCCGGGTTGCCGAGAATTTGCTGCGGACTGTTGGTCGGGTTGGGCTGGACGAGGTTGTGATTTTCCATCGCGATCACAAAGATGTCGCCGATCCGATGTACTCGGTCGCGATCCCGATCCTGATCCGCCGGGGCCGTTTGTGCCGCCAGCAAAGCGCCTGCGACAGCGCCGCCAAGCAGCGCCGCCTTGCGCCCGAAATTCCCCAGGCGGGAGCCGGAGCATTCGAGGCTGTTGTTTGTACTGTTTGACTTACCGATCTGTATTTTTTTCATATGCATTTACTTCAAGTTGTCATGCCAGGTCAGTTAGCTTCTCAGCCCGGCTAACCTTAAGCACACCAGGACGGTGAAAGTAAAAGTGACGATTGTTATAATCCGGTTAAGGATATGGCGGCGAAGTGACAGCGAAGTTACATGTCCGGAAAGTGCCACCGAAAAGAGATCCAAAGAAAATTCTTGGTTAAATCTCCCGTCTCATTAATCCCTCGTTGAAAGTGCATTGAAAACGAGGGATTAATGAGATGGGCGCGGCCACAAGCTAAAAACTGAGTTACACCCAGCTCACAGTAAGACGAGGCACCTTGACTTTCCAGTGAACTTGGTTTAACTATTTCCTCGAATGTTAGTCCGCATCATCAAAACGGTTCAGTCAGCCCTGAGCGCATCGGGGCCTGGAATCCTTTTGGTGTAAGCGAACGACGTTTCCCGCACTAAATTTCTCCAGGCCCTGACGCGATCCGTCAGGGCTTTTTGTTTTATCCATTCCCATTCTCCATGGAGAAACGGGAAAACCGCGAAAACAAGTCTTTAACCATGACAAAAAGAATCAGAACACCCGTGTAATTATGAACAATAACAACAATAGTAGCATCCGACATCGCGAATTCCCGATCTCGCAGTTGCGTAATATCGGTATTGCGGCCCACATCGACGCTGGCAAAACGACGTTGACCGAACGCGTGCTGTTCCACACCGGCGCCATCCATCGCGTGGGCGAAGTCCATGACGGCAATACCACCACGGACTTCAACCCCATCGAACAAAGCAAAGGGATCACCATCTTTGCCGCGGCGGTTTCCTGTACTTGGACTCCGCGTGATGAGTCGGTGCTCGGCATGGCCAAACTCGCCGCCGGCGTGCCGCATCGATTCAACATCATTGACACACCCGGGCACGTCGATTTCACGGCTGAAGTCGAGCGTTCTCTGCGCGTCCTGGATGGTGCAGTGACCGTGTTCAGTGGCGTTGAAGGCGTGCAACCCCAAAGCGAAACCGTCTGGCGTCAGGCCGATAAATACCGAGTGCCACGGCTGGCGTTCGTCAACAAGATGGACCGCACTGGCGCGGACTTTGCGCGGGTCGTAGCCGAGCTGAATGAAAAGCTTGGTGCGAACGCCTGGCCCGTGCTTTGGCCCCTCGGCAGCGAGGACAAGCTCGCCGGTCAACTGGACATCATTAATGAAGTCGCGATTCTGTTTCGGGAAGGGCGCGCGGGTGGTTATGCCATTGAGGACGTGCCGCCCGAAGCTCGCGCATTGGTCGCCAGCCAGCGCGCGGAACTCGTTTCCCGCATTGCGGAGCTGGACGACGAGGTCGCCGCGTTGTGGCTTCAGAACCAACCCGTGTCGGCATTATTGCTGAAGGCTGCGATACGGCGCGTCACGATTGCGAATCGTTTCGTGCCGGTGGTCGGCGGCAGCGCGTACAAGTTTGTCGGCGTGCAGCCGTTGCTGGACGCGATTGTGGATTATCTGCCGGGACCGGCGGATTTGCCCGCGGTCGAAACGCACGGTCTTGACGGCATGGAACGAATCACGGTCGCGGCGGAGGACGCCGGGCCCCTGGCGGCGCTGGCGTTCAAGATCGCGACTGATCCCACGACCGGCCGGCTCGTGATGGTGCGCGTTTACTCGGGCACGTTGCGCAAGGGCGATCGCGTACTGAACCCGCGGACAGGCCGGGAAGATCGCATTGGACGCCTCGTGCGCGTGCATGCCGACCGGCGCGAGGAAATCGCGGCGGCGTTCGCCGGTGAAATCGTGGCCGTGGCCGGCCTGCGAGGTTTCGGCACGGGCGACACATTATGCGGTGTCGAATACCCGATAATGATGGAACCGCCGGTGTTCCCGGAACCAGTCGTCAGCATGGCGATCGAGCCGGCGCGCTCGACGGACAATCAACGCCTCGCCGGGCATCTCCAGATGCTGAGCGAGGACGATCCGACCTTCCGTGTGTCCACACACCCGGAAACCGGGCAAACGTTGATCGCCGGCATGGGCGAGTTGCACCTGGAAGTTGTGCGCGAACGGTTGCGCACCGAGTTCGGTCTGGAAACTGGCGTGGGCGCTCCCGAGATCGCCTATCGCGAGACCATCACGGCTGAAGCCGAAGCCGATTATCTGTTGCGCAAACAGAGCGGCGGCTCCGGCATGTATGCCCGCGTGATTCTCTCGGTGCGGCCCTCGGGACGCGGCGCGGGAGTCACGATCGAGAACCGGGTGACGGGTGGCAACATCCCCAGCCAGTTCCACAGCGCCGTGCGCAAAGGCATCGAGGAAGCCGCGCGTGGCGGTGTGCTCGGTTATCCGCTCGTGGATGCGGAAGTGCGCATCCTCGACGGCGCGGCGCACGTGAAGGACTCGAACGAGCCCGCCTTCCGGTTGGCGGCGGCCGAGGCCATGCGCATGGCGTTGCGGCGCGCCGGCCCGGTGTTGCTGGAACCGATCATGAAGGTCGAACTCAGCACGCCGTTGGAGCATCAGGGCGACTTGCTCGCCGATCTGAACCGTCGTCGCGGCAAGGTGCTGGGCATCGAGAACCGCCCGACCGGCGCGGTGGTCAACGCAGAAGTGCCGTTGGGCGAACTGTGGGGCTACGCCAACGCCATCCGCAGCCTGAGCCGCGGGCGTGCTGCCTACAGCATGACCCCGGCGCACTTCGAGCCAGTGCCGGACGCTGTGGCCAGTACAGTGTTGAAAGACGCCGCCTGATGGAAATGAACAAGCGGAGCCTGTTTCGGCAGGCTCCGCTCTTTTCTCAATTGCCTCTGCCTTGACACGGCGTAATAATCTCGAAATGGGTAAGCATCCCAACTTCGTGCGCCCGCTGAGTTCGAGACAGCCGAGTTGAAGGAATAAATGCTGCATGATTCCTGAACGAGCTGGCGGTTTGAGCATGAATTGGATGTTGATTCCAACCTTGATCCTTGGCTTTGCCGCTTTTGTCGTTGGATACCAATGGGCCAGGCGAATGTCTGGAAGGGCGATCTTGGTCTCATGGCTGTTAGTAATACTCCTTGCGGCGCCGGGAGTCCTGTACGCAGCTTACTATTCCAGGCTCCTGGGCGAACCCATCTGGCTATATCAGACACGAACCATGCCCGGGTCCGAGTTGCTGGCTTCGTTTGCGGGATTTGCCGCCGGCTGGTTCCAAGTCCGCGTGATCCCCGGACTTCGTTTGAGTCGCGCCGGGAAAATGCTGTTGGTGCCAATGCTGCTCGCCTTCGGTTTGATGCTGCCTTATCTCAAGCCGGTTTTTCGACCGTTGAGACTGTCGAGCCTTCGTGATGAATGGTCGGAGGGAGTCTGTATGCAATCGTCATTCGCGACGTGCGGACCCGCGTCAGCGGCGACGGTTCTGCGGGAGCTTGGAGTGCAGGCGTCCGAGCGGAAATTGGCGGTCGAGGCGTTCTCATGCGCTTCCGGCACGGAAAATTGGTATTTGGCGCGAGCGCTGCGGCGACGCGGGCTGACCACAGGATTTCGCCTCGATGAAAACTTGCAAGCTCCGTTGCCCGCCATCGCGGGAGTAAGATTGGTAAACCTCGACAACTCGGGCCACTTTATTGCCTTGCTGAAGCATGAGGGTGGGGGATTCGTGGTGGCCGATCCAATGGAAGGTCGTTTTACAAATACACTGGTCCAACTCAGGGATAAATATGCTTTCACGGGCTTTCTTATGACAGTCAGCCGAAAGAAGAAGTGAGTTACTGAAATGCCTACGTTGCTCCTATCTGCACGGCAATCGGATGACACCCAGAAGCTCTGGCGAGCCTGCATTGCTTCGGACTGGAAGGTGGAGCGGGTCCATGGCTGGCGTGTGCCGTCAGTTTCGCCCACGGAAGTCGCGGTTTATGGCGAACCGCTGTTTGCCCGACATGTCTCTCAGACACTCGGATTGCGATTGTTGGAACCGCCCGTTGATTGGCTTGCTTGTCTGCCGTTCAAACATAGCGGTCGTAAGGTGTCATTGACCACGCTGGCCGGGGCGCGAAAGATCTCTGGACGGTCTTTCATCAAACCAGCCGACGAAAAGTGTTTCGATGCCCGGGTTTATGAGAGTGGCGCAGAATTGCCCGCCCCAGGATTGCTGCCGGAGGATTTGCCCGTTCTCGTCCAGGAAGTTGTGAAGTGGCAGGTTGAGTTTCGCTGCTTTATCCTTGATCGAAGGATAGTCGCGATTTCTCCATATTGGCGGGACGGTTCACCGGCGCAAGTTGAAGACGGAACTTGGCGGGCAGGGGAGCGGGAATTGGAGATGGCAAGGGAGTTCTGCCATTCGGTCTTGAACGATCCGGCGGTGCAGGTCCCGGCAGCGGTTGTGGTGGACGTTGGCATAATCGAGGGAAGGGGTTGGGCCGTGGTGGAAAGCAATGCCGCATGGGCCGCCGGGATTTATGGATGCGATCCATCAGCAGTCTTGCTGGTCCTCCGGCGCGCATGTCAATCGCATGGCGATGAGTAAGCTTCGAAGCGATGTTGGCCCTTTGACGGGATGATTGTTTTGGCAGCGGATAGTTGGTGCACACTGAAGTGAAATCCGGCAGGATACTGGAAAACGCATGAGGCCGAAAAAGCCAGCGAAACAGTCGAAGCCGATACGCCGGGATAAAACATCGATCACCCAGCGTCGGGCTGATCGCTGGGCGCGACGCTTGGCGGAGTCCGTTCGAGCCGTTCAGGCACGCCACCCGAGCGCGGATGCGGACAACGTCCGCCATACGTTGATACTGCTGGAGCTGCCTCCACTGGAGAGGTTGGGAAGGAGTCTGCTGCGTGCCGGCGGCAAAGCTAACCGAAAGTGAGCTGCGCTTCCTGCGTACTTTGCTGCGACGCAAGGTGAGGTTCATGGTCGTGGGTCTTTCAGCCGCCGCCTTGCAAGGCGCGCCTGTTGTCACCCAGGATGTGGACTTGTGGTTTGAAGATCTGAACGATCCAGGTTTTCAAAAGGCGGTTCGCGAAGCAGGGGCCGCGTATGTCCCACCTTTCGACTTGAATCCCCCGATGCTCGCGGGCGCGGGGACGGAGTTGTTCGACATCGTCTTGCGCATGGACGGCTTGGGTCGATTTTCAGACGAGCTAAAGCACTGCCTCAACATTCCCCTGGGCCGTTATAGAATGAAGGTGCTCTCCCTTCAGCGCATTCTTGCCAGCAAACGAGCGGCGAATCGACCAAAGGACAAACTTGTCATTCCGGTACTCGAAGACTCCATTGAAGCAAAAGAGATTTCAAGTCCATCGAGGCGAAAACCGCGACGAAAACGGGCCGTACAGAGGCGCCGGTGACGTGTCGGATGCCAGCAGGTTTGAACGAATCCCCGCCGGCACGGTCAGAACCAATGACCAAATAATGCGTGAACAAGGATGTGCAGATTTTCCGTAGCTTTACTGGCAGCTTTTGCGTCCAGCCATGGCCGGTTCGGGCGCGAAAACTGCTGCCTTGCGGTCACGGGTGAAATTTGGTTGAATGCGGACGCAAGATTTGAGCGTGGCTGGGTTCGCGTTTGACAGTTTGACTTTGTGGCGATGGCCGGTAGTGTTGCCGGGCATTTCCATGGCTGTGGCGCGGAAGCAGAAAGGTTACTGTGGCTGAGAAAGACGATTATTTGGTCGAGATTCTGACGGACCTCGGGTTCGTCACTGCGGAGCAGGTTGCGAATGCCAAAGCTGAGGCGGCCTCCTCCGGCGTCGGCGTTGTGGACTTCATGGTTGCTAACAAGCTCATCCGCCAGGCGGATGTGGCCCAGGCCAAGGCGGCGCATTTCGGCGCGGAAGTCGTCAACCTCGCGGAACTCAAACTTACCGACGATGTCATCGCCCTCATTCGGCGGGACATCGCCAAAAAATATCGCGCCATCCCCGTCTCGCACCATGGCAACACCATCACCGTGGCGGTGAGCGATCCCTCCGATCTGGATACCATCGACAGCCTGCACCATTTGTTGAAGGCGGACATCGAGTTGAAGGTGGCGAGCGAGGAAGACATCGAGTCGGCCTTGAGCAAATATTACGGCGGACGGCAAATGGCCGAAGACAGCCGGATGCGCGACGTGATCCAGGAGTTGACCGAATCGGATGTCACAGCCGTGCTGGGCGCCGATGACGGTGGAGCGGTCGATGCCGACGCGCCGATCATCAAACTGGTCAACCAACTGATCGTCGAGGCTTTCAAGCTGCGCGCTTCGGACATTCATCTCGAACCGCTGGCCAAGCGGTTCCGCGTGCGCTACCGGATTGACGGCGTGATGCAGGAAATGAAGAGCCCGCCCAAGCGACTGCAGGCTTCGATCCTCAGCCGCTTGAAGATTCAATCCAACATGTCGATCGCCGAACGGCGCATCCCCCAGGACGGACGCATCCAGTCGAAGGTCGGTTCAAAGCTGATCGATTTGCGCGTATCGTGCCTGCCCACCAATCATGGCGAAAGCATCGTCATGCGTATTTTGGACAAGGAAGGCTTGCGCTTGGGCTTGCCGGAATTGGGTTTCTTCACCGACGACCAGCAGACCTTCGAGAAACTCATTGGCCTGCCTGACGGCATCCTGCTCGTGACCGGCCCGACCGGTTCCGGCAAAACCACCACGCTTTACTCCTGCCTCCATTTCATCAACCGCCCCGACCGCAAGATCATCACCGTGGAAGACCCGGTGGAATATCAATTGGCCGGCATCAACCAGGTGCAGGTAAATGAAGTCGTAGGCCTGTCGTTCGCCATGGCTTTGCGAGCCATTCTCCGCCAGGCGCCCAACGTGATCATGCTGGGTGAAATTCGCGACCTCGAAACCGCCAGCATTGCCATCAATGCTTCGCTGACCGGTCACCTGGTTTTCTCGACGCTTCACACGAATGACGCGCCCAGCGCTGTCACGCGTTTGATTGACATCGGCGTGAAGCCGTTCCTCGTGGCCTCCTCGACGCGCGCTCTCATGGCCCAGCGGCTCGTGCGCAAGATCTGCCGCCAGTGCGCGCTGCCCCACACGCCGAATGACGCGGAGCTCCGCTCGATCGGAATCGACCCGGGCAACATCGCCAATGCGACCTTCATGAAGGGCAAAGGCTGCGGCAATTGCAACAACTCCGGCTATCGTGGACGCTTCGGCGTTTTCGAGATCTTCGTGATCGACGACGAAGCCCGCAAACTCATCTACGATAAAGTTCCGTCGTCCGTTCTTCGCACCCGCGCCCGGGAAATGGGCATGCGTACTCTGCGCGAGGACGGCATCCGCAAAGTTCTGGCCGGGCTGACGACCGCCGAGGAAGTGGTTCGCGCCACCGTGGGTGATGCGGAATGAGGAAGTGAGGAATAATCCGTGAGTAACTTCCGAAGCGTTTGTCGAACTTCCATGCCAGTGTCCTGTCATCAGCCGATTGCTTCCGCCGGGTGGGTGTATCAACGTATGCCGCGGGGCGAAAACCCGCCTTGTTTGTGCTTTGAAAAACATCCGCTCCGGAGCATACTTGCCCCCGAAATCATTTTTGAGCCCAGATTTTAGAATATCGAGAAAGTTTCTATGTCGTATTCAATGTCCGATCTCCTGCAACTGGTTGTTTCCGAGGGTTCGTCCGATTTGCACTTGCGCGTGGGCGTGCCACCTGTCATTCGCGTCCATGGTATTCTCCATCGCGTGGAGGGGCCGTCACTGGCTCCGGAGGACACTGAGGAATTGATGCGCAGCATCACGTCTGAGGACCACATCCAGCACGTGCGCGAGCGCGGCGGGTCCGACTTCGGCTTCGCATTCGGCGAGTTGGCGCGGTTTCGCGTCAGCGTGTTCAAGGAAAAAGGGAACTTCGGCATGGTGCTGCGGCAGATTCCCACCAAGCTGCTCGAACTGGACAAAATCGGCCTGCCGCCTTCCGTCCGCGAACTGCTCTACAAACCCCGCGGTCTTGTCCTCGTGACGGGTCCAACCGGTTCGGGCAAGAGCACCACCCTCGCCTCCATGGTCAACGTGATTAACGAGGAGCGTGAAGAAGCCCATATCATCACCATCGAGGACCCGATCGAATTTTACCACAAGCACAAGAAGGCCATCGTCACGCAACGCGAGATTCATGTGGACGTTCCCAGTTTTGCCGAGGCTTTGCGCCGTGCCTTGCGCCAGGACCCGGATGTTATTCTCGTGGGCGAAATGCGCGACCTGGAGACGATCGATGCCGCGATCACGGCGGCGGAAACCGGTCACTTGGTCTTTGGCACCTTGCACACGACGGGCGCGGCCAAGACGGTTGATCGTATTGTCAACGCCTTTCCCACCAACCAGCAGGAACAAATCCGCATCCAGCTTTCCACAGTTTTGCAGGCGGTTATCTCCCAGTTGCTCATTCCCCGCATCGACAAGCCGGGACGCGTCGCCGTGTTTGAGATCATGGTGAATACACCGTCCATTGCCGCGTTGATCCGCGACAATAAGACCTTCCGTCTCAATTCGGATATTCAGACCGGCGCCAAGTACGGCATGGTGACCCTGGATAGTTTCCTGCTGGACAAATATCTGGCAGGCATGATCGCCCGTGAGGAAGTGATCACCAAGGCCCAGGATCCGGTGACCATTCAGCAGAAGCTTCAGGAATTGGAACTCGCCCAGGCGATGGGCGCCACCGGAAGCGAACCGGAATCGCCGGAACCGGCGCCAGTTGGCAAGCCTTAACCACACACTATGTCCGACTCCTCTCTCAGTCCGTTGTTGGCCCTGGTCAAAGAGAAGGGCCTGATTGACGACCTCCAGTACGAGGAAGTGCTCGAAGAACACAAGCGCGGCAACAAGCCCATGCACCAAATCCTCCAGGATTTCGGGATCATGGACATTGACACGCAACTTCAGCTCATGGCCGAGCACATCGGCACCGAGGTGGTTTCCCTGCGCGATCGTCAGTTCAGTCCCGAGGTGATCAAAATCATTCCCTCCAACACGGCGCGGATGTACCAATGCCTGCCCCTGGAAGCGAACGACAACACCGTCCAAGTGGCGTTTGCCGACCCGCTCGACCCGGTGCGCATCGATGAACTCGGGTTTGTCATCAAAAGGGAAATACACCCGGTGGTCGCCGATCCCACCCAAATTCAGAAGGCCATCGAACGCCTGTACGGGGACGACGGCGAAAGTTTTTCCGAGATTCTCAAGGAAATTGGAGCCGACAAGAACCTCGCTGATGAAGCCGCCGCCGCGGAGGACACGGACAACGCCGCCATCCTCGCCGATCTCGCCAACGAAGTGCCCATTGTGCGCTTCGTCAACCTCGTGCTTTTCCAGGCCGTGCAGGACCGGGCCAGTGACATTCATTTCGAGCCGTTCGAGGATGAATTCAAAATCCGTTACCGGGTGGACGGCGCACTGTATGAAATGGCCCCGCCGCCCAAAAACCTCGCGCTCCCGGTGGTTTCGCGTATCAAGGTCATGGCGAACCTGAATATTTCCGAGCGCCGCCTCCCGCAAGACGGGCGCATCACCTTCAACCTTGGCGACCGCACCATCGACTTGCGCGTTTCCACGCTGCCCACGCAGTTCGGTGAATCGGTGGTGTTGCGCGTCCTGGACCGTTCGGCGGTGAACCTCGAGATCGAGACCCTCGGCTTTCCCAAGTACCTTTACGATTACGTGCTCGATGTGATCAACCGCCCCAACGGCATCTTCGTGGTGACCGGCCCCACCGGTTGCGGCAAAACAACCACGCTTTACTCCTGCCTGCGCCGGGTAAACACCATCGATTCCAAGTTGCTCACCGCCGAAGACCCGGTCGAATACGACATTGAAGGCATCATGCAAGTGGCGATCAACGAGTCAGTGGGCATGACCTTCAGCAAATCGTTGCGCTCGTTTTTGCGCCAGGACCCGGACATCATCATGGTTGGTGAAATGCGCGACCTGGAAACCGCACAGATTTCCATCCAGGCTTCGCTGACCGGCCATTTGGTGTTGAGCACCCTGCACACGAACGATGCCCCGGGGGCGGTCACGCGTCTCGTCGATATGGGCGTGGAACCGTTCCTGATTTCCTCGACGCTCATGGGTGTGCTTGGCCAGCGGTTGGTGCGCACGATTTGCAAGAAGTGCCGCACGCCCTTCGAGCCCACCGAGAACCAGCTTTCGCTGCTGAACCTTTCGCCCCACGATCTCGGTGACAAGGTGTTCTACTACGGGCGCGGCTGTTCGAATTGCAACGACACCGGTTACAAGGGCCGCAAAGGCATTTTCGAGTTGCTCGTCATTAGTGAGGCAATTCGCTCCCTGATCAATGAACGCGCGCCCACCGTCGTGCTCCGCCAAAAGGCCGTCGAACTGGGAATGATAACCTTGCGCGAAGATGGGCTGCGCGGTATATTCGACGGCGACACAACTATTGAAGAAGTGGTGAAATACACCTAAACTCCGCCAAACGCAGGATTCGTTATGCCAAAATTCAGTTATGTCGCGATGGACCAGCGCGGCAAGGAAACCAAGGGTACCCTCGAAGTCGCCAGCCAGAACGAAGCCATCACGCGTGTCAAGGAGATGGGGTATTTTCCGACCAAGATTGTCGAAGTCGACAAGGCCAAGGAAAAGGGCGATAAGAAGACCAAAGCCGCTCCCAAGGGCAAGGCCGCAGCCAAGGGCAAAAAAGGCGCTGGCAGCATCCAGATCAAAATTCCGGGGCTGAGCGGACGCGTCAAATCCAAGGTTCTCACCACCTTCACCCGCCAATTGGCCACGCTGGTCGATGCCGGTCTCCCGCTCCTGCGTGGAATGCGCGTGCTCGAAAAACAGGAAAAGAACCCCACCCTCAAGAACATCATCGGCGAACTTTCCCTCTCCATCGAGGGCGGCAGCACGTTTTCCGAGGGCCTGGCCCAACATCCCAAGGTTTTCAACCGCCTTTACGTGAACATGGTGAAGGCCGGCGAACTCGGCGGTGTGCTCGAAGTCGTCCTGAACCGCCTTTCCGAGTTCATGGAAAAGGCGCAGAAGATCAAAGGCAAGGTCATTGCGGCCATGTTTTATCCGGTCGCCGTTATGATCGTCGCGGTCGTGATCATGGGCGTCTTGATGGTCTATGTGATCCCGCAGTTTAAGTCGGTCTTCGCCGGCATGTTGGAAGGTGCCCAACTCCCGGCGTTTACCCGCCTCGTCCTGGGCATCTCGGATGCCATCAAGGATCATTTCATCGTTTCCGCCGCGGCCATTGCCGGGGTGGTTATCATTTTCATGCTCACCATTCGCACCAAAGCCGGCCGCCGCATCTTCGACAAGGTGAAACTCAAAGCGCCCGTGTTTGGTCCCGTCATCAGCAAGGTCGCCATCTCCCGGTTCACGCGCACGCTTGGCACCCTCGTCAGCAGCGGCGTGCCCATTCTCCAGGCGCTCATGATCGTCAAGGAAACCTCCGGCAACGTCATCGTTGGCAATGCCGTCTCCGCCGTCCATGAAAGCGTCAAGGAAGGTGAAACCATCACCGCGCCTCTCGAAGCCTCCGGCGTTTTCCCCCCCATGGTCATCAGCATGGTGGACGTCGGTGAACAAACCGGCGCCCTGCCCGAAATGTTGCTCAAGATCGCGGACAACTACGACGAAGAAGTCGATAACGCCGTCGCCGCCATGACCTCGCTCCTGGAACCCATCATGATTGTTTTCCTGGCCGTCGTCGTCGGCAGCATCGTTATCGCCATGTTCCTTCCTTTGATTGCCCTCATGAACGGCATCGACGCCAACGGTGGCGGCGACAAGAAGGGCGGGGACTAGACCGTCGTGCAGAGCGTGAAGCGTGGAGCGTGACAGCCGCCTTCCACGCTGTGTCCGAGTCCTTTTCCGCGCTTCCCATCCCGATTCCGATTTCTGGTTTCGGATTTTGGTTGGTATTTGCCATTGGTCCTTGGCCATTATGTTATGTACCCCACTCTGGCCCCCCTTGGACCCGTGACAGCGTGACAACCCAATAAAGACGGGCCAATTCCGAAACGCCACCCGTGACACGACCCGTGACAACCCGTGACAATTCCTGGCACCCGTGACGCCATTGCAATTCTTCCGCCAATCGCACTCCCCCTTGCACAAACTGCTCCGTTTAGCCGCTGGAACCCGACCGGCTAATGGAGATGGAATTCTGTGCTTTTGGCTTTTTTGTAAAACCGCGAAAAAGTTGTCTCGTTTGGTCGGAGTTGTCTCGTTTGGTCGGAGTCTTGTCGGAAGGCACCACTAAACGGTAAGGGCCGCATTTCGCGGCTTTTCAAAAACAGGATGAAAGCAGGCACTAAACGCTTGCGGTTTCGATCTCAGTTCCACCCGGCTCCGGGCAGATAGGATTTACAGAACGACCAGGCAAAGTGTCTGTGGCCAGCCTCGGCGCTATAGCGTCGCGGATCTGGCGCGCCGGTGCAGCGGCTGGGCTGCGGAGCGTCCGCTTGGGGTCTGCCAAGGCCAAGTCCGCGGCATCCTTGAGCATTTCATCGAGTGCGCCGTCCACATCCTCAAGGGTAACCTCCCTCCTGCCGGCTTCCTGAGCCAGAAAGCGCGCATAGCTCGCGATGGATTGAAGGAAGCGGAAACCGCTTTCCTTCTGGATGCATCGGGCGACGATAATATTTAAAAGCGCCTCCTTTATCTCGGGGAAAAGAGCCTTGGCAGCGGCTAGCATTTCCGTTGGGCAAAGTTCTGCCGGCAGTATCAATGGCGCGGCAATCCTGCCCAGCCACTGCTCAAAATTAAATCGCGTAGTCTGGACGAATTTCTCCATGGACGTGTTATAAGTCTGGCGCGTGGCAAAGAAGGCGCAACCTATCCCGCGATCAATCACCTGGCAGCGCACCCAGTTCAGCCGCTTTGGTGTTGTATTGCGGTCGTATTTTTGCGGCAACAAATGGTGCGCCTCGTCGTAAACGATAAACAGTCCCGCATGTTGAAGCACGAATTCAACGGCTCGCTTGAGTGTGCGCGCAGAGGTTCGGTCGTCATACGGAATGCCCAGCGCCTCTGCATGAGCCGCGAACAATTCCCAATCACGGTTGGTTTCTGGTAGTGTCACAAGCCGGGCCTGGCCGGGGCGCTGCGCACACCAGGTGGTAACACTTTTGGTCTTTCCTACGCGGCTCTCACCGAGGATTGAAACAGGATATTTCTGCGAAAGCGAAAAGTGCAGGCGCTTGAACACCATTTCAGTGACTTGGTTGCGGCCCAGAGCAGTCGCGGCTTTTTCAGCGTGTGCGTCCATCCAGTTCAACAAGGCGTCCTCAAGTTCAGCGAACTCGGGAAGATGGAAATTCCAGGACCGGGGCACGCAGAGGGAATGCAGGTGCTGAGGCAACCGAGTTTTCGCAACTCGCAGGCATTGCTGTAAAAAGTAAGAACGGTTGAACCTTGTCAATCCCTCTTGGATTGCGGCTGACTTTCCATCCTCTATCGCCTCGAAGTTGGCTTCATGCCATCTACTAAATTCCGCGCCGGCCCAATCACTCTTGACCGTCCGCACAGCATTTCTTGAGACGGTTCTGTTCCATATCTCAAGGCATTGATTGGTCGTCCATTGATTGCCGAATTCACGCATGGTGCGCGTGCCGACGCGGTCGCCATACTCGGCAAGGAATTCCTGAGCGAACGTTTCCAACCCGCCCGGCTGCCAGGACCGCCACTGGAGAAACCAAATCATCTCGCGCCGGCGCGGACGATCTGAAACCTGTTTGGCAAATTCAGGGTCTTGCAATTTGTCGGCTAGGATCTGTGCGCTTATTCGATTCATACGGCCTTGTTGGTCTTGGCTTGTGCGGCCAGTTCAGCACGGGCTGCGGCTTCCAATTCAACGGCTTGCTTGTAGCGCGCCGGGTTCTTAATGGCGTCGGGATCGTCGCCGCGCTCCAAGGCCGCGTCTTTTATTTTCGCGATTGCCTTTCGGCGTTCTGCCTCCTGTTCGCGGTCCTGTTCTGTAGCCTCGGCGATGGTCCGGCCTGCGGCCATGTCGCCGGCAGTGTGGTCCGAATCGCGGATTATCCAGCTTTGGATTACGGGAGTCATGTTGCCTGCTTCGCCGCGTGCGCCTTTGATATGATCGCGGCGGAGTTGATTGGACTTGGCAATTTCTTCGGGCGTGGCCGTGCGCCGCTTGGTAAGCGCACGCTCTACTTTGAGCAGCTTCCCTGTGTCCGGGTGTTCAAAATGGATGAAGCCAGGCGCGTCATAGTCGATGCGGACGGCGACAGAGCGCCCAACCAGCGGGCCGGTATGTTCACCGAAATAAAAGGCATCCTCGAAGCGATTCAGTGAAACCTTGATGCCCTGAGAATGGACTTTGATTTTGGGCAGGCGATGGGTGTGCAGAACGGCTTCGATTTCGGGGGGCAGCTTCCGGATTGGCCGTCTGGCCAGCGCCGCTTCCCAAACCTGCCTGGGGGACAGGCCGCGATGCCGAACGCCATTTATAGGCCGGTTGGCAATTTCAGCGCTGATCTGTTCGTAGTTTTTCCGAAGCTCCCGAAGGTGTAAATATTCATTGCCGGGATGTTCCTTGCCCGCATCCACGCGCCTGTCAAAATCAGCCATTGCCCTGCTCTTCTCAAAGCGCTGATTGAACCCGGCGAAACCAGGCAACCGGCTGGCGTTCTTCTGGAACTCATAAAACGAGCGTTCAATCGTCTTCGCCTGGGGGGATCTGGCTTGCTGAATTTTGAGTTTGAAAACAGGATCGCGCAACCCCAGTTCGTTGGCCCGGAGCGCCCTTAACTGTTCATCCGCGATTGCCTCAAATCTTACATATTTGCTTAGGGCCGCTTCCAACTCGCGAAAGTGAATAAGGTTCAGAGCAGCGCGCCTGTCGCCAGCCAGCATCCGATTTGCGAATACGCCGCGTTCAGTCAGCAACGCTTCGTGCGGCAGTCCGGTAGTCGTCAAGACCAGCGTGACTGCCTTCTTAATGGTGAGGCTGTTTGGCGCACCAAAGTAGAGATAGAACTGCAATGGGAACGCGGAAAACTCATCCTCTGTGGCGAGGTATTGCACTTGGCCGGAAATGATTTGGCCGTCCTGTTCATCCCATGCCAGTTCATTGGTTGTGGCATCGTCGATAACAAACCTGTCGCCGGCCTCCGTGTCGCTCCAATCGCAATGGTGAGTAGGGGCGATCTTGCGGACGGCGTCAGGGCCTTTGAGTGCGGCAATCTCAATTGCGTTGGGCGTCATGCGCACACGCTCGCCAGCCGTGAGCGGGAAGCGGGACCGGCGCGCCTCGCACAGCGCGCAAAGCTCGCTCTTTTCCAGGCATAGCTTTACAGCCAAGTCCACATTGCCCTCTCTGCCGTGGTCCCCGCGCAGATGTGCGGCAATGCCGCGGATTTTTTTCTCGCAGTCATCACAGCGGTAGCCTTCACGCCCGGACTTGTCGGCGCGTTCGTCTTTAATGGCGTCGGCCTTTCGCCCACCAGAAACCCACTCCGTATAAAGCCGGTTAAACGCACGCCGCACGGCCAGCAGCGGCTTTGCCGCGTCGCTGCCAGACTGCGGCCTGTAAAGACCAGGCACGCTCTGGTAAAGGTAGGCAACCAGGCTGCGTTTAATTGCCAACTGTTCACCGGATGAAGGATGCATGGCCACCATGCTTTCAAAATGGCGGAACGCCCGGTCAAACAAATGCTGCCGGTCGCTGGGCCTCGGTTCAGCGCGGTTTTCAAGGGTTGAGACAATGGCGTCAAGGGCCTGGTGACGTGGCGTCGGTTCAGTGCAGGTCGATTGCTCCCCATGGAACGCCGCTTCATCCAGATAAAGCTCCGGACGTTGCCACTGGCAAAAACTGTTGTCCCGCTTCGTGGCGCGATCCATTACGTAACGCAACTTGCGTTCCTCGATCTCCTGCCCGAAGTGCTGACGGTAGGACACGCCAGCGAGGCTCATTAGGTCTGACCCCAGTTCGTGTTGCCGGGCGAGGACCGGCGCTAACGCTTCACACAGCTTTTGAGCCCGATCCCGGAATGGTTGCGGGATCTGATGCCAGGGCCGGGGCGGTTGCCAGGGATGGACCGGCGCAGAGACGATCTGCGCGATTGTGCAACCACGCTCAGCCGCGATGCGTTCCAGTTCCTGCTGCATCGACGCCGGCAGCGCCGCCATGCTCCAAGCCTTCGTTGCCTTGCCGCGCACATTGACCATGCCAGACGGCTGGCTGGGCGTCCGCAATGTCACAGCGCGGGCAGTAACGCCTAAGACGCTGGCAATCTGCGCGGCTGTGTAAAGTTGTGGAGCGGCGCTCATTGGTGCAGGGCGCGAAATTTCCGCTTTAGGAAACCGACAATGCCGGGGATAAATACGTAGCGCGTTTTTCCAGTGCGACGAATGAACCGGGCGGGAATAGTCCCATCGTTTTTCCATCGATAAACACTCTCGCGATCCACTTCGAAATAGAGTGCGAGTTGATTGGCCGTGAGTGCGGCCCGTCCCGACTTGCTCAACCTCACCACGTATGAGCCATCGCCCTGCGGGATCGTCTGTAATTGTGGCGCGGCTTCGGTCATGTGGGGATTCCGATTTTAAGTCTGTTCTCCCTGGCTATATCGATGATCATCGCCTTCCCTTCGGCGCTTTGCAGGAACTCCTTTAATTGGTTTTTGTGAGTTAAGAACGCTACGCTAAGCTGATGGCCTTGCACATTGACACCTGAGCCCTGTCTGGACTTCCCACCAACGCTCGACGCTGCTGCTTCAGACTGCACTTCCCGCGACTGCTGAATTTTGCCCGTGTGTGATGCCATGAAATTAGAGCCGTAATTTTGCAGTCCATATAGAGCGTCAGGGTCAAAGGACATATTGTTCAACGCGTCGAGCAAGCCTGTCCCATACTTATTAACGGCTGGCGCTTTCATCACGTATTCCGGGCCGGCCTCGTTTATTCCAATTATCTGCGGACCACCGGGGACTAACCCGCCACCGGCGAACTTGAGAATCGATTGAGAAAGAGTGATTCCCTCCGCAGCTGCGATTAGACCCGGAGCCGCTGCCGCTGCACCACCATAGCTCGCGATGGTCGCCAGCGTGGCCGGCACGGCCCAGATTGCGGACTGAGCGGCAGCTATTGGCGCTGTCATGGCCGTGGAAGCAGCCGCAATGGCTTTTCCCGTTACAGCAACTAAAATCTGTTGTGCCACCAAGCTGACACCCATGTTAACTATTCCCTGGACAATCGAACTTAAGATCGACGTGCCGATATTGGTTAGGGCCTGACGCCATGTTTCCGTCCTCATGATTACGCCCTGTATCCCGCTGCTGATGCTTTGAAACGCGGTGCTAAAAGTGTTTTGAAACGCCCTGGCTCCATTCTGTGATAATGTGCCGAACTGATTCTGTAGACTGATGAGTGTGCCTTTGAACTGGCCAGACCAGCTTAAATCCATGCTGTCGAGCTTTTCGGTCAATTGGATTTCGCTACCTTTTAGCGCGATAATCTGTTTTTGTGCCGCCAATTTGCTCTCTTCGTTCGTCTTTGGGTCATTAGCCCGTTGTAGTTCGACTGCCTGAAGCTGCCTTACAATGGCGAGTTCTTGCTGCACGAGCGGAATAAGTCTCTGATATTTCTCCACTTCCGTGAGATCAGTATTGCCGGAAATCTCAGACTGTTGATTCTTGATGTCCTCAAGCCTCAAAGCCCGGTCTTCATCGATACGCTTGTTAAGAATCTCCTTTTGTTTGGCATTAAGCGTCTCGGTCATTTCGAGCAACTTAGCGTCATGCAACTGCTGGTTGTGAACTTCTTCGTCCAGCTTTTTCTTCCGGGCATCGTATTCGATCTGCAACAGATCAAGCTGGCTTTGGGTCGCTTTTTCCCATTCCTTGTCGATTTCCTGGATGAGCCTCATGGCCTCTTCGCTCGGACCCAGATTGTTCGCGCCGGCGCCCGGCTTGCCTGCTTTTGAGCCGCCTACGTCAGCCGCGCCTGACTGGCCAATGCCAAAGATCGAAAGCAGTCCGGAAGTGAGACCGTTCTCAGTTCCGACAAAGCTCTTGCCGGCGTTGATGGCGCGACGGAAAGCATTCTCAAAAAAGTCACCGATATGGTCCGTGACTGCCGCAGCATCGCCGCCGAGGTTACGCAGGTCAGCCGCCAGGCCGCTGACGAGCGACCGTGTGTTGCGCCAGGCTTCGGACAGTTTGCCGGACGCGGTCTCGGAAAGGATCGTCGCGACTTTGGTGTTCGCTTCCGCCAGATCCACGAGCGCCCGCAATGCATCAACGACTGTTCGCTTTAAATCGTCGAACACCTGAATTGCGGCTGTGATGGCATCCAGCAGGACACCAAAACCAAGGGAGTTGCTCGCCTGGAACAAGTCCCAAATTTCCTCAAGTTGAGTCTTAAGAATTAACACCCCAACGGCGAACAGTTGGAACACTCCGATTAGCGCGGTGACAATGGCATGATGGGCTTGTTCGTCAGCCGTCAGGTTCTTTAACCCGGCTGCCAATTCTATCAGCACCGGCAAAAGCGCCGCGGCGACTTCGTTCCAGATGTCATTGATTGAGTCCCGCAGTTCCCGCATTGCGACATTGAACTCGTGGGCATTGGAGGTGAACGACGGACTGATGCCGCCCGTCGCCTTCATCTTTTCCAAGCCTTCGCTGCCCTCATTCAGCAAAGGAATCCAGTCGCGGGCACTGCGGCCGAACATTTCCATTGCCAAACCAACCTTCTGCGGTCCATCCGGCATTTTTTGGAACGCATCCATGATGCGCGGCAATACCTCCTCAGTGGATCGCAACGAACCATCCGCATTGAAGATGTCCACACCCAGATCGCGGAACGCCCGCCCGGCTTGTCCCCCGAGCCGCGCCGCCATGAACATGTGATCATTGAGCATGCCCATGCCCACGCTCAACTCTGCCCAGGTCACGCGGGTGTCGATGGCCATCTTTCGCAAAGCGGCGACGGATTCCACCGCCAGTCCTGACCTTTCGGCCAAACGTCCAATTTCCTCGCCGCGGTTAATCGCTTCGTTGACTTGCTCAACGTAGGTTTTCGCCGCGGCCTTGAGCGTCTCCCATATTTTCTCAACGGTGATCAGTGCGACGGCGGCTGCCCCAAGCCCGGCGACGAATTCCCCGACCTGCGCAACTTCGAAGAGCTTGCCGAAAATCCCGCCTTCCTCCGCTCCAGCTTCCTCAGCCGTCTTTTTGAGGTTGTTCAGCCCGGCGATGATGGGCGGAAATGCTTGTTGCTGGTTAACCTTGTTGGCTGCGACGGTGATCTTTTCGAACTCGCCGGAAATGCCGGCGACGAAGTCCTGCACCTTCTTGAATGCAGCCTGCGTCTCCGC
>Ga0070741_10001412_pt1 | contig 73470 bp, 78 predicted proteins | sample Coa_R1_4_FD_66440 | JGI IMG/M metagenome (GOLD analysis project Ga0070741, IMG submission 66440) | Surface soil microbial communities from Centralia Pennsylvania, which are recovering from an underground coalmine fire - Coalmine... | ecosystem: Environmental > Terrestrial > Soil > Unclassified ...
GCACACTGAATGGTCGCGAGCATCCCAATCAGGGCCAGCAAACGTGTGATCAGCTTCATGACGCCGGATGAGTTCAACTCCGGTGCCAGGATGGGGTCGGCTACGGCTCGGCCGGCCGGTCGAGGTGGAGAATCACCCAGTCGCCCGCGACTCTCGCGCCGATCGACTCGTAGAAGCGGATCGCGCTCGCGTTGCCGCGGAGCACGAACCACTGAAGCCGTCGGCAGCCGCGCGCGTCGGCGACGCGCGCGAGCGCGTCCATCAGCGCACGCCCGACGCCATGGCGGCGCCACGCCGGCACGACGTACAAGTCTTCGAGGTGGATGCCGTTGACGCTCACCCACGTCGAGAAGGTGAAGAAGTAGAGCGCGACGCCGACGATGTCGCTGCCGGCGGCGGCGACCAGCGCGTGGACGCGCGCGTGCGCGCCGAACATCTCGCGGCGCAGCGACTCCGCATCGACGCACACCGCGTCGAGCGCGCCCTGGCTCTCCGCCGACGCGCGTACGAGCCGCAGCACCACATCGACGTCGACGGGCGTCGCGTCGCGGACCGTGACGGTCATCGCGTTCAGACTACTCCGGCCGCCGCCGTCTTGGCACGCGTGACACGCGCGAGCGCCCGCGTCACCCGCTCGCGCTCCTGGTCGGCGACGGCCGCCAGCCACGGCTCCGCCTGCCGCAGCGCCTCGTCGTCGGCGAACGGCGCCAGCGACTCGCGGATCGTCACCGCCGTCTCGCCGTCGGCGAGCTCGTACACCGCGAGCGTGGTCGTCAGCAGCGGCCCGGCGTCGAGCGTCTGCCGCAGCGCCTCGAATGCGAGATCGGGCGACCACGCTTCGAGCAGCAGGTAGCGGCGGAAGTCGTGTCCGTTGCGCCAGCAGTGATCGCGCACGTCGATGCGCGCGATCACCTGCAGCCCTTCGTCCTTCAGCGCGCGGCTCAGATCGCCAAGCGCCGTCTCGTAGTCCGATTCGAGGACGATGCGCCGGCTGTACGTGGTCATCGCCGTCCTCGATGCGTGTGCCGCGTCGGCATTCCGTCGACGGTCTCCGGCGCGGCGGCGTGCGTGAAGCGCACGAGTGTCTTGACGCGATCCGCCGACTCCACTTCGATTGCGGCGTCGTCGTGGCCGTTGGCGCGCGCGACCCACAGGTGTGCCGGCTCCTGAATGACGTGGACGATCAGGTCGTCGCCGCGGCCGGCCGCAATGGACATCGCCGGCCTCGGATGCGACTCGAAGGTGATGCCGACGAGCGGCAGGTTGAGGACTTCGGGCTGTGCGCCGACGGCCGGCGCGAGCACCTCGACGGCCACCAGCCAGCCTTCGTGGATCGCGTTGAACTCGTTGAGCGTCCGCACCCAGTCGGCGCGGGCGACTTCAGAGGTTGTCTCGAGCATACGTCGCCTCCGAATCTCTTCAGAATCGCAAAGTTGATTCCGGGCAGATCAATTGCACGTTCGAACGATCGCGCGTGCGTGTGCCGGATTCTCGCCATGCGATTCCGCGACCGAACGGATGCCGGACGTCGTCTTGCCGAACGCCTCGGTGAATACGCGGGGCGTTCCGACGTGCTGGTGCTCGGGTTGCCGCGTGGCGGCGTTCCGGTCGCGGCCGAGATCGCCGAGCGGCTCGACGCGCCGCTCGACGTCTGGGTCGTCCGCAAGCTCGGCGTCCCAGGTTATCCCGAGCTCGCGATGGGCGCGATTGCCGCCGGCGGCACGCAGGTCCTCAGCCGCGAGCTGATCGAGTCGCTGCACATCTCGGACGCGCAAATCGAACAGGTGTCCATCCGCGAGCGCGCGGAGCTCGAGCGCCGGATCCGCGTCTTCGGCGGCGGACGTTACGTCTCCGACATCCGCGGCCGCATCGTGATCCTCGTCGACGACGGCCTCGCGACCGGCGCGACGCTCGAGGCGGCCATTCTCGCAGTGCGGCAGCTCGAGCCGTCCGCGATCGTCGCGGCGGTGCCGGTCGGCGCGCGCGAATCGTGCGCGCGGATCGCGGCGCTCGCCGATCGGCTCGTGTGCGTCGAGACGCCCGCGCTCTTCCGCGCGGTCGGTCAGTGGTACGAAGATTTTTCCGAGACGTCCGACGACGAAGTGCGGCGGCTGCTCGACGCGGCGCGCGAGCGGTCGGCGGGCTCCGCTGCGACGAGGTGAGCCCATGGCGAACGCGATTCCCGACGTCGTCATCACCCGATCGGTCCGCGTGCCCGTCGGCGCGCAGACGCTCGACGGCGATCTCGCGCGGCCGCACGAGCCGCGCGGCATCGTCGTCTTCGCGCACGGCAGCGGCAGCTCGCGCCACAGTCCGCGCAATCAACACGTCGCCGGCATCTTGCAGCAGCACCGGTTCGCGACGCTCCTCATCGATCTGCTGACGCGGCGCGAGGAGCAGCTCGACGAGTTCAGCGGCGAGTATCGCTTCGACATTCCGCTGCTCGCGCAGCGCCTGGGATCGATTGTCGACTGGCTCCGGACGGATGCCGACACGACGACGCTGCCGATCGGGCTTTTCGGCGCGAGCACCGGCGGCGGTGCGGCGCTCGTGGCCGCCGCGGACCGCCGCGACATCGGCGCGGTCGTCTCGCGCGGCGGACGGCCCGATCTCGCCGGTGCCGCGCTCGCCGCGGTTACCGCGCCGACGCTGCTGATCGTCGGCGCCCTCGATACGGCGGTCGTCGCGATGAACCGCGAGGCGATGGCGCGGATGCGGACGCACGTCGAGATCGCCGTCGTGCCCGGCGCCACACACCTGTTCGAAGAGCCCGGCACGCTCGACCGCGTCGCGGCGCTCGCGGCCGCGTGGTTCGAGCGGTATCTCGTCGAACGCTGAGCCGGCGTCACTGGAAGGACAGTTGCACTGGGGGCAAGGTATGGATCATCCACGAGCTCTTCACGTCGCGGTTGCGCTCGCGGTCGCGCTCGCGTGCGCACCGCTGAGCGCACAGCGCCGCGGCGGCACACCACACGAACCATCCGGCCGGGCTCCGCATCCCGCACCTGCGCCGCATGCGCAGGCCGCGCCTCGCGCGCCGGCGCCCGCGCCGCACGCGCAGGCGGCCCCGCGCGCAGCTCGACGGCCGCAGGGCAGCCGCGGCACGACGGGCCGCGTGCCCACCGCGCGGGCGGTCCCGCGCGGCACCGTCGCGCCGCCGCGCACGCGCGCCTATGCAGAGCCGCGCGTCTACGGCTACGCGCGTCCGCGCCACGCGGTCCCGATCGTCGTCTATCCGCGGCCGTATTTTTCGTTCCGGCCGCACTTCTGGCTCGGGTACGGACTCTCGGTGGGGTATCCCATCGGGTATCCAGTGACGTTCGGGTATCCGTCGTACGTGTACGGCTATCCGGAAAGCGGCGTCGCCCCGGCGCCGGTTGAGGGAAGTTATGGCGGCGTGACGTTCGACATCACGCCGCCCGATGCGTCGGTCTCCGTCGACGGCGCGTACGTCGGATCGGTGAGCGATTTCTCGCCGACGCATCAGCCGCTGACGCTGACACCGGGCCGCCATCACATCGAGCTGCAGGCGGCGGGGGCGATTCCCGTCGCGTTCGACGTCGACATCCTGCCGGGGCAGGTGATCCCGTATCAAGGCGCGCTGCAGCCGGACTAGACGCGGATTTCGACACGAGAGGAGGAACCGATGGCGCGAACCTGGTCGATCGTGTTCAGCGTAATCCTGATCCTCGCGGGCGTGGCGGCGATCGCGGCGCCGTTTGTCGCCGGCGTCGCCGTGACGGCCATCGTCGGGTGGCTGCTCGTCCTCGGCGGCCTGATGCACGTCGCGTTCGCGTGGCGCGCGGCGACGACCGGTTCGGTCGTGGGGCAGGTGCTGCTCGGCATCCTGTACGGCGCGATCGGTTTCTACCTCATCGCGCGGCCGCTCGTCGGCCTCGCGTCGCTGACGCTGGCGCTGGCCGCGTATCTGACGATCGAGGCGGTGATCGAATTCGTGCTGTCGTTCGAGCTGCGCCGCGTCGGCGGCGGCGGATGGCTGCTGTTCGATGCGATCGTCACGGCGGTGCTCGCCGCGTTGATCTGGAGCACGTGGCCGTCGAGCGCCGTCTGGATGATCGGCACGATCGTCGGCGTCAGTATTTTGTTCAGCGGCGTGACGCGCTTGATGCTCGGCTCGGCGTCGCGGCGCATCCCGGTCAGCTGATCGTCGTTCCGAACATCCGTCCGACCGCGGCCGTCGCGGCCATCGCGAGCGCGCCCCAGAACGCCACCCGCGCGGCACCCGTCGCGGCCGGGGCGCCGCCGGCGCGCGCGGCGACGGCGCCAAGCGCCGCGAGACAGACGAGCGACACCATCGAGACGACGATCGCCGCGCGATCGATCGGCGCGGCGATGATCGTCAGGATCGGCAGCGCGGCGCCGGTCGCGAACGTGGCGGCCGAGGCCATCGCCGCCTGCAGCGGCCGCGCGGCAAGCTCCGCGGTCAGTCCGAGCTCGTCGCGCGCGTGCGCCGCGAGTGCGTCCTTCGCCATCAGTTGCTGCGCGACCGTCCGCGCCAGCGCGGTGTCGAGTCCGCGCGTGACGTAAATGTCCGCCAGCTCGTCCTCCTCGGCCTTCGGCATCCGCGCGAGCTCCTGGCGTTCGCGCGCGAGATCGGCCGATTCGGTGTCGGCCTGCGAGCTGACCGAGACGTACTCGCCGGCCGCCATCGACAGCGCCCCGGCGACCAGGCCCGCCACGCCGGCCACGAGCACTTCGGCGCGCGGCGCGTGCGACGCCGCGACGCCGACCACGAGGCTCGCCGTCGACAAAATGCCGTCGTCGGCGCCGAGCACGGCGGCGCGCAGCCAGCCGACACGGCCGCTCCGGTGGAATTCGCGATGTCGCATGCGCTATTCGTACCGAAGCGCTTCGATTGGATCAAGCTGCGAGGCTTTACGCGCGGGGTAGTAGCCGAAGAAGACGCCGACGGCCGCTGAAAACACGAACCCGCCGAAGACCGCCGCCATCGACACCTGCGTCGGCCAGCCGGCCACCACCGAGATCAGCTTCGACGTGACGACACCGATGATGATGCCGACGATGCCGCCGGTGACGCTGAGAAACACCGCTTCGGCGAGGAACTGCAGCAGCACGTCGATCCGCCGCGCGCCGATCGCCATGCGCAGGCCGATCTCGCGCGTGCGCTCGGTGACCGACACGAGCAGGATGTTCATGATGCCGATGCCGCCGACGAGCAGCGAGATCGACGCGACGGTCGCGAGCAGCAGCGCCATCACGCGGCTGCTGCCTTCGGCGGCCGTCGCGATCTGGCTCAGGTTGCGCACGGAGAAATCGTTGGTCTGTCCCGGCCGGATGTTGTGACGCGACGCGAGGATGCGCGTCGCCTCGTCGATCGCGGCGGTCACTTGTGACGGCGAGGCCGCCTGCACGTAGATCGAGTTGACGAATCCGGTGAGGCGCGGCTGGACGCCGAAGGGATTCGGCGGCGGCGGATACGGCGAGTTCGCCGCGGCCGGGTTCGTCACCGTCGGCGCGCTCACGCCGAGCACTTTCCGCTCCGCGGTCGTGAACGGGATCATCACGATGTCATCCTGATCCTGGCCGAACGCGGTCTGGCCTTTCGAGCCGAGCAGCCCGACGATCTTCATCGGCGCGCCTTTGACGAGGATCGTCGCGCCGAGCGGGTTCGCCGACTCGCCGAACAGCTCGCGCGAGACCGTCTGGCCGACCAGCGCGACGAGCGCCGCCCCCGCATCGTCCTGATCCGTGATGCCGCGGCCGGCGGCGATCGTCCAGTTCGTGATCGCGGGATAAGTCGGCGACACGCCTTGAATGCTCGTCGTCCAGTTGTGGTTCGCGTACTGGACCTGGCCGGTCTGGCGATTGAGATACGCGACGTCGCCGATCGCGCCGCCCGCGCGCCGAATCGCGAGCGCGTCCGCCACAGTTAGCGTCGGCGCGCTGCCGAAGCCGCCGCGGACCCCGCCGCTCGTCGTCGCGCCTGGCAGGATCACGAGAAGGTTGGTGCCGAGGCTTTCGATCTGCTGGCGCACGGCGGCGTTGGCCCCCTCGCCGACGGCGACCATCGCGATCAGCGCGGCGACGCCGATGAAGACGCCGAGCATCGTCAGCGCGGACCGGAGCTTGTTGCGCGCGATCGCCTGGACGGCGGCCGCGGCGATCATCTGCACGAAGGCGAGCGGATCGGCGCCGCGCGACGTGGGCCGTTGCGCAATCGCGTGGGGCCACGGCAGCGCCGCCACGTGCGTGTCGGCGGCGTCGGCCGGTGGATGCTCGGCCGTGCTCGATCGGTGCTCGTCCGACACGATCTCGCCGTCGCGTACGGTCAGCACGCGGTCGGCATACGCGGCGATGTCGGGTTCGTGCGTGACGAGGACGACCGTGACACCCTCCTCGCGGTTCAGCGACACCAGCATGCTCATGATGTCGTGCGACGTCCGCGTGTCGAGGTTGCCGGTCGGCTCGTCGGCGAAGAGGACACTCGGCGAGTTGACGAGCGCGCGCGCGATCGCCACACGCTGTTGCTGACCTCCGGAGAGCTGCGCCGGCGTGTTGTCCTCGCGCGCGCCCAGCCCCACGACTTCGAGCAGCGCGCGGCCGCGGGAGGCGCGCTCGGCGCGTGGCGGCGGCCCCGCCGGGCGATAGAAGAGCGGCAGCGACACGTTTTCGAGCGCGCTCGTCCGCGCCAGCAGGTTGAAGCTCTGGAACACGAAGCCGAGGCGCTCGGCGCGGATGCGCGCGAGCTCCGGCTCGCTCGCGCGCGAAATGTCGAGCCCCTCGAAGAAGTACTGGCCGCTCGTCGGTCGATCGAGGCAGCCGAGAATCGACATCAGCGTCGATTTGCCCGAGCCCGACGCGCCGACGATCGCGACGAACTCGCCGCGCTCGATCGTGAACGAGACGCCGCGCAGCGCGTGGATGTCGACGTCGCCGACATGATACGTGCGGACGAGATTGCGCACGTCGATGACGACGTCCGCCATGTCAGAACCGCAGCCGCGGCGCGGACTGCCGCGCGTTGGCGGCGCTGCGCGCCTGCTCGGACACGATCACCTGATCGCCCGGGTGCAGGTCGCCCTTGACGATCTCCGCGTTCGCGTCGTCGTCGAGGCCGATGGTGACCGCGACGCGGACGGGTTTGCCGTTGCGCAGCACCCAGACGGATGCGTTCGTGCCGCCGGCGCCGCCGTCTCCGATCGGCGTCGCGACGTCGCTCTCGCGTGACCCGCCGGTGCCGGCCACGCCGCCCGGTGTGTACCGCAACGCCTGGTCGGGCACGCGCAGCACGTTCGCGTGCTTCTCGGTGATGATCTTCACCGTCGCCGTCATCCCCGGCTTCAGCGACTGATTCGGATTCTCCGCGCTGACGACGACGTCGTAGGTGACGACGTTCTGAACCGTCTGCGGCGCTTGCCTCACTTGCGAAACGGTGCCGGAGAACGTTTTGTCGGGGAACGCTTCCACCGTAAACGTCGCCTCGCTTCCGGTGCGGATGCCGCCGATGTCGCTCTCGCTGACGTTCGTGTCGACTTCCATTTTCGTGAGGTCGGTCGCGATGAGGAACAACGTCGGCGTCTGGAAACTGGCAGCCACGGTCTGGCCTTGCGTGACGCTGCGCGAGACGACGGTTCCGTCGACCGGCGACACGATCTTCGTATAGCCGAGATTCACCTTCGCCGCTTCGAGCGCCGCCTGGCGCTGCTGCACTTCCGTCTGATCCACCTTGACCTGCGCGGCAGCCTGACCCGCGGACGTCTTCGACTGGTCGACGACGTCCTGCGAGACGAGGCCGCGCTTGCCGAGGTCGGCATTGCGTTCGTACGTCAGCTGCGCGTACTGCTGGGCTGTTTGGTCCTTCTGCAACTGCGCCTGGGCTGCCAGCACGTTCGCCTGATCCTGATCGACCACGGTCTGATACGGACGCGGGTCGATCTCGGCGCAGAGCTGTCCTTTCGTGACGTGCGTGTTGTAGTCGCACAACACCTGCGTCACGACGCCCGAGACGTACGTGCCCACCTGGACCGTGACGACCGGATTGACAGTGCCGCTGGCGGTCACGGCGGCCGCAACATCACCAGTGGTCACCGGGACGGTGGTGTATTGAGGCGGCTTCGGCCGTCGCATCCACCACCAGGCGACGGCAGCGAGGGCAATCACGATGACGACGGCAACGATCCACCTGAAGCGACCCACGTTGGAGAACGCTGCAATTCTTCTTCCGGCAGGCCGGTTGCACCTGTCGCGCGCATGGATGCTACGAAAATGATCAGCCCCGCCCAGCACGCGATGCTCGACTACAGCGTCGCCTCCTTCTTTTTCGCGCTCGGCGCCCGGTATCGCGGCGAAAACGATCGGGCCTCGACGCTCGCGTTCGTCAACGGCGCGATGGTGCTCGGCATGTCGCTGCTCACGGACTATCCGGGCGGCGTGTGGCGCGTCATCAGCTTCAAGACGCACCGTGCCCTGGACATGGTGCAGGCGGCGATGACCGGATTCGGACCGCTGCTTCTCGGGTTTGGCGGCGCGCCCGAGGCGCGGACGTTTTACGGACAGGCCGCGAGCGAAGTAGGAGTCGTCGCGATGACCGACTGGGACAAGACGTCGATGCGGACGTAGACGAACTGGCCGTCGGGCGGATGCCACGACGCCTCGAGGTGACGGCAGATCCGCATCCCGTTCCACAGCTGCGGATCGCTGGCGACGGCCGACCATTCGGTCGGGATGACGCGCTTGCCGATCGTCATCGGCCGAAGCGCCCGCGCGGCGATCGGCCGTCCGTCGTCGCCGATCTCGAGATCGACCCACGACTGCGTCAGATCGGCGCGCTCGTAGATGCGCAGCGTGTTGAGCCCCACGGCGGCGAAGTCGAGGAACGGGTTGTTCACGATCATCGACGGGCAGTACGGGATGTAGCTCAGATACCGCTGCAACTCGCCCTGATCGACGTGCTCGCCGGTGAGCGTCGTCAGCGGCAACGGGCCTTTGCGGACGACGAGGCGGCCGTGCCCATGTTCGTAGGCGTCCGTCACGTGCACGGAGGTGAGGCCGCTGCCCAACTTCGCCTCCCACACGAACATCGTCTGCGTGGCGTCGACGAGTTCTTCCGCAGTGAATGGCTTCCACGCGGCGCCCGCCGACGAGCGGATGTCGCCGCACTGGATCGTCCGGATGCCCGGCACCGCGCGCGGGGCGGCGTCGCCGTCGGGGAACAGGTATCGTTTCAGCCGTGCCACGAGCGAGCCAGGCATCTCTATCAAGGCCGATGCCCGGTTTTGTGCCGGCTTGACGTCACTTCAATCGCGCGACGGGAATGCCGGCGTACGTCGCATCGCCCTCGAGGCGCGCGTGCTTTGGCACGACGCTGAGCGCGCCGACCTGGCAGCGGTCGCCGATCTCGGTATCGATGTCGACGAGCGTGGCGAGCCCCACCATCGCGCCGCGGCCCAACCGTACGCGTCCGGTTCGCACGATCCCGTGCTCGACCGTGTGGCCGGAAATGTGCACGTCCGCTCCGATGACGACGTCGTCGCCGACTTCGAGCAGATTGTGATCGCTGATGTAGACCGTGTTGACGTAGACGCGCCGGCCGACGCGCGCGCCGTTGAGGCGCAGGTGCCACGTCCAGATCGGCGACCCGCAATACAGCGGCCCCGCAACGACGCGGACCACGTGGGTCGCCGCCATGTAGCGGACCCAGCGCATCAGCATCCAGTCGTAGTCGGCGATCCGCATCTCGGTGTCGCTCGGCGTGCGGGCGTTCGTGATCCGCGTCGCGAGCGCGGACCATGGGATGATCGCGATCGCGAACAACGCGTAGGTCGGCACGAGCGCGAGGCTGACCGACACGATGACAATCGCCGGTCGGGCGGCCGCGATCCACGCCGCGGCCCAGAGCCACAGCGCGACGAGCGGCAGCGCCGCCGCCGCGCACACGATCGTCTCCACGGCGACGATGGCCGCGAGCGTCAGCGCGATGCGCCACGCGATGGCTGCGCGCATGAGCGGTGCCAATGATCGAATACGACCCGCGACTCGACGTCGAGGGCCACGGCGAGACCGTCGTCCTCGTCCCCGGCCTCGACGGCACGGGGCTGTTGTTCTACCGTCAGATTCCCCTGATCGCGCGGTCGTTCCGCGTCGTGTCGTACGCGCTGCGCGACGAGGCGACCAGTATGACGCAGCTCGTGGAAGACCTCCGGCGCGTCGTGGACCGGGTCGCGGGTGAAGACGGCCGAGCGGTCGTCGTGGGCGAGTCGTTCGGCGGCGCGCTCGCGATGAGCTTCGCGCTGGCCGCGCCCGATCGCGTACGTCGCCTCGTCGTCGTGAATTCGTTCGCGCATGCGCCCGACCGTCTGCGGCTGCGGCTCGGGATCGCCGCGTTGCGCGCGCTGCCCTGGGGGGCGATGACGCTCGTGCGGCGCGCCACGGCGACGCAGCTCCATTCGCCGCACACGCACCGCGCCGAGATCGAGCGCTTCCTGCAGCTGACGTCGCGCGCGTCGAAGCAGGGGTACGTCAACCGTCTGCGGATTCTGCTGGAGTACGACGTTCGCGGCCAGCTCGCGGACATCCGCGCGCCGGCGCTCTTCCTGGCGGCCGACCGCGATCGTCTCGTGCCGGCGGTCGCGCAGGCGCGCCTGATGGGCAGCCGCGTGCCCGGGGCCGCCGTGCGCGTGCTCGAAGGGCACGGTCACATCTGCCTCATCTCTCCCGACATCGATCTGGGAGCGATCCTCGAGCAGTGGCGGCCGGCCGCGCCGGCCGCCCTCGGCTAACGCGACGCGAGCGTCGCCGGCGGAATCGGGTGCGGCGCTGCGCCGTGCGGCTGCCAGCGCGCGCACGTGCGGCAGTCGTCGGTCGTCTCGAGCGGACGCGCGTCGCCGTCGCGGACGCAACTCCACGGATACATCCACGCGTCGAACCACAGCGGCGGCTCGAGCAGCAGCGTCTGCACCGCCCACCGGCACGTCGCCGCATTCTTTGTCGTCATCATCGTCGCGCCCTCCGACCGTTCACCATCGACCCGTCGCCGAGCGAACCTTCTTGTGCGGCACGCGATGGTGAATCGCGGCGCGCGCGTTGTGCGTCGGCCGATCGCCGCCCTTGCCCATCACGGTCAGCAGGTCGACGACGGTGACGACGCCGAGGAGCCGGCCGCGCTCGATGACCGGCAGGCAGCCGGTGAGGTGGCCGATCATCAGGTTCGCCGCCTTGCGCACGGTGTCCTCGCGCGTGACGCTGGGGAAGTGCGGGTTCATCAGATCGACGACCTGCGCCCCAGAGCGGATCACGCCGCCGGCGGGGCCGCCGGCGTCGACGTCCGAGAGGACCCCGACCACCGTCGACCCGTCGCGCACGACGAGGTGCCGGACTCCTTTCGTCTTCATGATCTGCCAGGCCTCTTCGGCAGCGAGGTCTGGTGCAACCGTCTGGACTTTCGCGCTCATGATTTCCTGTATCCGCATGGCGTCCTCGCGTTGCACGTGCCGGCATTCCGGCGTGTTGGTGACCGCACCAAGGAGGCTGCAAGATGCCTGCTCAGCGCGCATCTTGCAGGAGATCGTTGGAGAACCCGTGCATCCGGATCTCGAGCGGATCACCGTGGAAGACGACATCGCGCGAGCCTCGGTGGCGGACGCCACGGCAGCAGCGGCGCGCGACGTCGACGCCGTGCGTGCGGATCTCGCCCGCGCGCGCGCCGCGCGCCTTCAGGAGTTGCAGCAGCAGGTGGACGCGGACGTCCGCGCGATTGCCGATCAATCGGCACGCGACGTCGCCGCGCGTCGCGCGCGGCGCGTCGACTTCGCGCGCGAGCGCGCCGGCGCCGCCGCGGCGGCGACCGACGAAGCGGTCGCGCTGATGGCGGCCGTCCTCCGCACCGGCGCCGCGCCGGGAGGCCGCCGATGATGCGCGCGCGCCTCGCGTTCGTCAACGCGCGGATGCGAGCGAGAAAAGCGCAGCTCCTCGACGGCGGCGATCTCCTCCGGCTCGCCGAAGCCGATCGCCCCGCCGTCCTCGTCGACGGGTGGTCCGATCTGACGCGTGAAGGCGACGCGTCCGCCGTGCTGGCGGTGGTCTATCGCCGCCTCGTCGCGGAGTACGCGATGGCGATCCGCGCCTGCCCGGACGCGGCGCCGGCGATCGCGGCGCTGCTGCGGATGCACGAGGTCGAGAACGTCAAGCTGGCGTGGCGGGCGGTCGTGCGCCGCGCGGCGACGGGCGAGGACGGGTCCGAGTGGACGACGGCGTGGCGGCCGATGGCGCCGCTCGAAACGGTGAGCCGCGAGGCGTGCCGCGCGGCGTCGACGGTCACGGCGCTCGTCGACGTGCTGAAGCCGTCGCCGTACCGTGCGATCGCCGACAGCGTCGCGCGCGCGCACGCCGACGATCTCGCCGCGGCCGAACGCGCGATCGATCGCTGGGCCGCGGCCTCGCTCGACGCCGCGCGCGACGCGCTGCCGGCACGCGAAGCCGCGGCGCGCGCGCTGCTGGCACTCGCGTCGCGCCGGCGTGACGGCGCGGACGCGCGGCGGAGTCAACGGCGCCGCGCGTGCCGCCGGGCGCTCCTCGGCAGCCCGTACAGCCTCGCGCCGCTCATCGCCTATCTGTTGTTGCGTGATGCCGAGGCGAGCGGGCTCGTCGCCGTCGCCGAAGCGCGCGTGCGCCGGCTGGAGAAACCGGACGTGCGCGCCGTGCTCGATCGCGTCATGTAGAGGACACATGTTCAGGCCCGTGCCGATGGTGCACCTCGACGTCCAGGTGCCGAGCCGCGACGGCCCGGCGGTCACGCGGCGCATCGCCGCGCAGGGACTGCTGCACCTCGTCGACATCGGGCACGGCCACGCGGGCGCGCCGACCGCCGCCGCGACTCGCGATCTGCTCGCGCGCGCCATCGATCTCGCCCGCAGCGTCCATCAGGTCGCGCGATCGCTCGACGTGACGCTCGGCCCGCTGTACGGCGAGCTCAGCGCGGACGAGCGCGCCGACTTCGAGCAGGAGCAGCGCGAGCTGCGCGACGCGTTCGCGCCGATGGCCGCCGAAGTCGACGCCGTGATGCACACACTGCACACCGCGCGCGAGACAGCCGAGCGCGCGCGCGACGCGCTGGGCCGCCTGCGGCGACTCGAGTCGGCCGGTATCGATCTCGCGCGCCTGCGCGCGCTGACCTACGCGGCCGTTCGCGTCGGGCTCGCCACGGCCGACGATGTGCGCGCGGTCGCGGACGCGATGACGCCGTCGGCGTTCGTGATCGTGCCGCTTGCCGGCGCGGCACCGTCGCAGCTCGTGGCGATCGCGGCGCCGGCGTCCGCGCGCGAGCAGCTCGACGCGGCGCTTCGCCAGACGACGATCGAACGGCTCGATGCCGTCGCCGCCGACGAGCGCGGGCCCGACCTGGAGCGGACGATCGCCGACGCCGTGGACCGCGAAGCGCAGGCGCGCTCCGCGCTGCGCGCGCTGAAACGGCGCGTGGCGGAGCCGCTGCAGGCGATCGCGCGCCGCGCCGACATCGCGGTGTTGCTGCTGCAGGCGCAGACGCGGTTCGCGGCGTCCGGACGGTTCCTCGTCATTTCCGGCTGGGTGCCCGAAGCGCAGGCGCCGGAGCTGACGGCCGCGATCGCGCGCGTCACCGACGGGCGGGCGGTCGTCGCCGTGGAGAAGCCGGACGTGCTGCCCGAAGCCTCGATCGCCGCGCTCGGCGTCCCGATTCTGCACCGCAATCCGCTGTTGCTGCGGCCGTTCCAACGTCTCGTCGATCTCTACGGCATTCCGTCGTATCGCGAAGTCGAACCGACGGCGTTCTTCGCGATCAGCTTCGTCCTGATGTTCGGGCTGATGTTCGGCGACGCCGGACACGGCGCCGTCCTGATGGCGGCCGGGTACGCGCTGTTCCGCTACATGCCGCGGTTCCTCGATTACGGGATCCTGCTGATGGAGACCGGCGCCGCGTCGGTCGTCTTCGGCGTGCTGTACGGCAGCGTCTTCGGCGTCGAGTCGTGGCTGCCGGCGATCTGGCTGCATCCGATTCACGACATCACGCGCTTCACGCGCATCGCCGCGGCGTTCGGCACGCTCGTCGTCAGCACCGGGTTCGTCCTGGGCGTCGTCAACGCGTGGCGCGCGGGGGAACGGGCGGCGGCGCTCGTGAGCGTGCGCGGACTGTTCGGCGCCTTCGCATACTGGACGTGCGTCGCCGTCGTCGCGCGGATGCTGCTGCCGGTCGACTGGACCGTCCCGCGCGGCGCCATTGTGACGCTGCTGGCCGCGGCCGTCGCGCTGCTGCTGCTCCGGCCGGTGATCGTCCGCCTGCTCGCGCCGCACAACGGCGGCGGACGGCGGCCCGAGCACGCGGCGCCGTTGTGGCTCGGCGCGCTCGAGGCCTCCGTCGAACTCGTCGACGCGATCGTGTCGTACTTCGCGAACACGATTTCATTCGTGCGCGTGGCGGCGTTCGCCGCCGTGCACGCCGCGGTGATGGTAGCGGTGTTCGCGATGGCCGACACCCTCGCGCGCTACCGCTTCGGCGGCGCGCTCTCGCTGTCGGTGCTCGTCGGCGGCAACGTGCTGACGATTCTGCTCGAAGGGTTGACCGTGACCGTGCAGGCGCTGCGTCTCGAGTACTACGAGTTCTTCGGCCGGTTCTTCCGCGGCGGCGGCGAGCCGTACCGGCCGCTGATGCTCGGGTCCGGCGCGGCGCTGGGAGAACGATGATGGCTGAACGCGCGAAGTCGACTCGATGGCCGATCGTCGTCGCCGTGCTCGTGCCGGCGCTCGTCGCGATCGTGATGCGCGTGCCCGCATGGGCGCAGGCGGCGCCGGGCGGCGCGCCGCGCGCCCCGGTCTCGCCCGAGGTGATGAAGTGGGGCTTCGTCGCCGCGGCGATCTCCGCCGGCCTGTCGGCGCTCGGCGCGGCGTACGCCGTCGCCGTCGTCGGCGGCGCCGCGATGGGCGCTGTCGCCGAAAAGCCCGAAACGGCGGGACGCGCGCTCGTGTTCGTCGGGCTCGCCGAAGGGATCGCGATCTACGGCTTGATCATCGCGATCATGATCCTCGGGTACCTCGCATGATTCTCGTCCTCGGCGATGCCGACGATGCGCGTGGGATGGCGCTGGCGGGGGCGCAGGTCGTCCGCTGCCGGACGCGCGAGGAAGTGACGCGATCGCTGGCGCGCGTCGCACGCGGCGACGTGTCGCCGTCGATGGTCATGGTGTCGGCGCCGGTCTACGCGCTGGCGTCGGCCGAGATCGACGCGCTGCGCGATCGCCCGCGCGGCCCAATCGTGCTCGTGCTGCCGGAGACAGCGAAGATGGGATGAGCGGCTTCGGATCCCTCGAAGCGGTCGTCGCCGCGATTCGCGAAGACGCGCGCGCGGACGTCGAGCGCATCGCCCGCGACGCGGAGGCGGCGGTCGCGCGCCTGCGACGCGAGGATGCCGCCGTGCCCGTCGTCGTGCCCGATGCGGATGCCCGTGTCGCGGCGGCGCGGCGCGAGGCGCGCGCGCGAATCGCCGAGGAAGACTGGGCCGATCGGCAGAGCGCGCTCACCGTGCGCGAGGAGTGGATCGCTGGCGTCGCCGCCGCGGCGATCCGACGGCTGCAGGAGCGGCCGGCCGACGAGCGGCGCGCCGACGTGTGCCTGCTGGCGGCCGAGGCGCTCGATCATCTGGGATCCAACGAGTGCGAGCTGCTCGTGTCGCCGGCCGATGCGCCGATCCTGGACGAGGCGTGGTGCCGCGCGCTTCGGCGCGACACCGGCCGCGGCGTGCGGGTCGTCGCGGCACACGAGGTGGAGGGCGGATGCATCGCGCGGACGCTCGATCAGCGTCTGCGCTTCGACAACACCTACGCCGCGCGCGCGCGGCGATTCGAGGCGGAATGGCGGCAGGCGCTCGGCGCACTGTTCGACCGCCTGATGCACGTGCATGCCTGATGTCATCGTGGCCGACGGCGTGCTCACGGAGATCAACGGCGCGGTCGTGCGCGCGCGCGTCTCGACGCCGCTGGCCCTCGGAGAGCTCGTGCACGTCGGCGACGCGCGCCTCATCGGCGAAGTGGTCGCGCTCGACGGCGACGCGGCGGTGATGCAGGTGTACGAAGACACGAGCGGCCTGGCGCCGGGGGCGCCGATGTTTGCCACGGGCGCGCCATTGTCGGTGGAACTCGGCCCCGGCCTGCTCGGCGGCGTCTTCGACGGTGTCCAGCGGCCGCTCGATCGGCTCGCGCGCGACGAGGGAGATTTCCTCGGCCGCGGATCGCGCGTCGTGGCGCTCGATCGCGATCGGCTGTGGCCCTTCGAGCCGCGGCTCGCCGCCGGCGCGACGGTCGGCGGCGGAGACGTGCTGGGCGTGATCCGCGAGACCGGCGCGTTCGAGCACCGCGTGCTGGTGCCGCCGGACTGCCGCGGCACGCTGACGCGTGTCGCGGCGGCGGGCGCGATCCGCGTCACCGACGCCGTCGCGTCGATCGCGACCGCGCAGGCGAGTCCGACGGTCGTGTGTCCGATGCAGCGCTGGCGCGTGCGTGTGCCGCGACCGTATCGCGCGTGGCTGCGCGGCACCGTTCCGCTGATCACCGGTCAGCGCGTCCTCGACACGTTCTTCCCGCTCGCGCTCGGCAGCGCCGCCGGCATGCCGGGCGGCTTCGGCACCGGCAAGACGATCATGCAGCAGCAGTTGTGCCGCTGGGCGCGCGCCGACGTCATCGTCTTCGTCGGCTGCGGCGAACGCGGCAACGAGATGACCGAGCTGCTGTGGAAGCTGCCCGAGCTCGTCGATCCGCGCAGCGGCCGGCCGCTCGCGGAGCGCACGGTGATCATCGCCAACACGTCGAACATGCCGGTGCCGGCGCGCGAGGCGTCCATCTACACCGGCATCACGATCGCCGAGTACTACCGCGACATGGGATACGACGCGCTGCTGCTGGCGGACAGCACGTCGCGCTGGGCGGAAGCGCTCCGCGAGATCTCCGGGCGCCTCGGCGAGATTCCCGCGGAAGAAGGCTATCCGTCGTACCTGTCGAGCCGTCTCGCCGCGTTCTACGAACGGGCCGGACGCGTGCAGACGCTGGGCGGCGGCGAAGGATCGGTGACGCTCGTGTCGGCGATCTCGCCGCCGGGCGGCGACGTGACCGAACCGGTGACGCGCCACACGCAGCGCTACACCGGCTGCTTCTGGACGCTAGACAAGGCGCTCGCCGACGCGCGCGTATACCCGGCCGTCAGTGTCAGCGACTCGTACAGCGGATCGGCGGACGCCGTCGCCGCCTGGTGGGGCGAGCACGGCGCCGCGTCGTGGAGCGACACGCGGCGAGAGGCGCTCGCGATGCTGGACGAGGCCGCGCAGATTGCGAGCACGGCGCGGCTGATCGGCGAAGCGAACCTGCCGGGCGCGCAGCGGCTGACGCTGCGCATGGCCGATCTGCTGCGCGAGGCGTACCTGACGCAGGACGCGTACGACGCGAAGGACGCGAGCTGCGCGCCGCCGCGCCAGGCCGCGCTGCTGGCGCTGCTGATGCACTTCTATCAGCGCGCGCTCGCCGCGGTCGCGCACGGCGCGGACGTGCAGGCGCTGCTCGCGCGTCCGATCGTCGCCGCGCTCGCGCGCGCGAAGATGACGTACGGCGACGAGGACGTCGCGGCGCTGTCGGCGCTGCGGGACGAGGTGGATCGGTCATGGTGAACGCCGGCCTCGAGGCGACCGGCGTCAGGAGCGTGCGCGGGCCGCTCGTGTTCGTCGATGCGATTCCCGGCCTTGGCTTTCAGGAAGAAGTCGTGCTGACGTCCGGCGGCGGAACGCCGTGCGCCGGGCGCGTCCTCAGCGTCACCGACCGCGCGGCGGTGATCGAAGTGTTCGGCTCGACCGACGGGCTGCGCCTCGCCGATTCGCGATTGCGCTTCGAAGGACGCCCGCTCCAGTTCGGCGTCGGCCGCGAACTGCTCGGCCGGACGCTCGACGGCCTCGGCCGCCCGCGCGACGGGCTGCCGCCGCCGCTCGCGAGCGAGCAGCGGCCGATCGCCGGGCGCGCGATCAATCCGTGCCGCCGAGACTATCCGCGCGATTTCCTCGAAACCGGCATCTCCGCGATCGATCTCCTGACGAGCGTCGTCCTCGGCCAGAAGCTGCCGGTCTTCACCGAGGCGGGATTGTGCCACGACCGGCTGGTCCAGCAGATCGTCCGGCAGGCGCGCGCGCCGTCCGTGCGCGAATTCGTCATCGTGTTCGCCGCGCTCGGGCTGCCGCGCGCCACCGCGCTCGACTATCAGGACGCGTTTCGCGCGAGCGGCGCGTTCGATCGCCTGATCGCGTTCATGAACTTCGCCGACGATCCGCCGGCGGAGCGCCTGATCACGCCGCGCTGCGCGCTGACGGCGGCCGAGTACCTCGCCTTCGACTGCGGCATGCACGTGCTGGTCATCCTGCACGACATCACGAACTACGGCGAGTCGCTGCGCGAAGTGGCGGCGGCGCGCGGCGAGATGCCGAGCCGCAAAGGCTATCCGGGCTATCTCTATAGCGATCTCGCGTCGATCTTCGAGCGCGCCGGCCGGATCAAGGGACGCGCCGGGTCGATTACGCAGATGCCGATTGTGACGATGCCCTCCGGCGACATCACGCACCCGATTCCGGATCTCACCGGCTACGTCACCGAAGGGCAGATCGTCCTCGACCGTGCGCTCGAACGGCGCGGCGTCTATCCGCCGATCGCCGTGCTGCCGTCGCTGTCGCGCCTCATGAACGACGGCATCGGCGAGGGACGGACGCGCGACGATCACGCGCCGGTCGCGCGCCAGCTCTACGCCGCGTACGCGCGCGGCGTCCACGCGCGATCGCTCGAGGCGATCATCGGCGTCGAGGAGCTGTCGGACGAGGAGCGGCGTTACCTCGCGTTCGCGGACGGGTTCGAGCGGCGGTTCCTGCACCAGGGCGTTCACGAGGCCCGCACGATCGGCGACACGCTGGCCGCTGCCTGGCGCCTGCTCGCGACGCTGCCGCGCGGGGACCTGTCGCGGATCGCGCCGGCGATCGTCGACCGGTATCTGGAGGTGCCGGCATGAAGCAGGCGGCCGTCCGGTCGCAGCTCCTGCGTCTGCGCGCGCAGTTGCGCGCCGCGGGCGACGGCCGCGACCTGCTCGATCGCAAGCGCGAAGCGATCGTCCGCGCCATTGCCGATCGCACGGCTCGGTGCGACGCGTCGCGGCGCGACGCGGTGGCGCAGCTCGGCGCCGCGCGCGCGGCGCTGCGCGACGCGCAGCTCGAGAGCGGACGCGCGGCGATCGACGCCGCCGCGCTCGCACAGCGCGCCGACGCCGACCTCGTCGTGGCCGACGCCTCCATCGTCGGCGTGCGCGTCCCGCAGGTGCAGGTCGACGCGCGCACGTTCCGCGCGGAGTACGCGCCGGCGAGCGGCACCGATCGACTCGATGCGGCCGGCGCGGCGTTCGTGCGCGCGATCGGTCCGCTCGCGGTGTTTGCCGCAGACGACACGGCGCTGCGCCGCCTGCGCGCCGCGCTCGCGCGGACCGCCCGGCGGCTCAACGCGCTCGACAAGCAGTTGATTCCCGACATCCGCCGCGACATTCGCGATCTCGCCGCCGCGCTCGAAGAAGAGGAGCGGGACGAGGGCGTGCGGCGCAAGCTGTGGCTGACCCGCGCCGGCTGACGACAAATCGGCAGTGCGGCGTCCGCCGCTCGCCGCCGCCGCGCGGCAACTGACCAATCGGAGCCGCGTTGACGGAGATCCGGCAAAAGACCGGGCACGGCCGTTGCCACGCTGAGACGCGGAGGGTTCCCATGACGAACGTGACCACCGAGGCCGCGCCGGATCGTGTCATCGAACGGGCGCGCGCGGGCGAACTGCCGAAACTCGAGCTGGCGGCGCTGCTGAATCCGACGGCGCGCGAGACATTCCTCGGCCACTGTGCGGCGATCGAAAAGCGATACACCGAAGCGTGCACCGCGAAACACGATCCGTGCCTCGAGAGCGGCTGCGCGCTCGAAGGCGAGGTGTGCCTCCAGCCGCTGGAGAATGCGCACGCCGAGTACGTCCGCGCGTGCGGCAGCGCGTTCGTCGAGCTGTATCTCGATCCGAAGAACAGAGTTCAGTAATCGCTCAGCGTGCCACCGGCGACGGCGGCGCGCAGCGCGTTGACGACCGCCGCGAGATCGATCGCTTCCTGCAGGACCGCACCCGATACCGGCGGCAGCTTGCCCGCCGCCGCGATCAGCATGCCGACGACGCTCAGCGCCATGCCGCCGACCGCCGTCTCGATGGCGATGCGCCGCATCCGGCGCGCAATGTGAAACAACTCGTCGAGGCGTTTCAGCGACGTGTCCATGACGACCGCGCCCGCCGCCTCCGTCGTCACGTCGCTCTGGTGCCCGAAGGCGATGCCGACGGTCGCCGCCACGAGCGCCGGCGCGTCGTTGATGCCGTCGCCGACAAACAGCGTCGGCGCGCGCGCGGTCTCCGCCTGCGTGATCGCCACTTTCTGCTCGGGTGTCTGGCCGGCGTGCACCTCGGTGATCCCGACGCGCTCCGCGAGGTAGCGCACTTCCGACTCGCGATCGCCCGAGACGAGCAGCACGCGATCGAGCCGATGCCGCCGCCCCAGATGTTCGACGAACGTGCGGCTGTCGTCGCGCGCAGCGTCGCGGAAACGGTAGGTGGCGGCGTAGCGTCCGTCGACGAGCACGATGCACTCGAGGCCGCCGCCGCCTTCCGGCAGCGCGCTGATGAACCCAATCGCCTCCGCCTGCCGGCGCCCGACGATGTGGACGTCGACGCCGTCGACGCGGCCGTCGAGCCCTTCGCCCGGACGCTCGCGGATCGCCGACGGCTCCAGCAGGTCCATGCCGAGCGCGCGCGCCGCATCGCGGATCGGCGCCGCCAGCGGATGCTTCGAGTACCGCTCGAGGCTCGCCGCGAGCTGCAGGACGCGGCGGTCGTCTGCGTCGCCGGCGACGCGGCGATCGACGAGCGCGGGCGTGCCGTAGGTCAGCGTGCCGGTCTTGTCGAGCACGATCGTCCGGCACGTGTCGATCGTTTCGAGGACCGCCGGATCGCGCACGACGACGCCGCGCTTCGCGGCGAGCGAGATCGATCCGATGATCGCGACGGGAATGCCGATGAGCAGCGGGCACGGCGTCGCGACGACGAGCACGGCGAGGAATCGGACGGCGTCGCCGCTGACGATCCACGCGCCCACCGCGAGGGCGAGCGCGACCGGCGTGTACCACGCGCCGAGGCGGTCGGCCAGCCGCCGCATCTTCGGCCGCTGCTGTTCCGAATCGCGCAGCACGTGGACGATCCGCGCGTACCGCGAGTCGGCGGCGACGCGCGTCGCGCGCACCGTGATCGCGCGCTCGCCGTTGATCGCACCGGAGAACACGCCCGATCCGGGAGCCTTCGGCATCATGAACGGCTCGCCCGTCAGGTACGACTCGTCCATGACGCTCCGCCCGTCGACGACGACGCCGTCGACCGGGCAGATTTCGTATGGGAAGACGAGGACCTCGTCGCCGACCGCGACGTCGCCGACGCCGACGTCCCGCACGGCGCCGTCGCGACGCCGATGGACGACCGACGGCATGCGACGCGCGAGCGCGTGCAGCACCGACGAGGCGCGGCCCGTCGCCAACCGCTCGAGCGCCTGGCCGCCCGACAGCATCAGGACGACGAGCGTGCCGGCGAGATATTGATGCAGCAGGAGCGCGGTTACGATCGAGATGCCCGCCAGGTGATCGGCGCCGAACTCGAAGCGCCGTGCCTGATCGGCGAGCGCGACGAGGAGCGGCGTGCCGCCGAGGACGAGCGCCACGAGGAGCGGCACGTCGGCGCCGGCGGCGCCGGCGGCGCGCAGCGCAAGGTGAAGCGCGATCGCGGCCGTGGCGACGGCCGCGATCAGCGTGGACCGCCCGAGTCCCCGGTCGTTAATGTCCGGGCTCCCCGAAGTGTCCGATCGTCGGCCGCGCCACCATGACGAAATCCTGGACGCGCATGCGAACGGCGTCGCGATGGGTGCCGGCGTTGAACGCGATGGACGGCTCGAGCGCGAGCGAGGCGTCGAGGAACACGCGCTGACGATACAGCGGTCCGAGCGGCGGCATCGCGCCCGCTTCGCACTCGGGGAACAGCCACTGCAGCTCGTCTTCGCGCGCCAGGCGGATGGAGGTCGCGCCCGCGATCAGCGCGAGGCGATCCAGATTGACGACATAGTGCGCGGGCACGACGGCCTGCACCGGTTCGCCGTCGATGAAGCAGACGACCGACTTGGCCCAGCGCCAGCCGGAGGTGTGCGTCACGGCCGCTTCCTGCTGCGCCGTGTACGCCGGCGCGTGAGGCAGGACCGTGTAAGCAATGTTCGAGCGTCGCAGGAATTCCTGAATCGAGGAAGAAACGGCCATCACGGCCTCCTGATCGCCACGCGGACACACATCGACGGATATCCGGCGTGCTGCCGCGATCACCTCATCGCGGTGCAAGATAGCTGCTCAACCGCCGCCGCGCGCTCGGGCGCCATCTCGTAACGGGCGCGAATCGTCTGACCAATCCGATCGGTCAGGTCGTGGATGTCCGCTGTGCCGATGTCGTCCTCGATGTCGCGGACGCGCACCGCCAGCGGCCGATCGCGAAAGACGTTCTCGAGCCAGCGCGAGAAATCGTGCCGCAGCGCGTGCTGCGCGAGCCCGGCCGGCGGCAGCGCGGCGAGCAGTCCGATGAACTCCTTCAGCGTCCGCGCGCGCGGACCCGGACGCCCCTCCTCCGAGAAGACGAACGCGAGATAGTCCGCGACCGGCATGTCGAGGTACTTCGACTGATGCCGCACGTGCGACGTCAGCCGCGGCGCCGTCTGGAACACGCGCACGCGCCCGCGCGATTCGTCGGGGCCGGGCAGCAGCGCCGCGTCGGTCGTAGCGAGCGAGCGAAGCATGTCGGGCGAGACGACCGCCGGCGGACGCGCGAGCGCCGCGAGCGCCGATGCTTCGGCCGGGTCGCTCTCGCGCGTCACCAGTACGACGGCGTCGGGCGTGCCGCGCACCGACGGATCGAGCCGCGACACGCGGTAGGTGACGAACACGTACCCCTCGAGCTCGGGATCCACCAGCGCGCGCGCGTCGGGGCCGCGCAGGAAATAGTGCGCCTCGTCGAGCACGATCTTGTGCGGCAGCCCCGTCCGCCGCCGCAGCTCCGCCAGCATCGGCAGGATCGTCTCGAGGTACTCGACCTTGCGCTGATGCGTCGTCTTCGAGAGATCGATGACGAGGCTGATGTCCGGGCGGATGGCGCGCAGCAGCTCGCGCGCGTGGGGCGGCGGATCCGCGCCGCCGAGCGTGATGACGCTCGGCAGCGTCTGCAGCGACGCGTAATCGCCTTCGGGATCGATGACGCAGAGGCAGTAGCCCTGCAGAATCAACTGCTCGCAGATCGACCCCGCCAGCCACGACTTGCCCGTCCCCGGTTCGCCGGCGATGAGGATCGTGCGCCCGCGGACGGCGAGGTCGACCGGCGTCCCATTTGGTTCGCGGCCGAGCAGCAGCCGCCGGCGTCCCATCTGCGTCGCGGACAGACGCGGCTGCGACGCGAGCCGGCGGATGTACTCGGCGACCGCCGGCGGGCCGGTGCCCTCCACGACTTCGTCGGCGACGGCGCGCAGCGCGGCGCTGCCCCAGCCGACCGCGACGCCGACTTCGCACGCATCGAGCAGATCGTGATCGTTCTCCGCGTCGCCGATGCCGACCGTGTTGTGGATCGACATGCGCATCGCGAACAGCGCCTGGCGCAGCCCGGTGGATTTGGCGACCGCCTGCGGCAGAATCATCAGCCGGCCGCGATTGAACGCGAGGACGAGCGGCTGCTCGAGCGCGCGGACCGCGGCGAGCACGCTCGGCGCGGCCGCCGCGTCGCACTCGACGATCGCCTCGCCGACCTGCAGGTGCACGCCGCGGCGGCGCAAATCGTCGACGAATGCCGGCGCGGGCGGATGCGCGAGCGTGACGTGCCGGCCGCGCATCGGGAACTCCAGGACCGCGCCGTTTTCGCCGACGACCGCGTCGAAGCACGTCAGGTCGCCGGCCGCGCGCCGCAGATCGTCGAGCCGTCGCCCCGTGACCAGGATGACGGTGATCCCGGCGCGCCGCAGATCGCCGATCGCCGCGCGCACCGACGGGTCGAACCCGGCGTCGGTGGCAATCGTTCCGTCGTAGTCGAGCGCCAGCGCGGAGAATTTCACGGGTGGACCTCGATCGTCACGCGCACGCGCGCACCGCCTCGTGCGCGCGAATCATGGACGTGCGCTCCAGCTATGGAGCGTGCGAATGTAGCTGGCGCGCTCGGCGAGATCGGTGTCCTGTGTGCCGTCGACGCGGCCGCGCGCCTCGTCGAGCGTCAGTTCGTTCACGTCGAGCCATCGCGCGAGCCCGTCGCGCATCGACGCGAGGTACGCCGGGCCGTGCCGCAGCACCGCCGAGACGATTTGCACCGCCGTCGCGCCCGCGAGAATCGCTTTCACGCCGTCGGTCGGCGTGGCGATGCCGCCCGTCAGCGCAATCGAACAGTGCAGGCGCGAGTGGAGGATCGCCGCCCATCGGAGCCGCAGCGGCAGCTCGCCGTGATCCGAGAGCTCAATCTTCGCGCGCGACGCGATCGCGGCCGTGTCGATGTCGGGCTCGTAGAAGCGGTTGAACAGGATCAGCCCGTCGGCGCCCGCTTCGTCGAGCTGATGCGCGACGTGGCCGAACGCGGTGAAGTACGGCAGGAGCTTCAACGCGACTGGCAGTGTGACGGCGCGCTTCAGATCGACCAGCACGTTGCGGATCTCGGTTTCGATTTCGAGCGACGACTGCGAGATGTCGGTGACGACTTTGTAGAGATTCAGCTCGAGCGCATCGGCGCCGGCCGCTTCGATCGCCGTCGCGAACGTCAGCCAGGAGTGCGCGGTCATGCCGTTGAGCGAGGCGATCACCGGCACCCGCACGGCCTGCTTCACGCGACGGATGTGCTCGAGGTACTCGTCGGGCGCGAACGCGTAGCGGTCGGGCCGCGGAAACGCCGCGAGCGCCGGCGCGAACTGCGATTCGTGCGGATCCATCTCGTGGATGCGTCCGCTCTCCGCCAGCGTGATCTGCTCCTCGAAGAGCGATCGGAGCACGATCGCGGACGACCCGCCGTCCTCGAGCCGCCGCACCATGTCGAGGTCGTCGGCGAGCGGCGACGCCCCGATCATGAACGGATGCGCCAGATGCAGACCCAGATACGTCGTGTCGAGCGGTGCGGGCGTCATCGTCGGTTCACCGTGTCGTGCGGGACCGCAAGTCCCGGAAGATGTTCGGCGAGAAACGCGCGGGCGAGCGGCAGCAGCGACACGATCGGCGCGCGCTGCGGCCGGCAGTCGCAGACGATGCCGAACACGCCGTCGACGTCGATGGCCGGCGCGCCGGTGCAGGCATCGAGTTCGGATGCGTCGCGGTCGCCGACGAGCTGCAGCGCGGACGCGAATCGCACGTGCTCGACGAGGCGATCGACGGCGCCCGGCGGTCCTTCGATCGCGAACGCGGCGCCGACGGACGGCGGGGTGAAGTGGATGGCGATCGGCGCGAGCGTCGAGGTCTTCGCCGCGGCGCGCACGATCGCGACGTCGACGGCGCGGCCCGCGGGCAGCGACACGTCGTCGGACGTGGCGTCGAGGCGGTCGCCGGTCGGATCGATGACGATCGAGTGCAGGTACGCGTGGGACCCGTCGTCTCGCAGGAACAGGCTCGCGGCGGTCAGGAAGGAGAGGACGACGGCGCGATCGCGCGGCGCGCGGTGCACGAGCGTGCAGACGCCGTGGTGTTCGCCGGCATCGGAGACGACCGTGATGCCGACGACGGTGCGTGCCGCCGCCGCATTCGACGGCGTCACGAGCAGCAGCGCCGCGGCCGTGCCCGTGACGAGCATCCGCTTCCGGCTCGCCATCGTCTTGTTCCCTCGGTACCGAACGAAAACGCAAACGGGATACCGATCGAATTCAGGGCAAAAGAGTTGCAACGTCGAGAAGCGATCGCGAATTCTCCGAAATCCCGGCGGTGACCCATGCCGATGACCGAGCCGGAAGGCGTACTTGAACGGGCGCTGATACGCGAATACCTGCTCGAGCGCGGGTACGGCGACGCGGCGATCGCCGCCCTCGCGGAGGCGGATCGCATCAAGCTGCTCTCCGACGCGTCGAAGTTCGCGAGCGATCGGCTCGCGGAGATCGAGGCGCGGCAGCGTCTGCTGGGCGCGCTGCGTCATTCGGAGTAACCGCAAATCAGACCGGTCCGATCAGACGGCATCGCGCCGGGGCGACGTCGTAGCGGCCGAACAGGCGCGCCGCCGTGTGCCACAGTTCGTGGAAGAATCCGCCTGACAAGCTCCGTATCAGCGTCGTCCCGACACGGAATCGGTGCTCCAGCGGCCACTTCAGCTCGTCGTCGCCGAACATCGTCCGGTGATTCGCGAGCTCCGCGGCGGCGCCTGCGAGATTTTCGTCGTCGTCGCCGCTGGCGACGAGATGACGCGCGATCGTCAGACGAAACTGCACCTCTTCGAACGTCCGTTCGTCGATGAGGCCGTACCGGAGTTTCAACGCGTTCAGCCGTTCGGCGACGTCGTAAGTGGCCCGGACGATGTCGTCGCGCGTCATCGCGTCTGTCTGGTACGACAGGATCTTGTGCCAGCCGTTGTGCAGAAACGCGTCCTGATGATCCGCGAGCGTGCGCCCAATCGTCGCGTAGCCGAATTCGCGCTGTTCGAAGGCGCGCGAGCCGGGATCGAGGAATGGCCCGAGCGGCGCGACGAACGGATGCACGCGTCGGTCGGCGCCGAACCGCTCGAGCAGATGCTCGCAGTAGTCCGAGATGCCGAGCGCGTCCTGATAGCGTTGACCCGGCAGCCCCGTCATGAAGAACACGTCGATCTTCCGGCAACCGTGCGCCAGTGCGTGGGCGATTGTTTCTTCGACGACGACGTTGGGCCAGGGAAACTTGCCGATTCGTTTGCGCGTGGCTTCGTCCGGCGACTCGAGCGTGATCTCGACCGCCCACGTCGGCACGCTGCGCGCGATCGTCGCGAAGAACGCGTCGCCGGCCGGATAATACAACTCGAAGATCATCTCGTTGCGAGGCTGCATCATCCGGAGGAGCCGGAACAATTCCACGGCTCGCCGCATGCCGCCCATGCGCGGATCGTGCACCATGAAGATCGGTGCGCGCGAGAAGCTGCCGATCGCGGCGACGTCGGCCGCGAGCCGCTCCGGCGATCGAAACGCCGGTCGACCGCGGTGGCAGATCAGCCGGTACGCCGAGCGCGATCCGCCGCAGACCGCACAGTTCTCCGTGCAGCCCCGCGCGCTGAGCAGCAGCGTGATCGGATAGTGCAGCCATTCAAGGTGCGGCACCAGGTTCTGCAGGCTGCGGTACTTGAACATCGACCGCAGCACATATCGATACGCAGGCACGTCGACGTAGTCGAGCGACTCGGGGACGAACGTCAACGGGTTGACGACGACGGTGCCGTCGGGTTTCTTCCAGGTGAGGTTCTCGACCGTTTCGAGCGGGCGCGATTCGCGGAGCGCCTGCAGCAGCTGTCGCGCCGGTTCCTCCGTCGAATCGCCGCGCAGCACGAAATCGACCGACGGCCGCCGAATCAGCTGCTCGTGGTAGTAACTCGCCGAGAGGCCGCCGACCAGCGTCTGCCGGTCCGGATGGAGCTGCTTCACCAGGTCGACGATGCTCAGTGCGCCCTGCACGTGAGGCAGCCAGTGCAAATCGACGCCGAAGACGCGCGCATCCATCCGGCCGATGTGCGCCGCCACGTCGAAGCGCGCGTCCTGCAGCATGCGATATGCGAGGTTGACGATCTCGACGTTGTAGTGGTTGCGGTCGAGGAACGCGGCGATGCTGGTGAGCCCCACGGGGTACATCTCGAACATCGTCGTCGACGGCACGGCGTCGGCGAGCGGCCCGAGAAACACGGGCCGCGTCCGGAAATCGTAGACGGCCGGCGGATGGAGCAGAACGAGGTCGCGTCGGAAAGGGTTCCGCATGGTCCTGCGGCGGGACGATCCACGAACTGTTCCGGCCACCGTCTTGCAAAAGTTGACGATCGAGTTCGGGCTGTCGCTCGTAAGCGATTGAAACGACGGCGACGGCCGCCGGGCTCTCGGCGGAGCCACGAAACCTCGACGAGAATTCGACAGCCAGGCCATCTCCCGAACGCCAAAGGGGGACGTATGAACATCGTCAAGTGGAGCCCGTTCCGCGAGCTGGAGGACATCCAGACGCGGCTGAACCGGTTCTTCAACGAGACACCCTTCGGCGAATGGACGCCGCCGGTCGACATCCAGGAAACCGACAAGGAGTATCTCATCAGGGCGGAGCTCCCTGACATGAAGAAGGAGGACGTGAAGGTCGCGATGCTCGACGGCGTGCTGACGATCGAAGGCGAGCGTCGCCTCGAGAAAGAGGAGAAGGGGAAGACGTTCCACAAGGTGGAGCGGTCGTACGGCAAGTTCCTTCGCGAGTTCTCGCTGCCGTCGGAAGTCGACGCGACGAAGATCGCGGCGGAGTTCAAGGACGGCATGCTGAACGTCCACCTGCCGAAGAACGCGACCGAGAAACCGAAGCCGATTGAGGTGAAAGTCGCCTGAGGACCAGAGTGACGATGCTGACCGAAGCGAAACCGATCGAACGGGACACGTTGCGGCTGCGCAACGAGTTCCTCGAAATGCCTGGGCTCGCCGTCACGGTGCCCCAGACCGCACGGCTCTTCGGCGTGCGCATCGACCATGCCGCGGACATGCTCGACCTGCTCGAGCGCGAAGGGTTTCTGATGCGCGATCTCCACGGCTCGTACCGCCGCGCGCCGCGCCGCTGATCGTCAAAACACCTCCGCCGGGATCCGGAGCGCGCGCACGCGCTCTGCGATCTCGCGCAGGCGCCGCCGCGGCACTTTCCTGAGCGTCCCCAGCGCCGGCTCGCGTTGCAGCGTGTAGATGTGCACGCCGACCGCGCGCACGCGCTCGAGCGCGCGCAGCCATTCCGCCACCGGCCCGTCCGCCGCATTGTCGACTGTCCCCGCCGCATCCGTCACGAACATTGCCTGCACGACGAGTGACGGCAGCGCCGCGAGGCCGTCCATCACGTCGACGAACGAGGCGCCGCCGTCGTTCACCTGCGCGAACACGAGCGGATCGCCGGCGTCGAGTTTCATGTAGCGCTCGTCGTATCCCGCGAGCGCGGTGCGCACGTCGGCCCAGAGCGCCGTCGTCGAATTCGAGAGGATCGCGAGCGGAAGGCCCGGCGCGAGGCGATCGCGCACGGTGCGCAGCCGTGCGGTCACCGCGTCGAAATCAGGATGGAGCGTCGGCTCGCCATGGCCGGCGACCGTCACGCGGTCGAGCAGCTCGCCGCGTGCCGCTGCCTGCGTCAGCCGCTGTGTCAGCGCATCTTCGACGTTCTGCGGCGTCGGCCACGCCGCACCCTGTCCGCGGAACTTCATGACGGCGCCGCGCGTGAAGCCGTACTGGCAGTACGCGCAGTTCATGTTGCACACCTTCATGCCGGCCGGCAGCAGATTGATCCCGAGCGAGCGGCCCAGCCGACGGCTGGCGACCGGCCCGTACACGATCCGTTCGAGGAGGGCGAGCGTCATGCGCGATCGAAATGCAAAAGCGTGTCCGCGGCATATCGATTGCGTTCCCGAGTGCCAAGAGCCGATTTCCGCCGGATTCCCGTCAAGATGTTCCGGCAGGCAGGAGAGAGCTATGAAGTCACGCATTCTCGTCGGCGCGCTCGCGCTTGTGGGGCTGTTTACGATGAGCGGCATCGCTTCGTCAGGCGACAGCGCGGGGCCGGCACGTCGCTGGACGATCGTCACCTTCACCAACCCGGTGCAGATCGGCGATCAGTTCCTCATGGGGAAGTACCTCATCGTCCACGACGACGAGAAGATGGCGAAAGGCGAGGCGTGCACGGCCATCTACAAGTTCGATCCGGTCAAGGGGCCGGGGGAGCAGGTGATCGCGTTCCACTGCGTCCCGGCGAAGCGTGCCGTTTGTGCGACGACGAAAGTGACGGTCCAGGACCGAGGCCTCGACATTCCGAAGCTGGTGGAGTATCAGTTCGCAGGCGACACCGAGGGGCACGGAGTTCCCGCGCGGTAGTCGTCGATTCAGGAGGGACGGACATGCGTCGATTCGTAGCAGTCGTGGTGTTGTGTCTGGGCGTGGCGGCGACGGCATCCGCGCAAGACGCGAAGGCGAAGGGCGAGAAGGTCTACGCGGATCAGAAGTGCTCGCTGTGTCACTCGATTGCCGGCAAAGGGAACCCGAAGGGCTCGCTCGACGGGGTCGGCGCGAAGTTGAAAGCCGACGAGATTCGCGCGTGGATCACCGACGCGAAGGGGATGACCGCGAAGACGAAAGCGACGCGGAAGCCCGAGATGAAGCAGTACACGTTGCCCAAGGACGACGTCGACGCGCTCGTGGCGTATTTGAGCAGCCTCAAGTAGCCGGCCGCGGGCTCGTCAGGAGCCCCTTATGTGGATTCGGTTCGGTAGCGTTGTGGCCGTCGCCTGGCTGCTCGGCAGTCAGGCGGCGGCGGGAGAAACCCCCAAGCCGCCGGCGAATGACGACTGCCTCGCCTGTCACGGCGATCACGTCGACGCCAAGCAGTTCGAAGCATCGACGCACGGCCCGATGGCGTGCGTCGACTGCCACGCGGACCTCGCGAAGGTCACCGACTTCCCCCACGCAGAGAAGCTGGCGAAGGTCAAGTGCGCGAGCTGCCACGATGACATCGGCGCGAAATACCAGGACAGCATTCACGCGTGGGCGAAGGAGAAGGCGGGCCTGGTGGTCGCACCGGCGTGCGCCGACTGCCACGGCAAGCACGACATCCGCGCGAAGAGCGACGCGGTCAGCCGCGTGTACCGCGTGAACGTGCCGATCACGTGCGGCAAGTGCCACGACGGAATCAAAGAGCAGTACGATCGCGGCATCCACGCCGCGAAGCTGAAGATCGGCGACTCGCGCGCGCCGTCGTGCATCGATTGCCACACCGCGCACACGATCCAGCGCTCCGACACGACCGCGTGGCGTCTCGCCGTGACCAAAGAATGCGGCACGTGCCATGCGTCGGTGGTCGACTCGTTCCAGCGCACCTTCCACGGGAAAGTGACGGAGATCGGATTCACCGCGGTCGCGACGTGCGCCGACTGCCACGGCGCGCACGACATCCTGCCGGCGGCCAACAGCGCGTCGCGCGTGTCGAAGGCGCGGCTCGTCGAGACGTGCGGCCGCTGCCACACCGGCGCCAACGAGCAATTCGTCAAGTACGATCCGCATCCGAACCCGGGCGACTACAAGCGCAGCGCGGTGTTGTGGTGGGCGAACCGCTTCTACTGGATCCTCATCCCCGGCTGCTTCGGTTTCTTCGGTCTGCATAGCGCGCTGTGGTTCTGGCGCGGAAGGAAACAGTCATGATGCCCGCAACCGCGCGCGCGGCTGAACCGTCGCGCGCTCCCGACGCCCGGAGCGCGACGCCGCAGGCGAGCGTCCCGGCGCACATCGTGCGGTTCGATCGCAAGACACGCGTGCTGCACATCGTGATCATGGTGACGTTTCTCGCGCTGTCGGCGACCGGAATGCCACTGCTGTTCAGCGACGCGCCGTGGGCGCGCGTGCTGGCGACGCTCTTCTTCGGATTCAAGGGCGCCGGCCTCGTCCATCGGATCATGGGCGCCACGCTGCTGGCCGCGGTCGTCTTCCACGTCGGCGACGTGCTGTGGCGCGCGTTCGTCAAGGGCGAGCGCGGGCTGTTCTGGGGGCCGACGTCGATGGTGCCCCAGCCGAAGGACTTCACCGATTTCTTCGGCATGCTGAAGTGGTTCGTCGGCCTCGGTCCCCGACCACCGATCGAACATTTCGCGTACTGGGAGAAGTTTGATTACTGGGCCGTCTTGTGGGGCACGGCGATCATGGGGCTCGCCGGCCTGATCCTCTGGTTCCCGGTGGCGGCCTCGCGGATCCTGCCCGGGTGGATGTTCAACGTGGCCCTCTTCGTGCATGGTGCGGAAGCGTCGCTCGCCATCGGCTTTATTTTCGCGGTGCACTTCTTCAACGGGCACTTGCGTCCGGGGAAATTCCCTATGGACCTGGTGATTTTCACCGGAAGTGTCAGCGCGCACGAGCTGCAGCACGAGCGCACGGCCGAATTCGAACGGCTGCGCGACGCGGCCGGCTTCGCGTCGGTGGCGGCGGACGCACCGACGGCGTTTTCGGTGCAGCGCGGCTACGTGATCGGCGCGATCGGCCTCAGCCTCGGGCTGGTGCTGTTCGTGCTGATTGTGTACGCGACGATTCGCTAACGCACACGCCAGAGGAGGGCTGCGCAGCATGCGGGTATCTGTTCGGTGGTTTCGGAATCCGATGTCGCTGCTCGGCGTCGCTCTCGCCACGATCGGCGCCGTTCTCTTCCTGATTATCTTCCTCGCAGACTTGTTCGGATTGCACACCAACCCGTACATCGGCATCGTCTGTTTTCTGCTGTTGCCGGCGCTGTTCTTGTTCGGCCTCGTGCTCATCCCGATCGGCGCATGGCTGACGCGCCATCACGTGCGCGAACAGCCGACGCACCACTGGCCGAAGTTCGACCTGAACGATCCGGTGCAGCGCCGCGGCGCCTTCGTCGTCCTCGTGCTGACCTTGGCCAACGTCGTCATCGTCTCGCTCGCGGCGTATCGCGGCATCGAGTACATGGACTCGGTGCAGTTTTGCGGGCAGGTGTGCCACACGGTGATGAAGCCGGAGTTCACGGCCTACCAGGACGGCGCGCACTCGCGCGTCACGTGCGTGCAGTGTCACATCGGATCGGGCGCGTCGTGGTTCGCGAAGTCGAAGATCTCGGGGACGCGGCAGATCCTGGCGGTGACGTTTCACACCTACTCGACGCCGATTCCGTCGCCGGTCGAGAGCCTGCGGCCCGCGCGCGACACGTGCGAGCAGTGCCACTGGCCGGAGAAGTTCCACGGCGACGTCGTCCGCCGCGTCTACGAGTACGCCGAGGACGAGAAGAACACCGAGAGCGTGACGACGCTGCAGGTGCACGTCGGCGGCGGCAGCGAGCGGCTCGGCATCGCGCAGGGGATCCACTGGCACATGAACGTCGCGAACGAGGTCGAGTACATCGCGACGGACGACAAGCGCCAGGTGATTCCGTGGGTGCGCGTAAAGGATCGCTTCGGTAACGTGCGCGAGTACATGGCAGAGGGCGTCAAGCCCGAGGATCTGAAGAAAGGCGAACGCCGCCGCATGGACTGCATGGACTGCCACAACCGTCCGGCGCACCCGGTGGGCGGCACGCCGGAGCGCGCGGTGAACGAGCGCATGGCCATCGGCGAAATTCCGAAAGGGCTGCCGTTCGTGCGCCGCGAAGCGGTGAAGGCGCTGAAGGCGCCGTACCGGACGCAGGACGCGGCGGAGCAGGGCATCGAGGCCGCGCTGCGCAACTTCTACCGGACGCAGTACACCGACGTCTACATGAAGCAGCGGCAGGACGTCGAGAAGGCCGTGCAGGGCACCAAGGCGGTGTACCGCCGGAACGTCTTCCCCGAGATGAACGTGCAGTTCGGCACGTATCCGAACAACATCGGCCACATGGATTTTCCGGGCTGCTTCCGTTGTCACGACGACAATCACAAGACGGCGGACGGAAAGAAGCTCACGCAAGACTGCGAGACCTGCCACTCGATCCAATGACTGAGTAGGGACTAGGGACTAGGGATTAGGGAGTAGGGATTAGGGATTGGGCGCGCGGAATCTTTCGCGCGCCCCTGTTTTTTTCCGCCCTCGCCACTCCGCAACGTCCGGTACCGAATGATGATCTCGCGCTCCAGTTTGGCCGCTCCCTTGCTGTAACCGGAGCGGACCGGGCGATTGTGCCGGGTTCACGGCACTTATCACGGGAGCGAAATATGCCGAATCGTAGGGACGGTTTTCCGGCGCGCCTGCTCGCGACTGCGCTGGCCGTTCTGTGTCTGGCCGTGATTGGACTGGCAGCGGCCAGCTCCAAGTCCACGCCTGCATCGAAGGCCGCCGCAGCCGCGCAGGTCACGGGGTTCGTCGGAGACGAAACCTGCGCCACCTGTCATGACACCGAAGCCAAGGGCATGGAGGGGACGCTGCACGGCAAGGCGCAGAATCCCCGGTCGCCCGCGGCGAAAAACGGACAGTCGTGCGAGACCTGCCACGGCGCAGGGCAGAAGCACGTCGACTCCGGCAAGAAGGAAGACATCCGGCGCTTCAGCGTGCTCTCCGCGCGGGAAGCCAGCGACACTTGCCTGAGCTGCCACAACAAGAGCAGTCACGCGGAATTCGTGGGCGGCATGCACGACGCGCGCAACGTCTCGTGCGTGACGTGCCACAGCGTGCACAGCCCGAAGTCGGAGAAGGCACAGCTCAAGACGGTCACCGTCACGCAGACCTGCGAGAACTGCCACAAGCAGGAAGCGATGAAGGTGAAGAAGCAGGGGCACATGCCGGTCAACGAGGGCAAGATGGACTGCACCTCGTGCCACAACCCGCACGGATCGAACAACGTGCGCATGCTGAAGGCCGGCATGAGCATCAGCGAGGCGTGCGCGAGCTGCCACACCGAGAAGCGCGGCCCGTATCTCTGGGAGCACGCGGCGATCCGCGAGAGCTGCACCAGCTGCCACGATCCGCACGGCTCGAACAACGACCGCATGCTCGTCGCCAAGGTGCCGATGCTCTGCCAGCGCTGCCACATCAGCAGCGGGCACCCGCCGACGATCTACGACTCGGCGCAGTTGGCCACCGGCAGCAACCGCATGGTCGGCCGCGGCTGCATCAATTGCCATTCACAGATCCACGGGTCGAACAGTCCCGCGGGCTATACGTTCCTTCGGTAACCGGCAGGAGAGTGACATGCGCACCCAATCTCTGATGGTGGTTGCCGCGGTCCTGCTGACAGCTGCAGGAGCGCGGGCCCAGGACGGCACCGGCGCGGCGACGCCCGCGCAGCAGGACGTCCAGAAGTCGGCGGCACCGGCCGCGGGCAGCGAGTTCGCGCCCGCCAACCAGGTCGATATCGGCATCCGCGGCACGTCGTACGCCAACGGCTCCGACGAGGCGCGGTACCAGCGGTATCAGGACCTTCGCGATGGCGGCACGATCGACAAGTTCCGCTATTTCAAGGACAGCAACACGTACGAGGCCAGCCTGCAGGCGGACCACGTCGGCTACACCGATCAGCGCTTCTTCGGCTCGTACAACAACTACGGCAAGTTCACCACGTCGTTCGAGTGGAATCAGACGCCGTTGTTCTACAGCGAGACGACGCGATCGCTCTACACGCAGGTCTCGCCCGGCGTGCTCGTCGTCCCGTCGACCGTGCAGACCGGGATCCAGAACAAGACGATCACGCTGCAGCAGGCGCTCTCGACCGGCGCGTCGCCGTTCGATCTGAAGTCGCGCCGCGACGTCGGCACCTTCAAGTTCGGCTACACGCCGACGACGCTGTTCGGCGTCGACGTCTACGTCAAGAACACCAACCGCACCGGGTCGCAGCCGTTCACCGCCGGCTTCGGCTTCAGCGGCGTGCCCGACGAGCTCGCGCTGCCGATCGACACCCGGACGACGGAGTTCGGCGCGTCGTCGCAGTACGGCAACGACTCGGCGTTCTTGAAACTCGCGTTCGACGGATCGTTCTTCCGCAACAACATCCAGTCGCTCACGTGGTCGAACCCGTTCCGGGCTTCGGACTCGGCGACGGCGGGACCGTTGAACGGGCGGATGGCGCTCTGGCCCGACACGAACCAGAACACGCTGAGCGTGTCCGGCGCGCTGAACAACCTGCCGGGCCACAGCCACGCGACCGCGTTCGTCTCCTACGGCGCGATGTCGAACAACGATCCGCTGATCCCGTTCACGATCAACTCGGCGATTCCGTCGCCGGCGTTGCCGCGGCCGAATGCCGACGTCGACGCGCGCGTCACCGCGATGAACTTCACGTTCACGTCGCGGCCGGTCGCGCAGGTGTGGTTGAACGCGCGGTATCGTCAGTACGGGTTCGACGATCAGACGGCGCCGTTCACGGTCGTCGACTCGGTGAGCTACGACTACTCGGCGTCGCCGGGCCTGAACCGGACGCGCGAGGCGCTGGACATCACGCGGCACACGTTCGATGCGGACGCGTCCTACAGCCCGGTGTCGATCGTCGGCATCCGCGGCGGCTACACGCGTGAGCAGATCGATCGCACGGGCCGCTTCGGCGACTCGACGACCGAGGACACCGGCCGCCTGTCGGTCGACGTCACGGGCGTCTCCTGGATGCAGGTGCGCGGCATCTACGAGAACTCGAAGCGGGTGGCGAACGGTGTCGACCCGGCGGAGATTCTCGCGGACGGCGAGCAGCCGACCCTCGGCCAGTACGACATCGCATCGCGCAACCGTCAGCGCCTGACCGGCCTCGTCGTCGTGACGCCGGTGTCGTCGCTGTCGTTCAACGCGTCGGCCGGCAAGGTGAAGGACGACTACCCGAATTCGGAGTTCGGCCTGAACAACGCCGACAACAACGTGTTCGGCGTCGGCTTCGATGCGGTGCCGATCGAGAACAAGGTGACCTTCGGCGCGAACTACGGGTACGAGAAGAACACCGCGCGGCAGGAGTCGCGGTACGCGGGACACGTCACGACCGGGTACCCGCCCACGTTCTTCGATCCGCGCGCCGACTGGTGGGACGACACCAACGACAACACGCACAACGCGGACGCGTCGCTCGAGATCGTCAAGGTGATTCCGCGGACCGACGTGAAGTTCGGGTACGAGTACACGCGAGGTGAGTCGACGTTCTTCTACACGACGGCGCCGAACTACACGGGCGGCGCGCAGCCGGTGCAACTGCCGGCGGTGACGAACGAGCGCAACATGGGCACGTTCGACGTCCTGTATCACCTGACGAACCACCTGGGCGCCGGCTTCACGTATCTCTACGAGAAGTACACGGTCAACGACTTCTCGCTCGGCCCGCAGCCGAACGGCCTTGTGCCGTCGCCGGCGACCGTCGCGACGCCGTCGATCATGATGCTCGGCTACTACTACATGCCGTACACGGCGAACACCTTCTGGGGTCGCCTCTCCTACCGCTGGTAGGTGGTCAAGAATCGGGATTCGGGATTCCCGAATCCCGTTGTGAAGCGCCTGGCCGCGGTTCCACCCTCCGCAACCGCCGGTCAGGCGCTTCGTTTTTTCCCGCGGGCGCGCGGGAAAATCCCCGCGACCAATCGCACCGCCGCGACTGAATTCCTCCGAAATCCTCGAAAAACGGTCCAATCCCGCGCGGCATCCCCCTTGCCTTTCTGTCGGGCACATGTCCTGTCACGTCGTCCACGAACGCCAGGCCGAACGGCCCCGCACCCTGACCCTGCGCGCGCACCCGCTGCGCGTCGCCCTGGTCGGGCAGCCGAACGTCGGCAAGAGCGTCGTCTTCGGCCGCCTCACCGGCCGCTACGTGACGGTCTCGAATTACCCGGGGACCACGGTCGCGATCACGAAGGGACGGGCGCTGGTCGGCGCGGAGGTCTGCGACCTCATCGACACGCCGGGCGTGAACGCGCTCGAGGGGACCATCAGCGAGGACGAGCGCATCACGCGTGACGTCCTGCAGAGCGCCGACGCGGACGTCGTCGTCCAGGTCGCGGATGCGCGGAACCTCAGGCGCGCGCTGATGCTGACCGGTCAGGTCGCGGCGTTCGCCAAGCCGATGGTGCTCGTGCTGAACATGATCGACGAAGCGTTCGCGCGCGGCATCTCGATCGACGTCGCCGCGCTCGAAGCCGAGCTCCAGATTCCGATCGTCGAAATGGTCGCGGTCGAAGGCCGCGGCCTCCCAGAACTGCGCGACGCGCTCGCACGCGCGGCCCGGCCTCATGTGCCGGCGCACCCGAGTGCGAGCGATCGCGCGGTGTGGGCCCATCACCTGACCGAGCGCGTCCGGCGCGTCAGCACGCTGTCCCTGGCCTATGTCCAGGAAGCGCTGGCGCGCGCGACGCGCCGGCCGGTGACGGGCCTGCCGATTCTCGCCGTCGTGCTGTACGCGCTGTACCTGTTCGTCGGCGTCTTCGGCGCGCAAACGCTCGTCAAGCTGCTCGAAGACGGCGTTTTCGGCGGCTACGTCAACCCGGCGTCAGTCTGGCTGGCCGACCGCTTCATCCCGGTGCCATTCATCCGCGATTTTCTTGTCGGCCAGTACGGACTCATCACGATGGGACTGACCTATTCGATCGCCATCGTGCTGCCGGTCGTCGCGACCTTCTTCCTGATCTTCGGCTTCCTCGAAGACAGCGGCTACATCCCGCGCCTCGCCATCTTCTGCGATCGCATCTTCCGCGCGATGGGCCTCAACGGCAAAGCGGTGCTGCCGATGGTCCTCGGCCTCGGCTGCGACACGATGGCGACGATGACGACGCGCATCCTGGGGACGCCGAAGGAGCGCTTGATTGCGATCCTGCTGCTCGCGCTCGGCATTCCCTGCTCGGCGCAGCTCGCGACGATCATGGGGATCCTCGGCGGCATTTCGTTCACCGCGCTCGCCACGCTCTTTGCCGTCGTGCTCGGGCAGATGTTCATCGTCGGCTGGCTCGCCGCCCGCGTCCTGCAGGGCGAGCGCTCCGACTTCATCCTTGAACTGCCACCCATCCGCTGGCCGCGTCTTGGCAACCTCCTCACCAAGACGCGGCTGCGGGTGTGGTGGTATCTCGGCGAGGCGGTGCCGCTGTTTCTCGTCGGGACGGCGCTGCTGTTCGTGCTCGACCGGATCGGCGCGCTCGTGTGGATCTCGGCGGCGGGGCGTCCGGTGGTGACCGGCCTGCTCGGACTGCCGGCGTCGACGTCGCAGATTCTGGTGATGGGATTCCTGCGGCGCGACTACGGCGCGGCCGGCCTGTTCCAGCTCGCGCACTCCGGACAGCTGTCGGGCGTGCAGGCGGTCGTCGCGCTGACGGTGATGACGCTCTTCGTGCCGTGCGTCGCGAACTTCCTGATGATGGTCCGCGAACGCGGGCTGAAGACCGGCCTCGTGATTCTCGGCGTCATCACGCCGGTCGCGATTTTCACCGGAGCGGGACTCAATTATGTCCTCCGTGCATTTGGCGTTCAGTTCTGATCGGCGTCCCGTGTCGGCGCTGCGCGAAGGCACGCGCGGCGTGGTGGTCGAAGTCCGCGCGCACGCGGAGGGGCGCACGGATCGCTTGCTGGCGCTGGGCGTGACGCCCGGCGCCAGCATCATCGTCCTTCAGACGTTCCCCGGCATCGTGCTGCTGTGCGACCAGACCGAGCTCGCGATCGAGCGGCAGGTCGCCGATGCCATTTTCGTGCGCTCGCAGGAGAGCCGGTCATGATCACCCCATCGCTGCGCCTCGTGTTCTGGGAAACGACGAAGGCGTGCAACCTGAGTTGCCGCCACTGCCGCGCCGTGCCGCAGCGCACGCTCGGCCCGACGGAGCTGAACACCAGCCGCGCCTTCAATCTCATCGACGCGATCGCCGAAGTGGCCAAGCCGGTGATGGTGCTGTCGGGCGGCGAGCCGCTGTTCCGGCCGGACATCTTCGACATCTGCGACTACGGCGTGCAGACCGGCTTCCGCATGGCGCTCGCGACCAACGGCACGCTCGTCACCGAGAAGGTCGCCGCGCGCATCGCCGACGCCGGCTTCTCGCGCGTGGCGATCAGCATCGACGGCGCGGTCGCGGAGACGCACGACCGCTTCCGCAACCTGCCGGGCTCGCACCAGCTCGCCATCCGCGGCATCAACAATCTGCGCGCCGAGGGCGTCTCGGTCCAGATCAACTCGACCGTCGCCAAGCACAACGTGCAGGAGGTGCCGAAGATGCTCGAGCTCGCGCTCGCGCTCGGCGCCGACGCGCTGCACCTGTTCATGCTCGTGCCGGTCGGGTGCGGCGTCGAGATCGCGCCGACCGAGATGCTGCCGGCCGACGAGTACGAGCGCGTGCTGCATTGGTTCGACGAGCGGTCGAAGGACTGCCCGATCGATCTGAAGGCGACCTGCGCGCCGCACTATTACCGCATCCGCGCGCAGCGACTCGAGGACGAGCGCGCGCGCGGCGATTTCAGCGGCACCTTCATCGCGCCGGGCACGCGCGCCAAGGCGGCGGCGCAGATGTTCGGCGCCGCAGGCAAGGCGGGCGGCGCCGCTGCGTCCGGTCATCCCGGCGGCCACCCCGGCGGCCATCAGGCGCTCTCCGCGATGACGCGCGGCTGTCTGGCCGGCACCAGCGTCTGCTTCGTGTCGAACGAAGGACGCGTCTACCCGTGCGGCTACCTGCCCACGAGCGCGGGCGACACGAGCGTCCAGCGCTTCGCCGAGATCTGGAACAACTCGACCGTGTTCCAGCAGCTCCGCAATCCCGAGGAGTACGACGGCAAGTGCGGCGACTGCCGGTTCGTGTCGATCTGCGGCGGCTGCCGCGCGCGTGCGTTTGCCGCGACCGGCAGCTTCCTCGCCGAAGAGCCGTTCTGCACCTATCGTCCCGAAGAAGATCAACGAATCGTTCGCCTTCAGGAGGTTCGCCATGCGTCGCCCCTTCATTAGCGCCATGCTCGTTGCCGTCGCGGCGTCCACGCTGACCGCCGCCCAGGCGAAGTACGACCTCGCCGACGAGAAACCGTACAGCGGCACCATCAAGACCGTCGTCAGTTTCCAGGCGCCCGACGGATCGGTCGGCGTCCACTTCGATCTGAAGACGGACGATGGCAAGATCGTCAGCGTCCACGTCGGACCGGCGCTCTACATCGGCATGCAGAACTTCTTTTTCTTCGCCGACGACAAAGTCGAGATCATCGGCGCGCGGACGACCGCCGACGGCAACACGTTCATCGAGGCGCGCACGATCCAGAAGGGCGGCACCATGCTCGTGCTGCGCGACGAGACCGGCAAGCCGAAGTGGACGGGCGACGAGGGGATCGACGGCTGCGGCGTGAACCACATCCCGCTGCCGCGCAACACCGAGCGGTAATGGCGCGCTGACGTCTTGTCGTCAAAAACCGCGGCCTCGATCGTGCTTCATCCTCCCGTCGGGGATCACTGCGATGAAGACGATGAAAGCGGTCGTGTTCAAGGGACACGACCGCATTGTTCTTGAAGACGTACCGCGCCCGCGCGCGCGTGCCGGCCAGGCGGTCATCCGCGTCACCACCACCACCATCTGCGGGACCGACGTGCACATCGTGCGCGGCGAGTACCCGGTGAAGCCCGGTCTGATTCTCGGCCACGAACCGGTCGGCGTAATCGAGGAGCTCGGCGCCGGCCTCGAAGACGAGTACAGCGTCGGACAACGTGTGATTGTCGGGGCGATCACGCCGTGCGGGCAGTGCTTCTACTGCCTGAACGGATCGCACTCGCAGTGCGGCGGCGCGCTCGGCGGCTGGAAGTTCGGCCATACCATCAACGGCGCCTGGGCGGAGTATCTGCTCGTGCCGGATGCGAAGGCCAACCTCGCGCCGATCCCGCGCGGCCTCGCCGACGAGGACGTGATGATGTGCCCCGACATCTTCTCGACCGGCCTCTCGGGCGTCGAGCACGGCGGCGTCAAGGCGGGCGACGCCGTCGCGATCTTCGCGCAGGGGCCGATCGGGCTCTGCGCCACCGCCGGCGCCAAGCTGCGCGGCGCCGCGCTCGTCGTCGCCATCGACGCGAACCCGGAGCGGCTCGAGATCGCGCGCCGCTTCGGCGCGACGGTGACGCTGAACAGCGGCGACGGCGATCCGATCGCGGAAATCAAACGGCTGACCGACGGCCGCGGCGTCGACGTCGCCATCGAAGCGCTCGGGCGCCAGGAGACGTTCGAGAACGCGCTGCGCGCCATCCGGCCGGGCGGCACGCTGTCGAGCCTCGGCGTCTACTCGGGCAAGCTGGTCGCGCCGTATCAGGCGTTCTACGCGGGCCTCGGCGATCAACAGATCGTCACGTCGCTTTGCCCGGGCGGCAAAGAGCGGATGCGCCGGTTGATGACGCTCGTCGAGCATCGCCGCGTCGACCTCACGCCGCTCGTGACGCATCACTTCTCGCTCGACGACATCACCGAGGCGTTCGAGCTCTTCGCCAATCAGGGCGACGGCGTGCTGAAGGTCGCGCTGCATCCGGCGCTCGGCGCGTCGCGGCGCGGCGAGACGCTCATCGGCGTCGGCGTGGACGAGGAGTGCTGATGCGCGCCGCCGCGCTCGCCGCGGTGTGCGTCGCGTGGGCCATGACCGCGGCGGCGCAGCCGATGACGCGCTGCGCCGCCTGTCATCTCGCGAACGTCTCGCGCATCGCCGGCGGCGAACACGTCGGCGAGTGGCAGAACTCGGCGCACGCGAAGCAGGCGGTCGGCTGCCACGAATGCCACGGCGGCAATCCGTGGGCGATCGAAGCCGCCGAGGCGCACCGCGGCGTGCTCGGGCCGTCGCATCCGCTGAGCCCCGTCAACCGCCTGAACGTCGCGACGACGTGCGCGCGCTGCCACGCCCGCAACGCGCGCGCGTTCGAGCTGACGCTGCACGCCACGCTCGTCGACATCGACGACCGGCGCGCGCCCGTGTGCACGACGTGCCACGGCATCATGTCGGCGCGCGTGCCGTCGCCGGCGACGCTCGAGGCGCGCTGCGCGACGTGTCACCCGCCCGGCTCGCCGCGTGCGAGCTATCCCGCGCGCATGCGCGAGGCGCTCGAAGCGCTGATGGCCGAACAGGAACGCGCTGCCGCGATCGAGGACGAGACCGAACGCCTCGCCGACTACACGACGCGCGCGGCGCGCCTCGGCGCACTCCTCGACGTCCGCGAGCAGTTGAAGACGGCCGTCGCCGCGATCCATCGGCTGGATCCGCTCGCCGCGTCGGCGGAGACCGCACGCGTCCGAGAGAAGCTCGACCTCTTGCAAAAGCGCTAGTCGTGTTCCTTTGACGCACACGCGGACCCGGCGCGTCCCATCTCGGACTGCCGCCGGTGTTCGCCGTTAACGATTGACGCGGTTGTCGTTGTCGCGGCGCTCGGCGTTCGCTTCCCGCCGGCCTGCGGTTTGCGGACGAAACAGGTATGGCGGCTCGCCGGCTCACGTTCGTGTTCGCGTCGGCGCTCGTGGCGCTCGGCCTCGCGGCCCCGGCGCACGCGCAAACGGCATCGAGCTGCACGTTTTGTCACAGCGACGCGGCGGGCACGCTGCCGCCGATTCACCGCACGGTCGAATGGGCCGCGTCGGGCCACGCGGCGCCGTCGGTCGGCTGCCAGTCGTGTCACGGCGGCAACCCCGCGGCGACGCGCGCGCTCGAGGCGCATCGCGGCGTGCTGCGCTCGACCAGCCCGGTCAGCACGATCAACGAAGTGAACCTGCCGTCGACCTGCGTCTCGTGTCACCGGACGACGGCCGTCGCGGTGTCGGGGACGATTCACCAGATCCTCGCCGAAGCGGGCGACATGCGGACGCCGACGTGCGTGACGTGCCACGGCATCGGCGTCAGCCACGTGCCGGCGCCCGCGGAGATGGAGCAGCAGTGCGCCGGCTGCCATCGCGCCGGCTCGCGGCGCGCGGCGTATCCGGCGGCGGCGCGCGAGGTGCTCGACGCGATCGCGTCGCTGCGCGCCAGCGCGGCCGCGCTCGGCGCGGAGATCGCCACGATGTCCGACAGCGGCCGCCGCGCGGAGCTGACGGCGCGTCTGCTCGACACGCAGGCGATGCTGAAGGACGCGAGCGCCGCGTTCCACCAGTTCCGTCCCGCGGCGATGTCGTCGACCCTCGACGGCATCCGCCAGCGTCTGGCCGATCTGGCGGACGCGCACCCCAGCGCGCAGCGCTAAGCGCCGGGATTCCGGCGGCTCGCCGTCAAACCGGCGCGTTTTGGTCGGTTCCCTCCGAGTTTTCCAACAAAAACACCAACTGCCAGTGGCACTGCGGTTGCTGAACGGATGTTCAAACATCGGGGGGAGCGCGAGAGGAGCATCCATGCAGTCACGCCGTGACTTCGTCCGACTCTGCACGATGGCCGCTGCGGCCATCGGACTTGGCCCTGCGGCGGCCGAGCGATTCCTCGAGGCCGCGGAACGCGGCAAGAAGCCGTCGGTGATCTGGCTGCAGTTCCAGGAGTGCACCGGCTGCACCGAGTCGCTGCTGCGCACGTCGCATCCAGCCGTCGACGATCTGATTCTCGATCTCATCTCGCTCGACTATCACGAAACGCTCTTTGCCGCTGCCGGTCATCAGGCTGAAGCGGCGCTCAAGACGGCGATGCGCGAGAACGCCGGCAAGTACGTGCTGGTCGTCGAAGGGGCGATCCCGACGAAAGAGAACGGCATCTACTGCATGATCGGCGGACGCACCGCCCTCGAGATCGTGAACGACGTCGCCGCGCATGCCGGCGCGATCATCGCGATCGGATCGTGCGCATCGTGGGGCGGCGTCGCCTCCGCAGATCCCAATCCGACCGGCGCGTCGGGGGTGCACGAGGTCCTGAAAGGCAAGACCGTCGTCAACATTCCCGGGTGCCCGTCGAACCCGTACAACTTCCTCGGCGTCGTCCTGCAGTATGCGACGTACGGTACGCTGCCGGCGCTCGACGACCAGGGACGTCCGAAGTTCGCGTACGGACAGACGGTCCACGAGCACTGTCCGCGGCGCGCGCACTTTGACGCAGGGCGCTTCGCCGAAAAGTTCGGCGACGAGGGGCACAGGAACGGCTACTGCCTCTACAAGATCGGCTGCAAGGGACCGGTCACCTACGCCAACTGCTCGGTCCAGCACTTCGGCGAAGTCGACAACGCGTGGCCGATCGGCCTCGGCCATCCGTGCTACGGCTGCACCGAGAAGGGCGTCGCCTTCACGCTGGCGCTGCACGACACAGTGGAGATCAAGCGGCCGATGCCGCCCGATACGTACGCACCGATTCACGCGCCGCAGGGCGGCATCAGCCCGATTGCGACCGGCGTGGCGGGCGCGGTGCTGGGCGGTCTGGCCGGTGCCGGCTACGTCGCGTCGAAGAAGTTGGGCGGCGACGAGCCGCGGGACAAGACGCCGGCGACCACCCCGGCGAGATCGGAGGCGTGACGTGGGCATCTCACGACGCGCAGCGTTGAAGGGGATGATCATCGGCGGCGGCGTGGCCGCGGGCATGCGGCCGGCGAAGGCGGCGGTGCTGCCGACGCCGCCGGTCGATGCGGTGGGCCTGCTGTACGACGCGACGCTCTGCATCGGCTGCAAGACGTGCGAGGTCGCGTGCAACGAGGCGAACGGGCTGCCGGCCGACACGGCGAACTCGCCGGCGGCGCTCTATCACAAGCCTGTCGATCTCAGCGCGAAGGCCAAGACCGTCATCAAGCTGTATCGCGAGGGCGACGAGCAGTCATTCTTCAAGGCGCAGTGCATGCACTGCGTCGACCCGGCGTGCGCGAGCGCGTGCATGCTGGGCGCGCTCCAGAAGCGCGAGCACGGGATCGTCACCTATAAAGCCGATCTCTGCGTCGGCTGCCGCTACTGCGAGGTGGCGTGCCCGTTCAACGTGCCGAAGTTCGAGTTCGCGAAGGTGGCGCCGAAGGTCGTCAAGTGCGAGCTCTGCGCCGACCGCCTCGCGGTGGGCAAGGAGCCGGCGTGCACGACGGTGTGCCCGCGCAAGGCGGTCATCTACGGCACGCGCACCGATCTGCTCAAAGAAGCGCACCGCCGGTTGGCGGCCGAGCCGAAGAAGTACGTGCCGAAGGTGTACGGCGAGACCGACGGTGGCGGCACGCAGGTGCTGTACCTGTCGCACGTGGCGTTCGAGAAGCTCGGCCTGCCGACTCTCGGCGAGGAGCCGACGCCGGAACTGGCGCGGTCGATTCAGCACACCGTTTACAAGCACTTCGCTGCGCCGGCGGCGCTCTACGGCGTCCTCGGCCTGGCGATGTGGCGCAACCGGAGGCACCCCGATGAATCATCGCGCTGAACCTGTCGGCGGACCGCTCATCACTCCGTTCACGCGCGCGGTGCTCGCCGTCTTCGGCCTCGGCGTCCTGCTGATCGGCTGGCGTCTCGTCGCGGGGCTCGGCGCGACGACCGCGCTCAACGATGGTTACCCGCTGGGGCTGTGGATCGCGTTCGACGTCGTCACCGGGACGGCGCTGGCGTGCGGCGGTTATGCGATCGCGCTGCTCGTCTACATCTTCAACAAGGGCACGTACCATCCGCTGGTGCGGCCGGCGCTGCTGACGAGCGCGCTCGGCTACTCGCTGGCGGGCGTCGGCGTGCTGCTCGACGTCGGGCGGTGGTGGCTGATCTGGAAGGTGCCGCTCTACTTCTGGCACTGGAACTTCAACTCGGCGCTGCTCGAAGTCGCGCTCTGCATCATGTCGTACGTGTTCGTGCTGTGGATCGAGCTGTCGCCGGCGTTCCTCGAGAAGGCGCAGCAGAGCCGCGCGCCGGCGCTGCGCCACTTCGCCAACGCGGTGCTGCCGCCGCTGACCAAGGCGCTGCCCTGGGTGATCGCGCTCGGCATCCTCCTGCCGACGATGCACCAGTCGTCGCTCGGGACGCTGATGCTGCTCGCCGGCCCGCGGCTGCATCCGTTGTGGAACACGCCGATCGTGCCGCTGTTGTTCCTGCTTGGCTGCATCCCGATGGGGTATGCGGCGGTGGTGTTCGAGAGCGCGCTGTCGGCCAAGGCGTTCAACCGACCGGCGGAGACCGAGATGTTGTCGGCCATTGGCGGCATCATCGTGTCGCTGCAGGTCGTCTGGGTCGTGGTGCGGCTCGCCGACCTGGCGTGGCGCGGCAATCTCGGGTACCTCTTCGAGCCGACCGGCCGCGCCTTCATGACGTTCGTCGAGTTCATGTTGATGCTGATGCCCGCCGCGATGCTGGCGTCGAAAGCGAGACGCCGCGACCTTGGCCAGTTGTTCCGCGCCGCGATCGTGATGATGTTCGCGGGCGGCGTGTACCGGTTCGACGTGTACTTGGTGGCGTTCACACCGGGCGCACACTGGTCCTATTTCCCGAGCGTGCCCGAGATGGGCATCACGATCGGGCTCATTGCACTCGAAATCCTCGCCTACGTGGCGATCGTCAAGATGTTTCCGATTCTGTCCGGCCATTCGCGGACGATCGAAAGGCAGGCTGCCTGATGAGCACGCACATCACCGTCGATCCGATTACCCGCATCGAGGGTCACCTCCGCATCGACGTCGAGGTCGAGGGCGGGCTGGTGAAGAAGGCGTGGTCATCCGGCCAGATGTTCCGCGGCATCGAGCGGATTCTCGTCGGCCGCGATCCGCGCGACGCATGGCTCTTCACGCAGCGCTTCTGCGGGGTCTGCACGACCGTCCACGCGATCACGTCCGTGCGCGCGGTGGAGAACGCGCTGAAGCTGGAGATTCCGCCCAACGCGCAGTACATCCGGAACCTGATCGTCGCCGCGCATGCGATGCACGACCACATCGTCCACTTCTACCAGCTGTCGGCGCTCGACTGGGTGGACGTCGTCTCGGCGCTGAAGGCGGACGTGCCGAAGACCGCCGCGCTCGCCGCCAGCCTGTCGGACTGGCCCGGTAACAGTCAAAAGGAGTTCCAGGCAGTGAAGGACAGGCTGGCCGGCTTCGTCAGCAAGGGCCAGCTCGGGATCTTTACCAACGGCTACTGGGGGCACCCCGCGATGAAGCTGTCGCCCGAGGTGAACCTGCTCGCCGTGACGCACTATCTGCAGGCGCTCGACTACCAGCGCCGCGTCAACAAGGTGGTCGCGATTCTTGGCGGCAAGACGCCGAACATCCAGAACCTGGCGGTCGGCGGCGTCGCCAACGCGATCAACCTCGACAACGACGCGACGCTGAACATGGCGAAGCTGTACGAGGTGAAAGACCATCTCGACGCGGTGAAGCAGTTCATCGAGCAGGTCTACTTCGTCGACGTGTGCGCCGTCGGCGCGATGTACGCCGACTGGCTGAAGTACGGCGGCGGCGTCAACAATTTCCTCGCCGTGCCGGACCTGCCGACCGACTCGACGGGGGCTAAGTTCGATCTGCCCGGTGGGACGATCTTCAACCTCGACCTGAAGAACGTGAAGGCCATCACGTCGTTCGACGATCCGTACTTCCAGAAGAACGTGTCGGAGTCGATCGCGCACTCGTGGTACGACGGCGACTGGCAGAGACATCCGTACGAAGAGGACACCGTTCCCAAGTACACCTCGTACGATCCGAACAAGGACTACTCCTGGATCAAGGCGCCGCGCTTCGACGGTCACCCGATGCAGGTGGGTCCCCTCGCGCAGGTGCTCGTCGGCTTCGCGACCGGCCACGAGCCGACCGTGCGCTGGGCGACGAAGACTCTCGAGACGGCGGGCAAGATCGCCGGCACCACGCTCGCGCCAACGGTGCTCTACTCGACGCTCGGCCGGCACGCGGCCCGCATGATCCGGACGCAGATCATCTCCGAGCTCGCCAGCAAGCACTGGCAGCTCCTGGCCGAGAACATCGGCAAGGGCGACACCCGCATCTTCAACGAGCCGGTCTTCCCCAAAGGCGAGCAGCAGGGGTTCGGTTTCCACGAGGCGCCGCGCGGCACGCTCTCGCACTGGGTCGTCATCGAGAACGGCAAGATCAAGAACTACCAGGCGGTCGTGCCGTCGACGTGGAACGCCGGCCCGCGCGACGCGAAGGATCAGGCCGGCCCATACGAAGCCTCGCTCGTCGGCAACCCGATCGCCGACACCGAAAAGCCGCTCGAGGTGCTGCGGACGGTGCACTCGTTCGATCCGTGCATCGCCTGCGCGATTCACACGCTCGACGTGGAGGGGCGCGAGCTGTCTCGCGTCAGGGCGCTGTGAAAGCCGTCTGGGACTAGGACGATGAAGACTTACGTGCTGGGACTCGGCAACGTGTTGATGGGCGACGACGGGTTCGGACCCGCCGTCGCTCGCGCCTTCGACGCCGAGTACGACGTCGACGGCGACGTCGAAGTCGTCGACCTCGGCACGCCGGGGCTGGACCTGATGCCGTGGTTCTTCGATGCCGAGCAGCTCGTCATCGTCGACACGGTGAAGAGCGACGCGGCGCCTGGCACGCTGCGCGTCTACAACAAGTCGGACATCCTCAAGCACCTGCCGTCGGTGCGCGTCGGCCCGCACGATCCCGGCGTCAAGGAAGCGCTGCTCACGCTCGAGTTCGCCGGCCGCGGTCCGACAGACGTCGTTCTCGTCGGCGTGGTCCCGAAACACGTCGGCATGTCGACCGACCTGTCGTCGCCGGTCGCCGACGCGGTGCCGGGCGCGCTGGCGCTGCTCGTCGACGCGCTCGGGCATCTCGGACACACGGTCCGCCGACGGTCCACACCAGTGGAACCCAGGCGATGGTGGTCTGCGCGCTGAGCGTGTGACAGCGTCTCGCGAGAACCGCGATTCACGCGCTCACGTCGTGCGCGACGTATTGGCTTCCGCCCGCCGCTGGCTCGACGGCTTCCACCGCGGCTGCACCGAGGCGAGATCGAGATCGATCGCTGACGCTGCGCCTCGCGCTACGCGTAGCGGACCATCGCCATGAATCCCATGTCCATGTGAAACTGCTGGTGACAGTGAAAGAGCGAGAGGCCGGGCTGATCCGCGCGCACGTCGATCTCGACCTGCCGCCAGGCCGGCACCACCACGACGTCCTTCATCAATCCAGACATGCGGCGGCCGGCGACGCTCACGACCGCGAACGTGTGACGATGCAGGTGGATCGGATGGTCGTTCGCGCTCTGGTTGTCGAGCGTCCACCGCGAGCGGCGTCCTTCGTGGACGACGATCGGATCGATCTTCGGCCACGATTGTCCGTTGATCGTCCAGTGGTGCCCGTCCTCTTTCGCCTTGAACACCAGCGTCAGGCGATCGTCGGGCTCCGGCGCCGGCTCCGGTGACGCGAACACGGCATAGTCGAACGGGTACGGGCCGGGCGGCGACCACCGCGGCGCGCCGCTCTGACCCGCGTACTCGACGACGATCCCGAGTCCGGCCGCGCGACGCTCGTCGTCGGTGTCGCCGAGCACCCAGATGCCGGGGTTGTTCATCTCGACGACCGCATCGACGCGCTCACCCGGGGCGACTTCGATCGTCCGCACGACGGTCGGACGCGGAACGGGATTGCCGTCCATCGCGACGACGCGAAAGACGTGGCCGGTGAACGACACACGGTGCGCCAGCGTGGCGCTCGCGTTCAGGATGCGCAGGAGCGCGCGCTGGCCGGCGCGTACGCGCACCGGTTCGCCGAATCCGAGCATGCGCCCATTGATCGAGCCGGTGCGGAATTCGACGTCGAGCGGGCCCGACCGCGAGAACCGCGGCTCCCACTCGTGCAGCAGCAGCGGCACTTCGACGTCGTACGCGCCGGGGTCGCCATCGGCCTCGACGACGAGCATCCCGAACTGACCGGTGTAGGGCCCCTTCGCCAGATCGCGCATCGCCGTGTCGTGACTGTGATACCACCGCGTGCCGCCCGGCTCGACGGTGAACGCGTAGCGCTCGCGACCGTGCGGCGGCACCGGCGGCGTTCCTTCGTCGTACGCGCCGTCGACCGCCGGCGGAATGTGCAGCCCGTGCCAGTGCACGATGTCGCGGCTGTTCGTCTCGTTGATGACGTCGACGACGAGGCGCTGCCCGCGCCGCGCGCGCAGCAGCGGACCCGGTACCTGGCCGTTGTACGCGCGCGTGCGGATCGTCCGTTGCGGACCGACCTCGATCGCCGTTTCGGCAATGCGAAGCGTGATGTCGGCGGGTTCGGACTGCGCGGAGAGACGAAGGTCGGCGGCCGCCGCGCACGTCCATGCGCCGGCGGCCACCAGGAACTGACGACGATGCATCTGCCTGAGGTTACTTCACCTGGATCGACTTGAGATAGTTCACGAGGTTCGTGACGCGCAGCTGCACGACCGCCTTGTCGTTGCCGTTCACCGAGTCGAACACCGGACCCCAGATCGGCATGTCGCGCGAGCCGTGGGACATCATCTCGTTCGTGCCGCGGATCGTCTGCTCGACGTCGACCGTCGAGAAGTTGCCGCCATGCCGCTTGGCGATCGTCGTCAGATCCGCGGGCGCCTTCGCGAGCGCCTTCGCGGCCGGACCGTTGCCCTTCGCCTCGGGCCCGTGGCACGACGCGCAGTATGCCTTGAAGGTGTCCACACCCTGCAGCGACGCGATCGGCTTCGCCGTCGTGCGTTCGACTTTCGTCTGCGCGTGCGCCGGGGCCGCACCGAACAGCGCGACCGCACCGATAACCGTACACATCATCAGCCGTGTTCCGCTCATACCTGACTCCTTTTGAAGAGACCGTCGAGTGAGTCCGTAATCCAGATCCGTGCCGTCCGGATTTCCGTGAGAAGCCTCGCGTCCGATGAACCGTCAGCGGCTCGTTGCCGGAATTCCGGCAGCAGCGCTGGCAGCCGTCTTGCCTCTTGGCTCGGTACACACGCATGGCTATTGCGCAATTGGAGGGAAGGCGCATTCAAATCCGGGGCACGGTCCAGGGTGTCGGATTCCGCCCCTGGGTCTACCGAATTGCCCATTCGGCCGGCGTGACGGGGCGCGTGTGCAACGACTCGGCGGGGGTCACGATCGAGGCGTTTGGCGACGGCGCCGCCCTCGAACGGTTCGCCGAAGCGCTCAAATTTCCCCCACCCGCTGCGCGAATTCTCGCGTGTCAGTCCGCGGCCATCGACCCCGAACCGGCGGCCGTCTTCGAGATCGTGCACAGCGAAGCGGCGGCCGATCGGCGAGTCTCGATTCCGCCCGACCTGGCCACGTGTCCCGATTGTCTCCGCGAGATCTTCGATCCGGCGAACCGCCGCCACCGATACGCGTTCACCAACTGCACCAACTGCGGCCCGCGGTTCACCATCGCCGAGGACATCCCCTACGACCGCGCGACGACGACGATGGCGTCGTTCGCGATGTGTCCGGAGTGCCGGCGCGAGTACGAAGACGCGACCGATCGGCGTTTCCACGCGCAGCCGAACGCGTGCCCGACCTGCGGCCCGCGTCTGACGCTGCACGGCGCGGGCGGCGAGGCGATCGCCAGTCTCGACCCGATTGCCGACGCGGCCGGCGCGATTCGCCGCGGACGGATCGTCGCGCTGAAAGGGATCGGCGGCTTCCATCTCGCGTGCGATGCGACGTCGGAGGAGGCCGTCCGCCGGCTGCGCGCGCGCAAGCATCGCGAGGAAAAACCGTTCGCCGTGATGGTGCGCACGCTCGAGGACGCCGAAGCGATCGGGGTCGTCGGGCCGGCCGAGCGCGAGCTGCTGACGTCGATCGAGCGGCCGATCGTCTTGCTCCGCAAGCACGCCGCCGCCTGCACGCCGCCGCTCGCGGCCGCGGTGGCGCCGCGGAACCAGAACGTCGGCGTGATGCTCGCGTACTCGCCGCTGCACCACCTGCTGCTCGCCGACGCGGGCGTGCCGCTCGTGATGACGTCGGCGAACCTCACCGACGAGCCGATCGCCTACCAGAACGACGAGGCGCTGCGGCGCCTCGTCGGCATCGCCGATCTGTTTCTGCTGCACGACCGCGCGATCGTCACGCGCTGTGACGACTCGGTGGCGGCCGTCGTGGCCGGCGCGGGGCTCGTGGTGCGCCGTTCGCGCGGCTACGTGCCGCGCGCGTCGCGGATCGCGCGCGGCTTCGCGCGTCCCGTCCTCGCGTGCGGCGCGCTGCTGAAGAACACGTTCTGCATCGGCGCCGGCGATCAGGCGTGGCTCGGGCCGCACATCGGCGACCTCGACAACCTCGAGAGCTTCGAGTCGTACCGCCAGGCGATCGCGCGGATGGAGCGCTTCCTCGAAGTGCGGCCGCAGGTCATCGCGTACGACATGCATCCGGAGTACTTGTCGACGCGCTACGCGCAGCGCCGATCGGAGGCGACGAAAATCGCCGTTCAGCATCACCACGCGCACGTCGTCAGCGTCATGGCCGAGCACGGGATCGACGGCCCGGCGATCGGCATCGCGTACGACGGCACGGGGTACGGCACCGACGGGACGCTGTGGGGCGGCGAGATTCTCGTGGCAACGGCGGCGACGTTCCGCCGCGCGGCGACGTTCCGTCCGCTCCGCCTGGTGGGCGGCGATCGCGCCATTCGCGAGCCGTGGCGCATCGCGCTGGCGTTGGTGGCCGACGCTTTCAACGGCCAGATCCCGGACGTCGTCCGGTGGATGCTGCAGTCGGTCGACGCGCGTGAGTTCGCGCTGGTCGAGCAGTTGCTGACGCGCGAGTTCCCGGCGCCGCGCGCGCGCGGTGTGGGGCGCTACTTCGACGCGTTCGGCGCGCTGTTCCTGTCGCGGCCGCGCGCGTCGTTCGAAGGGCAGATCGCGCTCGAGTGGAATCAGGTCGCGGATCCGGCGGTCACGCGCGCGTACCGCTTCGACATCGCCGACGCCGCGGAGTGCCCGGAAATCGATCTGCGGCCGGCGCTGCGCGATGCGCTGCGCGACCGCGAAGCGAACCAGGGCGCCGGCGCCATCGCGGCGGCGTTCCACAACACGATCGCCGAGGCGACGGCCGCCGTCGTCCGGCGCGTCGTCTCGCGGCACGGGGCGCTGCCGGTGGTGGCGTCGGGCGGATGTTTTCAGAACGCGCGGCTCGCCGAGGAGCTGGTCGCGCGCCTTGGGCCGGAACACGACGTGCGGCTGCCGCGCGAGGTGCCGGCCGGCGACGGCGGCATTGCGCTGGGACAGGCCGTGATCGCCGATGCGCTGACGCGGACGTAGCACCGATAGTGGATAACTGATCGCCAACAACTGAGAGCCTCTTATGTGTCTAGGCGTTCCGGGACAAGTCGTCGAAGTCGAAGAGCTGACCGCGGTGGTCGACTTCTGGGGCGTGCGGCGGCGCGTGCGGCTCGAGCTCGTCGACGAGCCGGTGCAGGTCGGCGACTACGTGCTCAATCACGTCGGCTTCGCCATCCGGCGGATTCCGCCAGAGGACGTCGCGATGACGCTGGAGATGTACGAGCGGCTCCTGAAAGAGGCCAACGACGATCTGATGGCCGCCGACGTGCGCGGCGAAATGGACGCGGGCGATGACCACTAAGCCGATGGAGTTCCGCGATCCGGTGCGCGCGCGGGCGCTGGCCGAGACGCTCACGCGGATGACCGATCAGATCGGCCGCGAGGTGTCGGTCATGCACGTGTGCGGCAGCCACGAGCAGGCGATCGCCAAGTTCGGGCTGCGCGCGGCGTTTCCCGTCCGCCTGAACGTGATCATGGGCCCGGGCTGCCCGGTGTGCATCACCGACCTGCCCGAGATCGACGAGGCGATCGCGCTCGCGCAGCAGCCGCACGTGCGCATCGCCACCTACGGCGACATGGTCCGCGTGCCCGGCACGGTCGGCTCGCTGGCCGACGCGCAGGCGCGCGGCGCGAAGATCGAAACGGTCTACAGCGTGGCGCAGGCCGTGGAGCTCGCGCGGACGACGACCGACGAGATCGTCTTCTTCGCGACCGGCTTCGAGACGACGGCGGTCGCGACGGCGGCCGTGCTCATCGCCGGCGTGCCGAAGAACTTCACGGTGCTCTCGGCGCACAAGTACATCCCGCCGGTGATGGAGATCGTGTCGGAGATGCCGGAGACGCGCGTCGAGGGCTTTCTCGCGGCGGGCCATGCGGCCACGATCACCGGCTCGGCGATCTTCGAACCCTTTGTAGAGCGCCACCAGAAACCGGTCGTGGTCGCCGGCTTCGAGCCGCTCGACATTCTGGTGGCGCTCGCCAAGCTCGTCGAGTTGATCCGCGACCGCACGCCGGCCGTCGTCAACATGTTCCCGCGCTGCGTCACGCGCGAAGGGAATCGCAACGCGCAGCGGCAGTTGTGGCGGGTGTTCCGGCCGATCGGCGGGCGGTGGCGCGGTATCGCGCACATCCCCAACGGCAACCTGCGCCTCACCGATGAGTGGGCGCACGTCGACGCGCGCAAGCGCTTCGCGATCGACGTCGCCGCGCTCTGGCATCACGCGCCGTCGACGCTCGTGCGCCAGTGCATCTGCGGCGACATCATGGCCGGCATCAAGGCGCCGTCGGATTGCGCCCTGTTCGGCCAGGCGTGCGTGCCGGAGCAGCCGGTCGGCGCCTGCATGGTCAGCAGCGAAGGCACGTGCCGCATCTGGCACGAGTACGGCGGCATCCCGAATCTGAGAGGCGTGTCATGTCCGGCGTAACCAGTTCCGATCAGCAGATCCTCCTCAAGCACGGCGCCGGCGGTCGCGCGATGCGGCGCCTGATCGAAGAGGCCTTCCTGCGCGCGTTCGAAACCGAACCCGCGCTGCGTCCCGGCGTCATCGGCGTCTCGGCGATGGACGACGGCGGCGCGGTGCGGATTGGCGATCGGTGGCTCGTGCTGACGACCGACTCGCACGTCATCCAGCCGCCGTTCTTTCCCGGCGGCGACATCGGCCGGCTCGCGATCAGCGGCACGGTCAACGACCTCGCGATGATGGGGGCGACCGACGTGCTCGGGCTCACCTGCGCGGTGGTGATGGAGGAGGGCTTCTCGCGCGCGGATCTGCAGACGATCCTCGCGTCGATGCGCCAGGCCTGCCACGAGGCGTCGGCGAGCGTCATCGCCGGCGACACGAAGGTGATGGGCAAAGGCGAGATCGACGGGATCGTCATCAACACGTCGGGGATCGGGCTCACGTCGCGCCTGATTCGCGACTGCGGCCTGCGCCCCGGCGATCGGCTGATCGTCACCGGCACGATCGGCGACCACGGGATGGCGGTGATGGCGCGCCGGCACGGGCTCGACCTCGAAAGCGATCTGCAGTCCGACGTCGCGCCGCTGAACGCGTTGATCGCGGCCGCGCTCGACGCGGCGCCCGACGCGGTGACGGCGATGAAGGACCCGACGCGCGGCGGCCTCGCGGGCTCGCTGCACGAGATGGCGAGCAAGAGCGGCGTCGGCGTGCTGCTCGACAACGCGCTGCTGCCGGTGCGCGACGCCGTGCGCGGCGTCTCGGAACTGGTCGGCATCGATCCGCTGCACGTCGCGAACGAAGGCAAGGCCGTCATCGGCGTTCGCGGCGAAGAGGCGGCGGCGACGGTGCTGGCCGCGCTGCGCGCGCACCCGCTCGGGCGCGAGGCGGCGCTCGTCGGGCTCTGCACCGACGATCACGCGGGGATGGTCGTGCTCGACACCGGGTATGGCCGCCGGCTCGTGGCGGAGCCGGAAGGGGAGCTGCTGCCACGCATATGCTGAAACGAGTTGCCGTGCTCTGTTCGCAGCGGGCGCCGGGCCTGCTGTATCTGCTGAACCGCGCCGCCGACCGCGGCGTCACCTTCGAGATCGTCTGCGTCATGACGAGCGAGCCGACGTTCGCGGAGGAAGTGCGCGTCGAGCGCCGCGGCATCCCGACGATCGCGCATCCGATCGGCGCGTTCGACGGACCGCGGATCCGCTACGACGCGGAGACCGCGAAACGGCTCGAGCCGTTCATGCCGGATCTCGTCCTGCTCGACGGCTATCTCTATCTGCTGACCGAGCCGATGCTGCGCGCGTACCCGTCGCGGATCATCAACCTGCACTACAGCGACCTGACGCTTCGCCTTCCGGACGGATCGCCGCGGTACGCCGGCATCCGCGCGGTGAAGCGCACGCTGCTCGAAGGGTTGAACGAGACGCGGGCGACGGTGCATCTGGTCAACGAGCAGCTCGATGCCGGCGCGCCGCTCGTGCTGTCGTGGCCGTTTCCCGTGTCGCCGCTCGTCGCCGAGCTCCGGACGCTCGACGCGACCGACGCGGTGAAGGCCTACACCTACGCGCACCAGCAGTGGATGATGCGCACGGCGTCCGGGCCGCTGATGGCGGCGGCGCTGCGCCTGATCGCGACGTCGCGGATCGATCTCGATCGCCTCGCGGCGCAGCGTCCGGCCGACTGCGCGCCGTGGCATCTCGATCGCGACGGCTACCTGCTCGAACCGGCGGCGGTCGCCGCGGCGGTGGCGCGATGACGCACATCCGCGTCGAGCGCGCTGGCGGCGTCGGGACGATCACGATCGATCGCCGCGAACGCTTCAACTCGCTCGACGTCCGCACGGCGCAGGATTTTCGCCGCGCGGGGCTGCAGCTTGCCCGCGATGCGACAACGCGGGTCATCGTCCTCCGGGGGCTGCCCGGGATGTTCTGCAGCGGCGCGGATTTGAAGTTCATCCGCGCGGGCGGCGACGAGGGCGATTTGGCGTATCTGACGCGCGAGTCTTCAGGCGAGCGTCCGCCGGCCAAGGGATACGGCGACTGCTTCAAGCAGATCCTCGAGTACATCCACTCGACCATTTCAGAGTTCCGCCGCGCGCCGAAGCCGGTCATCGCCGCCGTCGACGGCATCGCCGCCGCGGGCGGATTCGGCATCGCGATGTCGTGCGACCTCGTGCTCGCGTCGACGCGCGCCGCGTTCGAATGGGCGTACGGCAAGACCGCGCTGACCGGCGCCGAAAGCTCGACGTTCTTTCTGCCGCGCCTCGTGGGCCTGCGCCGGTCGCTCGAGCTGATGCTGCTGAATCCGCGGCTGACCGCGGAGCAGGCGCGCGACTACGGCCTCGTGACGGCGGTGTTCGACGCCGACGCGTTTGACCGCGAAGTGCAGGCGATTGCGGAGCGGCTCGCCGACGGCCCGCCGCACGCGTATGCGATGGCCAAGGAGCTGCTGAACCAGGCGGCCGGCATGGATCGCCTCGACGACCATCTCGATCGCGAGCTGCAGGAGCTGGCGCGCGCAGCCGACGGCCCCGAAGTCGCCGAAGGCATCGCGGCCTTTTTCGAGAAGCGGCAGGCGCGCTATGCATGAGTACTCGATCGTGCAGGCGATGTTCGACCAGATCGAACGCGTCGCGCAGACGCACGGCGCGCAGACGGTGCGCCGCATCCGTGTGCGCATCGGCGAGTTCGCCGGCGTGGATCCCACGCTGTTTCAGAGCGCGTACGAGGTGTATCGGATCGGCACGCCGTGCGCCGATGCCGTGTTGCAGATCGAGCACGTCGCCGCCGGCGACGATTTGATTCTCGACCAGGTGGAGCTGGAGGTGCGGTGATGTGTGGCGAATGCGGATGCGGCGACGAGAAGATCGTTCCGGTGGACGTGCACGAGCGCATGCTGGCGGGCAACGATCGCGCCGCACAGCACAACCGCGAGCATTTTCACGAGAACGGCCTCGTCTCGATCAACCTGATGGGCTCGCCCGGCGCGGGCAAGACGCTCGTCCTCGAGGCGACGGCGCGCGCCCTCGGCCGTGACGCGAAGCTCGGCGTCCTCGCGGGCGATCTCGCGACCGACAACGACGCCGCCCGCATCCGCGCCGCCGGCATCGTCGCGGAGTCGATCACGACGGGCACCGCGTGCCACCTCGACGCCGACATGGTGCATCACGGGCTGCACCATCTGCCGTGGCGGACGCTCGACTACCTGTTCATCGAGAACGTCGGCAATCTGGTCTGCCCGGCCGTGTACGACCTCGGCCAGGACGCCAACGTCGTCGCGCTGTCGGTGACCGAGGGCGAGGACAAGCCGCTCAAGTATCCGACGATGTTCCGCAAGGCGGATCTGGTGCTCCTGACGAAGGTCGATCTGCTGCCGGCGCTCGACGTGAACGTCGCGACCATCGAGGAGAACCTGCGCAAGGTGATGCTGCGCCCCGCGATGCTCCTCGTGTCGGCGAAAACCGGTCAGGGGATCGATCAGTGGATCGCGTGGCTTCGCGGCGTCGGACGGCCGCGCGGCGCCGCGTGTGCCACGGGAATCGGAGTCGAGCCATGAACGCGACCGTTGCGCTCGTGGCGGCCGCGGTCAGCGTCGGGTCGCTGCACACCCTGGCGCCGGATCACTGGCTGCCGTTTGCGGCGCTGGCGCGAGCGGAGCGGTGGTCCCGCGCGCGCACGGCGGGCATCACCGCGCTCTGCGGTCTCGGCCACGTTACCGCGTCGGTCGCGCTCGGCCTGCTCGCGCTCCTCTTCGGGCTCGAGCTGCTGCAGACGTTCGGCCATCGTCTCGAGAGCGTCTCGGGCCTGCTGCTCATCGGCTTCGGCGTCGCGTACGGCGGATGGGGACTGCATCGCACGCTCGCCGCACGCGCGCACGATCGCGCGCATGCGCACGGGCACACGCACGCGCATCTCATCGGCCATCGTCACGCGGCTGCCATCACCGATAGCGGCGATGGTCATCGCGCCCTGACCGCGTGGTCGCTGTTCCTGCTCTTCTCGGCCGACCCGTGCGTCGCCGTCATCCCGCTGCTGTTCGCCGCCGCGCCGCTCGGCTGGACGAGCACGCTCGCCATCGCCGCCGCCTACGAGCTGGCGACGATCGGGACGATGGTCGTGCTCGTCATTCCGACGCGCGAAGCGGCGGGACGCCTGGCCGGCGCGTGGGCCGACCGCTGGGGCGACGCACTCGCGGGCGGCGTGGTCGCGACCGTCGGCCTGGCGGTGACGATCCTCGGGATCTGACGCACGCCTCAGATGTCGCGGCGCGCGAAGATCGCCCACGCGAGCGCGGCGCCCGCGACGCCGATGCCGACGAGCACCGCGACGTCAGCGGTGTTCAACGACCCACCCATGATGAGCGCCGTCGGCTCGAAGTAGTGGAACGGTGAGACGACGCTAATCGACCGCGCGGGATCCCAGGCCCTGCCGAGATAGTCGAGCAGGAATGCCGCGAGCGCCGCGACGCCCACGCTGGCGCCCGCGACGGCGCGGCGGCGCGTGATCGATGCGATCGCCATCGTGACGCCGCCCCAGCAGATCATCACCGAACCCAACGAGATCGCCAGCGACGCGATCACGCGCGCGCCGGGCGCCGGGATCTCCGCCGGCGCGCAGCACGCCAGGCCGGCCGTCGTTCCAAGCGACATCAGCGCGAGCACGAACCCGTCCGCAGCCACGAGCACGCCGGCGGTGCGCGCGACGACGGCGCCACGCGTGAGATCGCGCGCGAGCGTCAGATCGACGAAGCGCGACTCGACTTCGGCAGCCGGCTCCGATCCGATCGCGATCGCCAGCGCGACGACCGCGGCGATGACCATCGGATGAAAGTAGCCGAGCGCGACGACGCCGGTGAACGACATGAAGGCCACGATGGATGGTCCGGCGATCGAACGGACGAAGTCGGGCATCAGCAACGAGAGCTCGCCGAAGGCGCTGTGGCGGACCAGATACGCGGCCACCTGCGTCAACAGGAACTGAAACGCCGCGAGCAGCAGCGCGAGGCCGACGAGCGTCGCGCGGATGCGCCGCAGCGAGTGACGCCAGAGCACGAACGCCGCGGGCGCGCTCATGATTCGTCCTCGTCGCGGTAGTACCGGCGCAGCACGTCCTCGAGGCGCGGCTCGTGGACGTCGACGTCGGCGATCGGCAGGCCTGCGATGCGCGCCATGACCGATCCGAGCGGTCCCGACACCTGCAGCGTCCACGCGCGCGGCGCGATCGCGATCGCCTCGCAGCCGTCGGGCCACGCGCCGCTGGGCGCGGGCACCGGTTCGGCGAACGCGATGGTCACGCGCCGCGCCGACATCCGGCGCACGTCGGCGACCGGCGACACCAGGACGAGGCGTCCACGCCGCAGCAGCCCGATGCGATCGCACACGCGTTCCACCTCGGGGAGGACGTGCGACGACATGAACACGGTCCGCCCGCGCTGACGGACGTCGGCGAGCAGCGCGTAGACGGCGTCCTGCATCAGCGGGTCGAGGCCGTCGGTCGGCTCGTCGAGGATGAGCAGCGGCGGATCCGCCTGGAACGCCTGCACGAGCCCGAGCTTGCGCCGCATGCCGGTGCTGTATTCGCGCACGCGCCGTCCGAGGTCGCGCGTCGAGAGCTGCAGACGATCGAGCAGCGCGCGCCGGCGATCCGGATCGACGGGACGCCGGGCGAGGCGGCCGAGCAGATCGAGCGTCGCCTCGCCGGTCATGTCGCCGTAGAACCCGAGCTCGCTCGGAAGGTAGCCGACGTCCGCTCGCACGGCGCGGCCGCTCTCGCGGCAGTCGTGCCCGAACACCTCCGCGCGGCCAGCCGTCGGGCGCACGAGATCGAGCAGCATGCGGATCGTGGTCGTCTTGCCGGCGCCGTTCAGTCCGAGAAAGCCGAAGATCTCTCCGGCCTCGACCTCCAGCGACACGTCGTCGACCGCGCCGATGCGGCCGTAGCGCTTGACGAGATGGTCGAGGCGAATGGCCGGAGCGCCCGCAGTCATCGCGCCAGAAGGATAGCGCGAGCGTCGGCCGCTACGTTTTGAGGTAGTGGCGGCGCCAGGTGAATGCTTCTTCGAGCGCGCGGCGGATTTCGTACACGTGCGTGCCGAGCGTCTCGCGCCGGCGATCGCCGACGTCGCCGTCGAGGCGATGCTCGATCTCGGAGATCACCTGCTCGGCCAGTCCGTTGAGGCGCGCGAACCCTTCGTTCGACAACCCGCCGCCCGGATAGTCCGGAATCGTCTGCAGGATGCGCGTGAAGCGCTCGACGGCGGCGTCGAACGTTTTTGGCCGCGTCGCGTGAATGGCCTCCGACGCGGCGTCGGTCAGGCGATGCGACAGCTCGAGCATCGGCGTCACGTCAGATCTTCCGCACGTAGACGCGCGCGTCCACGATTCGGCAGCCGTGTCCCGGCGGCAGCGCCATCACCGGATTGAGATCGAGCTCCGAGAGCTCGGGCACTTCGACGGCGAGCCGCGACACACGGAGCAGCAGATCGCGCAGGCTGTCGAGATCGGCCGGCGGATGCCCGCGGTAGCCGCGCAGCAGCGGCAGGCCGCGGATGCCGTGCAGCAGTTCGTCGACGTCGCGGTCGGTGAGCGGCGCGACGCGGAACTGCACGTCGCCGAGCACTTCGACGTGGATGCCGCCCAGGCCGAACGCGACGAGCGGACCGAACAGCCGATCCTCGGAGACGCCGATCATCGTCTCCACGCCGCCGCTGATCATCGACTGCACGAGCACGCCGTCGATCTCGTCGTCCGGCGCGAAGGCGCGCCCGCGCGCCATGATGTCGATGAACGCGCGGCGCACCGCGGCATCGCTCGTCAGGTTGAGCCGCACGGCGCCGAGATCGCTCTTGTGCGGCAGCCGCCGTGCGGCGAGCTTCGCGGCGACGGGGAAGCCGATGACCTGCGCGAGCGCGGCCGCTTCGTCGGCGCTGTGCGCCACGGTGCCGGCCGCGAGCGGCAGCCCGAAGGCGCCGAGCACCTCGCGCGTGTCGCTCGCGTCGAGCCAGCCGTCGCCCTGCTTCTCGATCGCGCGCTGACAGACGGCGCGGGCCGCGTCGGCCTTGATGTCCTCGAACGTCCACAGCAGGCCCGGCGGTTGCGCGCGCCAGTCGGCGTAGCTGGCGACCTTGCCGAGCGCGCGCGCGGCGTTTTCCGGGAAGCCGTACGCCGGGATGTGCTCGCGCAGGACGCCGGTTCCGATGCCCAGCGGCTTCGGCCGTCCGCTCCCGGCCATGACGCACGCGAGGATCGGCTTGCCCGTCGTCCCCGCGCGCCGTCCGGCCTCGAGGCCCTCGCGAATCGCCTGCAGCGTCAGTTCGGCGTGCTGCACGTCGACCGGCGTGTAGATGACGATGAGCGCGTCGGCATCGGGCGCGGTGAGGACGATCTCGAGCGCGCGGCGGTACTCGTCGGGTCCGGCGGACGCGACCATGTCGACCGGATTGCCAATCGCCGCTTCGAGCGGCAGAAACGTGGCGAGCTTCTCGCGCGTCTCCGCGCTGAACTCGACGACGCTCAAGCCGGCGGCTTCGCACGCATCGACCGCGAGGATGCCGGGGCCGCCCGCATTGGTCACGATCGCGACGCGGCGTCCGGCGGGCAGCGGCTGCGCCTCGAGGCACGCCGCGATGTCGAACATCTCGTCGAGCGTCTCGGCGCGCATCACGCCCGACTGGCGGAACAGCGCGTCGACCGCCGTGTCGCTGGCGGCCAGCGCCGCCGTATGGCTGCCCGCCGCGCGCCGCCCCGCGCGCGTGCGCCCCGCCTTGACGCAGACGATCGGCTTGGTGCGCGCGATGCGCCGCGCGAGACGGCCGAAGCGGCGCGGATTGCCGAACGACTCGAGGTAGAGCAGGATGACGCGCGTCTTCGGGTCCGCTTCCCAGTACTGCAGCAGGTCGTTGCCCGACACGTCCGCCTTGTTGCCGACGCTGACGAAGGTCGACAGGCCCACGCCGCGCTCGTTCGCGAGCTCGATGATGGCCATGCCGAGCGCGCCGCTCTGCGACGACAGCGCGACCGATCCGCTCGGCGGCACGATCGGCGAGAACGACGCGTTCAGGCGGATCGCCGGATCCGCGTTCAACACGCCCATGCAGTTCGGGCCGACCATGCGCATGCCGTACGCGCGCACTTTGTCGACGAGCGCCTGCTGGCGCGCGCGCCCCTCGGCGCCCGCTTCGGCATAGCCGGCCGTGATCACGACGAGCGACTTCACGCCCGCCGCGGCGCACGCGTCGACGACGTCGAGGACCCGCACCGATGGGACGGCGATCACGCCGAGGTCGACGCCCTTCGGAATGTCGGCGAGGCTCGCGTAGCACCGTCGCCCGTCGAGCTCCGTCGCCTGCGGGTTGATCGGATAGATCTCGCCGGCGAACCGGTTCGCGACGAGCGCGCTCAGAATCCGGCGGCCGATGCTCGTCGGATCGCGCGACGCGCCGATGACGGCGACCGACGCCGGCTGCAGCAGCGGACGGAGCGACGCGGCCGTCGCCAGGCCCATGCGCCGCTCGGCCGACGCGATCGTGTCGTTCGTGGGATCGAGCGAGAGCTGGACCGAGATCACGCCCGATTCGGTCTTCGATCGGATCTCGAAACCGGACTCGTAGAAGACCTCGAGCATCTGCGCGTTCTCGGGCAGCGTCGTCGCGTCGAAGCGGCGGACGCCGTGCGCGGCCGCGAACGCCGCGAGGCGCTCGAGGAGGACGGTCCCGAGCCCGCGCCCCTGGAACGCGTCGGCGACGGCGAACGCGGCCTCCGCGGCGCCGTTCCCTTCGCCGATGTACGAGCCGATGGCGATCGGCCGCACCTCGCCTTCGATCTGACGCAGGCACAGCAGCGTCAGCGCGTCGGCGGGCCGGCTGGAATCACAGATGCGCGCGATGAGCGCCTCGGACGGTTCGGCGATGGCAAAGAAGCGGCGCCGTCGCGATTCGGGCGAGAGGTCGTGAAAGAAACGGCGGACCGCCTCGTGATCCGCCGGCTCCGCGATCTTCAGCGTGACGACGGACCCGTCGCGCAACACCGCGCGGAGCGCGGCGTCGTCGAGCGACGGGAGCGGCGGCGTCAGACGCTGCATCGAGACATCAGGCTTTCGCGACGGCGACGAGTGCGTCCGGCATCACGAACTCGTGTTCCGGATGGCGGACGGTCAGCACCGGGCACGGCGCGGTGCGCACGACGCGCTCGGCGACCGAGCCCATCAAGAGGTGCGCGATCGCGCCGCGGCCGTGCGTCCCCATGATTATCAGGTCGATCTCGTTTTCCTTCGCGTAGCCGATGATCGTGAACGCGGGCGAATTCGACTTCAGCAGCGTCGTCTTGGCGCGCAGCGCCTGGCGATCCTCGGGCGAGAGGAGCGACGTCAGCTGGCGATCCGCCGCGTCCTCGACCTCCTGCTGGAGCTCGGGATACGACGCGACGTAGCCTTCGGCGCCGAAGCCGCGCGTCAGGATGTTCTCGACGACGTGGATGACGTCGAGCTGCGCGTTGAAGGTGCGCGCCAGCTCCCGGCCGTACCCGAGCGCCGCGTCCGACGCCTCGCCGAAATCGGTCGCGACGAGGATCTTCTTGAGCGAAATCATGACTCACCTCCATGCCACGCTTGCAGCATGCGCACGTAATTGCCCCGCTCGAACGCCGCGGGGTTCGTGGCGCGCGCGAGACTGACGCGCCCCCGCATGTCGCCGATGGACGCGTAGCCGCGGTCCATCGCCCACCGAACGAACTCGTCGCGGATGTCGCCGAGCCGCGCCGGCCCCGACCGGAGGAGCGCCGAGACGATCTGGACGACGTCGGCGCCGGCCATCACCGCCTTCACGGCGTCGCGGCCGGTGTGCACGCCGCCCGACAGCGCGAGCGACGGCCGCACGCGCCCGTGCAGGATGGCGATCCACCGCAGCCGCAGCAGCAGCTCCGCCGGCGTCGAGAGCTCGAGGTCGAGCGGGATCTCGAGCGTCTCCGGGTTGATGTCCGGCTGATAGAACCGGTTGAAGAGCACCAGGCCGTCGGCGCCGATCTGATCGAGCCGCCGCGCCAGGTGCGGCAGTGCCGTGAAAAACGGCGACAGCTTCACCGCGATCGGGATGCCGATCGATTCTTTCAGGACGGCGGAGATGTCGATGATGCGCCGCTCGACGGCGAGCGCGTCCTCGAAGAGATCCGTCGCGACGAAGTAGAAGTTCAGCTCCAGCGCGTCGGCGCCGGCGCGCTCGAGCAGCCGCGCGTACTGCAGCCACCCCTCGGCCGTCGTCCCGTTCAGCGACGCGATCACCGGCAGGTGGGTCCGCTGCTTGACGCGCAGCAGATGCTCGAGATACCGCTCGGGACCGACGCCGCGGTGCACGACGTCTTCCTCGAACAGCGAGCTCAGGACGATGGCCGCGGCGCCGGCGTCTTCGAGCCGGAGGACGGCGTCGATCGAGTCGACGAGCGGCGACGCGCCCGGCATGAACGGGTGCGGCAGGTCGAGTCCGAGATAGCGCGTCCGAAGATCCATTACCGTGCGCTCGCCAGCTCCTTGTAGAGCGCCAGCCGTTTCGTGATTTGATGCCGGGCGCGATCGACCAGCTCGTCGTAGTGCGGCTGATCGTGCTGCGCCACGCTCTGGAACCGCGACTCGAGCTTCATCAGCTCGGCCACGTCGGCCTTGATCGACGGCGAGTCGATCGCCAGCGCCGGTTGATTCGCCGCTTCGCGTCGCGGATCGAAGCGGTAGAGCGGCCAGTAGCCCGACTCCGCCGCGAGCCGCTGATGCTCGAGCCCCTGCGCCATGTCGTAGCCGTGCGCGATGCAGTGGCCGTAGGCGATGATGAGCGACGGCCCGTCGTACGACTCCGCTTCGACGAACGCTTTCAACGTCTGCGCGTCCTTGGCGCCGAACGCGACCTGTGCGACGTAGACGTTGCCGTAGGACATCGCCATGAGGCCGAGGTCCTTCTTGCCGGCGGACTTGCCGGCGGCGGCGAACTTCGCCGCCGCGCCGACCGGCGTCGCCTTCGACGACTGCCCGCCGGTGTTGGAGTAGACCTCGGTGTCGAGGACGAGGATGTTGACGTTCGCGCCGGTCGCCAGCACGTGATCGAGGCCGCCGTATCCGATGTCGTACGCCCAGCCGTCGCCGCCGACGATCCACACCGACTTCTTCACGAGGTAATCGAACAGTTCGTCGTCGACGATGCGCTTCAGCTGCGCGACGCGATCGCGCTGCGCCTTGATGCCCGCCTCGCTGCTCTGGTCCGCCTGCAGCAGCGCGTCGGCGAGCCCGTCGGGCAGCTGCGCGGCCAGCGCCTGCACGCGCGCGCGTGCGCGCCGCTCGTGCTGGTCGACCGACAAGCGGATGCCGAGGCCGAACTCCGCGTTGTCTTCGAAGAGCGAGTTGGCCCAGGCGGGTCCGCGGCCGTCGCGATTCGTCGTGTACGGCGTCGTCGGCAGGTTGCCGCCGTAGATCGACGAGCAGCCGGTGGCGTTCGCGATCACGGCGCGGTCGCCGAACAATTGCGTCATCAGCTTGATGTACGGTGTCTCGCCGCAGCCGGCGCACGCGCCCGAGTACTCGAACAGCGGTTCGAGGAACTGGACGCTCTTCACGTCCGCCTTGATCTTCGTGCGGTCGACTTCCGGCAGCGCGAGGAAGAAGGCGTAGTTCTCGTGCTCGGCCTCGCGCAGCGGCGCCTGCGGCGCCATCTCGATCGCGCGCCGCTGGGTCTTCTTGTCGACGGCGGGGCACATCTCGACGCACAGCGTGCAGCCGGTGCAGTCCTCGGGGCCGACCTGCACCGTGTACTGGCCCGGCAGGTCGTGACTCTTGAACGCGACATGCTTGAACGTCGCGGGCGCGGAGGCGAGCGACGCCTCGTCGTACACCTTGACGCGAATCGCCGCATGCGGGCAGACGAGCGCGCACTTGTTGCACTGGATGCAGAGCGCGGCGTCCCACACCGGGATCTCGGTGGCGATGTTCCGCTTTTCCCACTTCGCCGTGCCGACCGGCCAGGTGCCGTCGATCGGGAACGCGCTGACCGGCAGGCGATCGCCGTGGTTGGCGAGCATCAGCGCCGTCACGCGCTTGACGAAGTCGGGCGCCTCGTCGGCGACGCGCGGCGGCAGGTGCCGCGTCGACGTCGCGCGGCCCGGCAGCGTCACCTCGTGCAGATGCGCGAGCGTCGCGTCGACCGCGTCGAAGTTCTTCTGCACGACCGCGGCGCCGCGCTTCTTGTAGGTCTTCTCGATTGCGTGCTTGATCTGCGCGATGGCTTCGTCGCGCGACAGGACGCCGGAGATCGCGAAGAAGCACGTCTGCATGATCGTGTTGATGCGCGTGCCGAGGCCGGCGGCCTTCGCGACGGCGTACGCGTCGATCACGAAGAGGCGCAGCGTCTTGTCGAGGATCGTCTGCTGCAGTTCGAGCGGCAGCTCGTCCCAGATCTCGTCGGGACCGTACGGCGCGTTCAGCAGCAGCGTCGCGCCGGGCGCGGCGTACTCCAGCACGTCGAGGCGGTCGAGGAAGTTGTATTGATGGCACGCGACGAACGACGCGTCGGAGATCAGGTACGGCGCTTCGAACGCCGTCGGGCCGAACCGCAGATGCGAGATCGTGACGGCGCCCGACTTCTTCGAGTCGTACACGAAGTAGCCCTGCGCCCAGTTCGGCGTCTCCTCGCCGATGATCTTGATCGAGTTCTTGTTCGCGCCGACCGTGCCGTCCGCGCCGAGCCCGTAGAACACGGCGCGCACCGACCCCTTCGGCTCGACGGTGAACGTCCCGTCCACCTTCAGCGACAGCCCCGTCACGTCGTCGGTGATGCCGACGGTGAAGCGCCGCTTCGGTTCGGGACGCGCCAGCTCGTCGAACACCGCCTTCACCATCGCCGGCGAAAACTCTTTCGATCCCAGACCGTATCGGCCGCCGATCACGTCGGCGCGGAGCGCGAGGCGCGCCGCCGCCGGCTCGGCGAGCGCCGTGACCACGTCCTGGAACAGCGGCTCGCCGATCGCGCCCGGTTCCTTCGTGCGATCGAGCACCGCGATCCGCTTCACGCTCGAGGGCAGCGTCGCCAGGAAGTCGTCGACGCTGAACGGCCGGTACAGCTTCACGACGACGACGCCGAGCTTCGCGTCGGCGCCGAGGGCATCGATTGTGGCGCGAACGGTGGAGGCGCCGGAGCCCATGATGACGATGACGCGGTCGGCATCGGGCGCGCCGTAGTACTCGAACAGCCGGTGCGAGCGTCCGGTGATCGCGGCGAAGCGGTTCAGCGTCCGCTGCACGATCTCGGGCGTCAGGTCGTAGAAGCGGTTGACCGCTTCGCGGTTCTGGAAGAAGACGTCCGGGTTCTGCGCCGTGCCGCGGACGACGGGGTGATCCGGCGTCAGCGCGCGCGTGCGGTGCGCGTTCACCTTCAGCTCGTCCACGACGCGTGCGAGCAACGCATCGTCGATCGGTTCGATTTTCTGCAGCTCGTGGGAGGTGCGAAAGCCGTCGAAGAAATGAAGGAACGGGATCCGCGCCTCGAGGGTCGCGGCGTGCGCGACCGCGGCAAAGTCCTGCGCTTCCTGGACCGACGAAGAGGCGAGCAGGGCCCAGCCGGTCTGCCGCACCGCCATGACGTCGCTGTGGTCGCCGAAGATCGACAGCGCGTGCGTCGCGACGGCGCGCGCCGACACGTGGAAGACCGCCGGCGTCAGCTCGCCCGCGATCTTGAACATATTGGGGATCATCAGCAGCAGCCCCTGGCTCGCCGTGAAGGTGGTCGCCAGGCCGCCGCCCTGCAGCGCGCCGTGCACCGCGCCGGCGGCGCCGGCCTCGCTCTGCATCTCGATCACGGTCGGCACCGCGCCCCAGACGTTCGGGCGACCGGCCGCCGACCACGCGTCGGCGGATTCCGCCATGTTCGACGAGGGCGTGATCGGATAAATGGCGATGACGTCGCTCAGTCGATACGCGACGTCCGCACACGCCTCGTTGCCGTCAACCGTTGTCCACACACCCGCCATGCGGTCCCTCCGCGCGTGGTGGTTGCAACCTGTGTGCTGACGGCAAACATGCCGAAAACCGGCGCTTTTGCCGGGTGGTGCCGGAATTCCGGCGGAATGTTCCCTGATACGTCGGGAATATTCCGGAAACCGCGCTGGCACTCCGATTGCGGTCGGGCCTCCCAAGGCTCCACGGATTCATGTCGCTCAACGCCTGCGAGTTGGAGATCGACTTGTTCTGCCACGGTATGCGCGTTCCGGAAGACGTTTCGCTCGACGGCGTGCGCGGCCTGGCCCGCACCCGCGCGGGGCTTGGCTCCGGGCTCGATCTGGCGATTGAGTCCGATTCGCGGCTGAAGCCCGAGGTGTGGGTGAACGTGCCGGTCGTCGAGTCGTTCGCGCAGACGTCGCCGTACCGCCTCGCCGGCGACGTGGATGCCGGCTTCCGCATCGTCGACGATCGGACGTCGACGGAGTACGCCGTCCGGCTGCCGCAGGAGCCGGCGTGGTACGCGCGATCGACGTCGCGCGGGGTCCCGATGCACCGGATCGGCGTGCTGCAGGGGACGTATCTCGCGATCTACGTCAATCCGGTCTGCGCGTTCTGGAACGCCACCCCGAGGTTGAACTGCAAGTTCTGCACGACCGGGCGCAACGTCGGCCCGTCGGAATCGATCGAGAAGACCGTCGACGACGTCGTCGAGACGTGCCGGGCGGCGAGGGAGGAGTCGGGCGTCACCTTCGTGCACCTGAACGGCGGGTTCGACGGCGAGCACGCCATCGAACACGTGCTGCCGTACGTGAAGGCGATCAAGGAACGGGTGGGCCTGCTCGTCGGCGTGCAGCTCGCGCCCGAGCGCGATTTCTCGCGGTACGACGCGCTCGTCCACGCGGGCGCCGATCACGTCTCGTTCTGCATCGAGCTGCTCGACCCGCGCTGGTTCCAGCGGATGTGTCCGGGCAAGGCGAAGGTCCACGGGCAGCAGTTGTATTTCGACGCGATGGCGTACTGCGTCGCGCTGCTGCCGTACGGCGCCGTCTCCGGCGAAATCATCGCGGGGCTCGAGCCGATCGAACAGACGCTGGCGGCGATCGACCGCATCACGGCCATCGGCGCGTTTCCGACCGTCTGCATTTTCCGGCCGACGGTCGGATCGGATCTGGAGAACTGGCCGGTGCCGAGCTACGCCGAGATGCGGAGCGTCATGGAGCACATGTACGCCGCGTGCCGCCGTGCGCTGCTGCCGATCGGCGTGGCGCCGAACATCGAAGTGAGCCTGGTCGTGAACCCGGACGATGCCGCGATGCTCGCCGAGCCGACGATCGGGTTCTACGGCTACGAAGCCTACCGTCGGATGCTTCGTCTGGCCTCGCGGCGGTCGTTCCGGCGGCGAATGAACGCGAACTAAAGGAGAGCGTATGCGGATTACTCGCACGGCGGATTACGGCGTACGCGTCATGACGCGGCTGGCGGCCGCGCCGATCGGGACGCGGATGACCGTCGCGGAACTGGCGCAGGAAAGCCAGTCGACCGTGGCGTTCACGGGAAAGATCCTGCAGCGGCTCGTCGGCGCCCGCCTCGTCGTCTCGCACCGCGGCTTCGAGGGCGGATTCGAGCTGGCGCGGCAGGCCGACACGATCACGCTGCTCGACATCGTCACGGCGCTCGACGGCAAGCTGTGCATCAACGAGTGCATGCCGGAAGGCGCGGGGTGCGATCGCGCGCCGACGTGCGCGGCGCACAAGGTCTGGCTGAAAGCGCAGGACGCGCTCGCGAAGGTCCTGAGCTCGGAGAACCTCGCGCAAATGGCCGCCGGGCAGGTCTGCGAAGGGTAGTCGTCATGGTGGATCGTCAAAAACTCGAAACACTGCTCGCCCGTCGGTTCCCGGGCGCGACGACGCATCAGATCGCGTCGGCCGCGAACGCAATCATGGGCCTCGAGGACGAGTGGGAGGAAGTCGCATCGGAGAGCGCCGACTTCGGATTCCACTTCTCAGCGCGGTGCGTCGATATTTGCGCGGTCGCCCGTGAAGCCGAAGACGGAGCCGAGTTCCGCATCCTGAAGCGGAAAGCCAGTTAGCGCGGCGCGCCGGCGCGTCCGGCGGCCGACGGGAGCAGCGTGACATGAGTGGCGGGATGGTGGGTCAGGCGCTGCGCGATCGATTCGAATCGATCCGCCAGGCCGAAGTCGAACGGCTGGAGAAGAAGCTTCGCGGCTTGAGCGACGACGACCGGCGGGTCGTCGAAGCCATCACCGCCGAGGTCGTGCAGGCGATTGCGGGCGTGCCGGTGCGGGCGCTCGCCGATGAACTGCCCGAGCCGGCGCTGGACGCGGTCGTTCGTCTGTTCGCGCTCGAACGTGTGTAACGTCGCGATCGTCGGCGGCGGCATCAGTGGCCTCGCCGCTGCGTGGGAGCTGACCGCTCGCCGCATTCCGTTCGTGCTCTACGAACGCGCGCCTCGCCTGGGCGGCGTGATCGTCACCGACACGGTCGACGGCTACACGATCGACGCCGGTCCCGACGCCCTCCTCACCCAGAAACCGGCAGCGCTCGCGCTGTGCCGCGAACTCGGCCTGGCCGAACGCCTGCAGCCGCAGAGCAGCCGGCGTACGTTCGTCGTCCGCCGCCAGAAGCTGCGCGAGATGCCCGAAGCGTCCGTCTTCGGGATCCCGTCGCGCTGGACGCCGTTTGCGACGACGACCGCGTTCTCGTGGCACGGCAAGCTGCGGATGGCGGCGGAAGTGCTGATGCCGTCGCGCGCCAACGGTCACGACGAATCGATCGCGTCCTTCATCGGACGGCGGTTTGGACGCGAAGCCGTCGCCTACATGGCGGAGCCGCTGCTCGCCGGCATTCACGGCGGCGATCCGGAGCAGCTGTCGATGCGGGCGGCGTTTCCGCGCTTCATGGAGCTCGAGGCGAAGTATCGCAGCGTGATTGCGGGGCTGCGCTTCGCGCGTGTCACCGCGCAAGGGTCAACGTCCGCGGGCGGTCGCGCGTCGGCAGCCCCGAGCCCCTTCGTGGCGCTGCCGGACGGCATGCGCGAGCTGACCGCGGCGCTCGCCGCGGCGCTTCCCGCGGACGCGCTGCACGTCGGCGTCGGCGTGGACGCGATCGATCGCCGCGGCGGCGAGTACCGCCTGCGCCTGACCGACGGCACGACCAGCACGGTCTCGCGCGTCATCGTCGCGACGCCGCCGCGCGTCGCGACGCGCTTGCTGGCGACCCTCGACGAGCGCCTCGGCGATCGGTCGGCGCGCCTGTCGGCGACCTCGTCCGCCGTGACGATCGCGCTCGGCTACCGCCGCGGCGCGATCGCGCATCCGCTGGACGGCACCGGCTTCGTCGTCCCGCGGCGCGAGCAGTTCAGCATCCGCGCGGCGAGCTGGGTGTCGTCGAAGTGGAGCGGCCGCGCGCCGGCGGATCGCGTCCTCTTGCGCGCGTACGTCGGCGGCGCGTCGGATCCGTCCGCGATCGAGAAGAGCGACGATGCGCTGATCCTCGCGACGATTCGGGATCTCGCGCGGCTGATGCGCATCACGGGCGAGCCCGAGATGGCGCGCGTCTATCGCTGGCGCGACGCGACGCCGCAGCTGCACGTGGGGCATCTCGAGAAGATGGCGGCGCTCGACCGCGAGCTGGACGGGTTTCCCGGGCTCGCGGTCACCGCGTCAGGGTTCCGCGGGACGGGCATCGCCGATTGCGTCAGCGACGCGCGGCTGCAGGCGCGGAACGTGGCGGCGTTCAGTTCGACGTCTTGAGTTTCGTCCGCGCGTCGGTGATGAGCGCGCGCACTTTTTCGGCCTGCGGGTAGGCCGGATTCGCCTTCAGCAGCGACTCCCACGCGTCGATCGCGCCGGCATAATCGTGCTTGCCGTCGGCGCGCACGACTCCGACGTTGAACAGCGTCTGCGCATGCGTGCGATCCAGCGCGAGCGATCGATCGTATTGCGCGAGCGCCTCGTCCGAACGGCCGGTGTACCACAGCGCGGTGCCGAGGTCCGTGCTGACGTTGATGTCGTTCGCGTTGAAGGTCAGCGCCTTCTGGTAGTACGGAATCGCGGCGTCGTAGCGCTGCGCGTCGTAGAACTTGTTGCCGGCGTCGACCGCCTCGGCAAACGTCGTCATCGACGCGGCGGGACTGACGACTGGGACCGACGACTGTGACTGAGGACTGACGACTGCCGACTGACGACTCCTCTGTCCGTTCGCGAGTATGTATCCCATGAGGCCGCCGACGATGAGCATGGCG